>WNFR01002480.1_pt1 | contig 29415 bp, 43 predicted proteins | sample 5400221 | NCBI WGS metagenome assembly WNFR01 (sample SAMN13153357, study PRJNA577476) | soil metagenome | isolation source: 40 cm soil under Madrone tree | place: USA:California | collected 2016-06-14
CGAGTGAATGCGCGGCGACGATGACCTGCAAGAAGGAATGTTCAGCTACATTTCTCCAGAGAAGCGTGTTCCCGCGGATCATCCGTTGCGACCGATCCGCAAGATGGTGGACGAGATCCTGAAGGAGATGTCGCCGAAGTTCGCGAAGCTGTACTCCGATGTGGGGCGCCCGTCGATTGCCCCGGAGCGGCTGTTGAGGTCGCTGCTGTTGCAAATTTTCTATTCGGTGCGCAGTGAGCGCATGCTGATCGAGCAACTACAGTACAACATGCTGTTCCGGTGGTTTGTGGGGATGGAGATGGACGAAGCGGTATGGAATCACGCGGTGTACAGCAAGAATAGGGAGCGTTTGCTGAACGAAGAGATCGCGGAGTCGTTTTTTCAACGGGTGCTGGAACGAGCCAAGCCGTACATGTCGGATGAACATTTCACCGTGGACGGAACGTTGATCGAGGCTTGGGCAAGTCATAAGAGTTTCCGGCCAAAGGACGGGAGCGGGAAGCCTCCCGAAGCGGGAGGAGATGTCGACTTTCGCGGAGAAAAGCGAAAGAACCAGACCCATGAATCGACTACCGATCCGGATGCTCGGTTATTCACCAAGTCCAGCGGAAGCCAGGCGAAGCTGAGCTACATGGGACATGTATTGATGGAAAACCGTAACGGGCTCTTGGTGCAGACCTTTCTAACCGAGGCGAGTGGCAGAGCGGAGCGGGATGCTGCGATGCTCATGATGGAAGCGATCCCACCGGGGAAACGCGTAACGTTGGGAGGGGACAAGAACTACGACACGCAGGAATTCGTCCGAGAACTGCGGGGGATGAACATCACCCCGCATGTGGCGCAGAACACGACCAATCGGAGGAGTGCGGTGGACGAGCGGACCACACGGCACGCCGGGTATGAGATCAGTCAGCGGAAGCGAAAACGAGTGGAGCAATCGTTCGGGTGGATGAAGATGGTCGGAATGTTAAAGAAAGTGAAGTTGCGAGGAATCGACAAGGTGGGGTGGTTGTTTACCTTCACCAGCGCAGCTTACAACCTCTGGCGATTGCGAAACCTGATGGCCAGAACATGACACGGAGCTTCGATTCGGCGCCGCTGAATAGATAGAACGACCCAAAGAGCTTCTTCACAAAGCAGCGATAACCCGAAATTCAGAACCGAGGACCAGCAAAACTGAATTCTTCAACGAACTGTTAGTCGTGCAAATCGGAAAAGTTCGTTCCAGTACCCACATGGACTAAGCGGGCGCAGTTAGAGTTTAGGCGTAAAATAGGGGTCCCCAGCAGAGGGTTTTCCCATGAACGAAACCACTTCTAAGGCTCAAGTCCCTAGTTGTCCCTATTGCGGCGGTAAACAATTCTTTCGATCGAGAAGAAGCGGCCTCAAAGATTGGTTCCTTCACCATGTGCTGTTTCAAAACCCTTATCGCTGCGCGGCCTGCGATCTGCGGTTCTTTCGCGCCAGCCACGGCCATCATCACACAGAACATCAGCACCACCCCATATCTAGCAATTTGCACTGGAACCTGGGGTAAGTCCCGATTACCGGACATCTTCGTACTGGAACCTACTGCTCCGGTGAGCAGCGTTAATCAGATGGGATGAGAAGGCATTAGGTCCACTAGTTAATGAGAACGACCTTCAAGAAACCCAGAAGCAATGCGCCTACTAGGTTGAGCGATATGATCCTCCACAGAACTCTTGAAGGCTTGGCTAAGAATCCTGCTTGGCGCGCCTCTAGTAAAACCCTTGGGTGTCCCGCTTGAGGCTGACTTTTCCAGCGAAGCGTAGGGAGATGAACACGAAATAGGTGGTCGCCAGCACGAAACCCATCGGCCACCAAATGGAGGCAAGGTGGAGGGCGCGCGGGTTGGCAGCGACGGCGTAGGCGGTCAGTGAATTCTCAGGCGCTAGGGTCGAATAAAGCATCACGGGGAAAATAGCCCCGGCTCCGGTGGCCAACAAGCCCACCAGGAGACCATTCGACCCCAGGAAAGCCTGCACTTCCCGGTGAGTCGAGAGGCCCGAAATCAGCATGATGGTCGAGACGATGGCCACGAGCAATCCCAGCCAGCAAAATGGGTCCTGAATCGCGTGCCCGGGAAGGTCGGGACGAACCACCCACGACTCAACCGAGATTGCAAGAAAGAGCGGTGCAGCCGCCGCCCAGAGGTACTTCCCCCACATTGTGCTACGGTCATGCACCGGGCCTTCGGTCTTCAGCGTGAGATAGGTTGCGCCATGAGCGGCCAACATGACAGCCGAGAAAAGCGCAATGGATACCGTGTACCAGTCGAGCAGTCCCACATAGCCGCGGACATTGAAATTCGTGAAAAATGCCATTGAGAAATTGCCATTGGCATCGAGCGGAACTCCACGTACCAGGTTGCCCGCCGCTGCGCCGAAAAGGATGGCCAAAAGAAAATTGGAAAACACGAAAACGAAATCCCAGAACCCCTGCCAAAGGCGATCGTTGATATGGCCGCCAACTTCCAGGGAAATTCCGCGCAGAATCAGACACCATAAAATCAGAAAGAGCGCGAGGTAATAACCGGCAAAAGCCGAGGCCATGAGACGTGGAAATACCGCGACCAATGTGCCGCCAAAACCGACGAGCCACACTTCGTGCCATGACCAAAGCGGCCCGATCGCCGCAACCACCTGCCGCCGCTCCTCGGGCGTTCTAGCGACAAGCCAGTGGAGCATTCCAGCGCCGAAATTGCGTCCATCCAAGGCCACGTAGACGATGAGCATCAAGCTGACAATGCCGTACCACGTCGCGATCATACAAGCGACTCCTCTCCACGGCTGGCAACCACTTCCTCGTCCGGACCGTGGGCGATCTCACGACCGACCAGAAAGAGAAAGAGCAGACCGAGCACAAAATAGAGCCCGGCGAAACCAATCAATGTGAAAATGGTGTCGCCGTTGGACACCACTTTACTGTAGCCGTCGCGCGTGTGAAAAAGGCCGTAGACCAGCCATGGTTGACGTCCCAGTTCGGCCGTCATCCAGCCCAGTGTGTTGGCGATGTAAGGAAAGGGAAACGCCAGCATCAACACCCAGAGCAGCAAGGTGCTGGATTCCAGCCGGCCACGCCAATTCTGGAAACCGGCATAAGCCATAAGGAGAATGAAGATCGTGCCCAGCGTGATCATTACGTGAAACGAGTAATACAAAAGTTCGATGTTGTCGGGCCATGCATCCTCGGGATATTCCTCCAGTCCGTGAACATAACTTTGAAAGGTGCCGTAGGCAAGAAAACTGAGTGCGCCGGGAACCTCGATGGAATTCTCGAGCCGCCGGCCAGCAATATTGGGTTGCCCGACAACGGCGACACCCGCAACGGGTCCGCCCACGAATCTGCCTTCCATTGCAGCGAGAGTTACCGGCTGATGTCTGCCAACCATCTTGGCCTGCTGATCGCCGGTCGGAAAGGCAACAAGCACGGACGCGACAAGCGCAGTGAGCGTGCCCGCGCGCAGATAGAGTCGAGCCTGGATCGGATGGAGTCGTCGCAGAGCATAAAAGGCTCCGACGGCTGTGACTACGAACGAGCCGGTCACGAGCGCCGCCATTTGATTGTGGAGGAACTGCACCCAGGCCCAGGGATTCAACAGATAGGTCCTGAGACTGGCGATGCCTAGCGAACCATTGGCTTCGATTTGGAAACCCACTGGATGCTGCATAAACGCATTCGTGACCAGAATAAAGTAGCCGGAAAGCCAGCTCCCCAGCGCAACCCCCACCGCGGCCAAGAAGTGATACCGCGGGCCCAGTCGCTTCTCGCCCCAGATAAGCGCGCCGACGAACGCACTTTCCAGAAAGAAAGCGAACATGCCTTCCATTGCCAGCGTCTGTCCGATCACGCCGCCCGCGTATCGGGTAAAGTCCGCCCAGTTCGTTCCGAACTGAAACTCCATGGGAATCCCGGTGACGACTCCCACAGCAAAATTGAGTCCGAAAATCTTGGCCCAAAACCGAACGGCTTGATTGTACCTTTCATCGCCCGTCCGCAAGGCACGCCATTTCCAATACACCAGAAACCACGCCAATCCCATAGTGAGCTGCGGAAAGAGATAGTGATAGGTCAGGGTGAAGGCGAACTGCAACCGGCTCCAAAACGCAGGATCGGCGAGATTCGACGGGCTCATGGGATCATCCTCCGCTGAAACGCGGATCGTTAACGCGAAGGGTTAACTGCGAGATACGCAAGTGCGGTGGGTAGGACCGCCTAGCGTAGTCAGATGCTGCTCCTTGGGTGCAGTCTTTGTCAACGCCAGCACACATGAGGAGCTGTGGGAAACAACGAAAGTTGCTGGACAGCATGAACGCGCCCGGCATACCGAGCCCAACTCGTTTGCCAGTGGACGTATAGTCCGATTACCGGACAAGTGCCGTACCATTACTGCAATTGATCGTCGAGCCTCACGGACTAGGCTCAATTCCGATCTCGTCATTGACGGCTTCTCTTAGCCGCTGCTTACAACCGAGGTACTTTTCAGTGGTCTGGACGGAAACGTGCCCCAACAAAAACTGGATTTGCTCTAACTCTCCTCCCGCACTGTGACACAAGCGAGCACACGAGCGTCGAAGATCGTGTGGCGCGAGTTTAGAAATTCCAATCAGGCCTGCGTACTGTTTAACGACGTGCCAGACCACTTTCTCTGTCATCTCGGTTCCCCAAATCATGCCACTCCGACAAACGCGGCGAAACATGCGACCGCCGGTAACGCCAGAAGCCACCATCCACTTATCAATTGTCTGCTTAACCCAATCGGGTACCGGGATCGTTCGAATATGGCCGCCCTTGCCTACTAGATCCACGATGGCCCAATGGTCTTCGCGTCGCTGGAGATGGTCAACGGTGAGTTTCGTCAATTCTCGACGACGCAGACCACAACCAAGTAGCAACCCAAGAATCGCCCGATCTCGCTTGCCCTTCAAGGTGCGTGGATCAGGGAGTTGCCAAAGTTTGCGGGCCTCAACTGCTGTCAGCCAATTTCCAAGTCGATACCCAAGTTTCTTTGAACCTTTCACTCGCCGTATACCGGCAGCGAGATCAGGGCTCAACAGTCCGGAATCTGCCGCCTCGTATGCCAATCGTCGGACCGCTGCAAGTCTGACGTTAGTGGTTCCGGGGGCGAGTTGGCGATCCTCCAAGTAAATGCGGTATCGCGTGACCACAGTTTTGTTGAAGGATAATCGCGGGGCGGAGCAGTACCACGCGACAAACTCATTGATCGAATGCCGGTAGCTACGCTGCGATTCTGGAGATCGTAAACTGACAAGCACAGTCGACTTGGCATTTTCCAAGTCGGGAAGCCCGAGTTTGGCCTTGTGCCGAAATCCTTTTCCTCTCTTAAGTTTCCTTTTCATGATTGCCGACTCCTAACGGCAAGCCCTGAAATGGCATCAATCGATCGGCCGTGCAAGTTCTAGACAACACAGCGCGAAGAGAGTATGAAGTCCCTGGGACAAGTACCCAACACCCGCGACGGTGAGGTGTTCAATGGAAATAGATCAAGAAAAGGTTGAACAGACAGTTCTTGCACTTCTTTACTTAACTTCCTTCAAAGACAGGACCGGAATGAGAACGTGGAAGGGACACGACTGGGAGGTGATGAATTCCTTGCACGAAAAAGGCTACATCTCAAATCCCGCCACCAAAGCCAAGTCCGTCGCGCTTACCGAGGAAGGGGCGAGGTTCTCGAAGGAACTGTTTGAGAAGCTATTCGCCGTAAAATAGCGTCCCTGCCAAAGACTCGCACGACTAACCGGGACCTAGCCCACGAAGTCGTAGAGATTCAGCATTGCGAAAACGGCGACGACGCTAGGACAATCGGTTTGAAGTTATGGGAGCTTGCATTTTGTTGTCGCCGAGGTCAAATCAATGTGGTAGCACTGTATGAGCCCCTGCCCTCAAACCAGCCCAATCAAACTGAGGAGATTCGCAAATGAAGATCGAAAGAATATTGGGAGGATTGGTGTCGTTGGGCATGGTTGCGGCGCTGGCCGTACCTCTGGCTCTGGCAAACCCACAGGCTGCACCTGCACCCCAAACCCCCAGTAAGGAAATGGGAATGCACGCCGGACTACAGGCCGCAGTGGAGAGCTTGAATCTCACTGACGACCAGAAGGCAAAGGTGAAGGATATCTTTGCGGATGCAAAGACCAAGCGCCAGGCGGTGTCCAATGATGCTTCGCTCAGCGATGACCAGAAAAAGGCGAAGATGAAGGAGCTCCACAGCGGCACGATGGCCAAGCTAAACGAAGTGCTGACACCTGAGCAACAGACCGAGTTGAAGAGCAAGATGGAAGCTGCAAAGGCGAAAGCACCGGCGCAGCCGTGACCTAACAAACCACACCGTCAAGTAGCGAAAAACATGAGAGAAAGGTGCCCGGTTCGGAAGAGCCAGGCACTTTCGCTCAGGCCGGGCCGGGGTTTGAACATCGAGAGTGGCGGCAACCAAAAAAATGAGAACGATTGGCGTGGACTTGTCCGGTAACGAAGGAGTTAATCCGATTCCCTCTCGATGGCCTCAAGAGCAGCGAACTTTCGCTCTACGTAAGGTGCTGAGCGCGGAGCACCTGGATGCAGCATACAAGGCCCCGCCAAACATGAGGTAACGATTCTTCGTGACAAGCATGACAACTGCGGATCAGTGCAGATACTTAACCATCGCGACTTCGTTGTGTGCCTCGTTGTAAACCAACTCATCCACCAGGGACTTGGCGAGCCGGATTCCGTAACCTCCAGGTCGTAATCCTTTTTCCACTCGAGCTTCACTACGCGCCATAGGTTTTTCTGGGCGACTGGTGACGGCCGCATGCTCTACTCCTGCAGGGTCGAATCCCGTTCCAGGATCGGCGATTCGGCACATCACAAATTTGCGTGTCCGCAGGTAATCAACCTGCGCTTGTGCCTCGGGATTCAACTCTCCACCCCATTCAATGGCGTTCATCAATAATTCGTGGAATGCGATTCGCACCGATTGCCTGACTTCAGGAGGCAGACTGTAATTCAGCTGATCAACAACGTTTTCAATGCGGCCAGAAGTTTCCAGTTCGCACGGGAACCGGAGCTCCACCCAGCTGGGTTCTGCCGATATTACTTCGATCGGATCCGGACCGGAGGGAGATTCGAGTGTAGTTTTGATGAGCTGTATTAGATCCTCAGGCTGGAGGGGTTTGGAGATAAAGAGATACGCCTTTTCGCGGAGAGAGCGCAGCAGAGTGTCGGGCGATTCATCTCCCGTTATCACGAGTGCCTTCGGCCTGGAGTCTTCGGGGAGATGCGCCAAAAGCTCAAGACCGTTCATTCGCGGCATCCAAATATCTACCAATAACAGGTCGAATTTATCGTCTCGAATTCTTTGGAGCGCTTCCACTCCGTCGGCCGCGGAGCGCACATCATAGCCCGCCCGTTCGAGTATCCGGCACAGGCCGTTCCGTTCGTTTGAGTTGTCCTCGACCACCAAGATCTTAGCCATAGTTCCCCAGTCAATCTGCCAACGTTGGGCGGCGGCGAATAGCGCTGAACGCTCACGTTCGAAATCCGATATTCAGATAGGTAGGACGGGGGCCTACTTGGCCCTCGCCCTTTTCGGCTTGCCCACTCAGGCGGGAGCAGCCTCCTGGATCTTTTGAACATGAATTGTGTTACTTGACCGGTCGAGCAAGCCAGTCACGAGCACATTCTTACCCTCATATTTCTTGGCTGATTTTTGATCGTCCAGGAGATACGGGCCTCTCGGAGAGGCACCTTCCAAGACATACTTGCCACTACTACTGGAAATTTTCCCCGAGTACGTTCTCAGATCCTCATTATTTTCTTGCGGAGGAGTTTGCATCTGTAGCGTTTGGGGCCGATCCTGTTGAGTTCGTGGGTTTTGAGCAAGCGCCACACCTGCCAGCGGGAGAATCCCGGCGAGAATTACAACAGCAAGTCTAGCAACATCCTTTCGAATCACGAGTCACCTCGATAGTTGAAAGTGACTGGACGTTGTGAATAGGAGCAATCGATGAGCCAACACGAATGGTATGCAAACGACGCATACGGTGAGACTTAGCAATGCGTGCAAAATATTCCGAGCGGTATTTTCAGGCAGGTGAAAGACTTTCAGGGTTATGGTACCTACCAAAACAAGCATTACCAAGTACTGATAAACGGCCTGGTAAACCCTAACCGGACAAATGAAGTAATGGTACGGAACTTGTCCGGTAAGGCGTGCGGGACTGAGCAGACGCTCATACGATTAGACAAGCCATTGCTCAAGCGAGGATGTCTTGACTTGGGGGTTATGGCGTACGCGGCAGATTTGGAGCTTTTCCGAGCGAGGCAAACTCAGGCCCCAGCTTTATGACGGCTGTACGCAGTCTCCCCTCATCGAAGGAAGATTCCGAAAAAACGACCGTTCCGGCAGAATCGATTAGCACAAAGTGCGGGATGCCCTGATTGGGGAAGCGACGAACGATTTCGCCGTCGTCATGGAAATTCGGCCAATCATGTTTGTTCTTAACCATGAATTGCATAGCGGTTTCTGCCTCGCCATCTTCGTCGATGCTCAGCAGGACCAACCCGTGTTGAGAGGCTTCCTCGAAAAGATGCGCCAACGGTGGAAGCGACGCAACACATGGTACGCACCAAGTGGCCCAGAAATCCAGGAGTACCGGACGGCCCTAAAGCGATCTCAGCGAAAGCTTTTTGCCGTCAGACGAATCGAAGATCACATCCGGAGCGGCCTTGCCCACAAGACTAGTAGGCGCGAGCGTCGGGCTTTTGAACTCGGTGACGAGTTTTGCGCCAGATGGAGGAATGAGCAAAAAGGTATTCGGCGAAACTTGCGTACCGTCAAGATCAGCTTGTTGATAGGTGGTGGTGGTAACATCAACCTCGTGCGTTTGCGGCTGGTTCACGATGAGCGCCCCTTCCAAACGCTCCTCAAGCTTGCGGATCGCGAGACTCTTTTTGTCTACCCAAACCGTGAAAGTCGCAATGATGTCCGGAGCCCAGCCGGGCCGGTACTTCATCACCGCGTGAATGACGGTACAGGATATTTGTTCATTGCCGATAACAAGATCCTCGTCCGGAAGATACGAAGCGGATTTTGCGGATGACGGCAATTCGGCGAGAGTTTTGGTTTCGTCCTGAGCCTGTTCCAGTCCGTAGAACGACAGGAGTTCCGATGACTTCAAATGAGAGGGCCCATGGGCAGGTGCGGTTTGTTTCTTGTATTCGCCAGCCAGTGGCCTATAAAGCCATTCGGTTTCGCCGTCCGAAACCAAAATCCACCATTCGCGTGCACCCCGGAACTCGAAGTGATACTTGTTCCCCGGAGCGACAATAACCGTTTGCAGCGACTTTCCTACATTCTTTGAGAACTCATCGCCAAACTCATTTTCCACCGAAGACTCGATTCTATAGGATGTCGCATTCGCATATTTCGCGCCCACTTGCTTGAGCAGTGTCATCGCGTCCACGCGACCGTCAACTTGTTGTCCGGACGCAGGCAAGTTTTGGAAAAGAGCGGGTGCAAACAGAATCGTTACACCGGCAAACGAGCCAAGGATTCCGATTCTCGACAATCGGGCGACGGATTTTCTGTTGATATTCATGCTGTGTTACACGGTGGCGAGCGATGCCAATTCTCCATTAAAGGCCAAGGATACCAATATTTGACCATCATTCAGTCGATTATGCCTGGTTAACGCTTACCGTCCATGTGGGTACTGGGACGAACTTGTCCTGTTTCGCGACAAATCGGGATGACCTGCTCCCCGAAATTTAGTCCAAGCAAAAGTTAACTTCTCCGGGTATAAAACGGTGAGAGGAGAAGGAGTATGAAGAGGAGTCGGTTCAGTGAAGAGCAGATTATCGCGGTGTTGAGAGAAGCAGAGAGTGGAACTGCGGTGAAGGATCTGTGCCGGCGAGCGGGCATCAGCGCGGTGACGTTCTATAAGTGGAAGACGAAATTCGAGGGCATGGAAATAAGTGAAATGCGTCGGCTGCGCCTGCTCGAAGAGGAGAACGCGCGGCTGAAGAAGATCGTGGCACAGCAAGCGCTAGATATCGATGCACTGAAGGTGGTGCTGTCAAAAAAGTGGTAGGCCCGCCCGCAAGTCGCGATGCTCGCCAAGACGCACCTCGGCTTCGCGAAAGGTCCAGTCTTCGTAGCGCATCAAACACAACACCGCCAGCAACTGCGGCTGCGTGAATTGGTGTTTGCTGAAACGGCTGCGGTAGGGCGGCAAGACCCGCTGGCAAAGGGCAGGAGTCCGACTTCGGCCATCGTCCCTCCTGCTTCCTTAGAAAACACTCTCTTCCACCTGGCGTCGAGAACTCAAATCTCGAACTGTGCCGAGGATGTCAACAGAGCCGGCAAATGTCTCTTAAATTTGCATGCCTCCCACTATGTTGGGCAGGAATTCCCGAAACCGGCTGTGGACTCTGTTGTTGATTTTGCGATCCTGCGCATTTTCGACGAGGAACCGTACAAAGAGTACCGAGTTGGTTTCCACCGCTTTGATGCAGACATTACACAAATCGAAGAAGCAGTGCGGAGCTGCACCATCCACCACTGAGGAACCCTCCGCTAAATCGCTAGTTTGCCGCGTCAGTAACGACTGCGCTCAAGCCAACGGTTTGGTGCCCCCGAACCGAAACTCGTTCACCACGCCGTCTTCCGCGTCGGTTAATTGTCGCGGCGCGTCCCCCTCTACCGCAAACACGTACCATCCCGCACCGTGCGGCATGGCGCACTTGGCCGCTTTTTAAGAAATTTGTAGCGTAGGCGCAGCATGGCTATTATTTGGGCAAGCAGAAGTGTGGGGTCGGGCGACATCCGGTTTCCGGACTTTTGCAATGATAAAGCCGGTCTCCACTGTACCCGGCCCTCGCGATTCGACTAAGCGCTGGGATGCTCGCCCCATGTTACCGTGCGATCCGGGAACTCCACGCCCAAGCAAAAACGATCCCCTGTTTTTGGCAAACAATAAATCACTCTTCCGACTCGCGGAAATTCCCCCGTTAAAGGGGTAATAAGCGGCTCTTCACCAGGCCGCCAATTCCTCCTGCTGATTACACGCGCACCGTGGGGACTGACATTTTCCGTATGCGTCCGCTCAGGAGTGCGGGGATCTTCTAGGGGTGCGATGTACACGGGAACTGAAGTGGGAAGGCGCTTCTCAAGCCTGCCATCGAAAAGCCTTTGGTTGGGTCCACTGCGCTGGGCAGAACCGCTCATCACTGGCTCCCTCGGGGGGAAAGGGAAGTCCCCGACAGCGCGTCTTTCAAGCTACAAATAGCTTCCCACGCCCGGCTGAGCCGTCAATTCGCAAAAGACCCTAATTGCTGTTCGGGCAATTCCCTGAGTACTGCAGTGTCGGTTTGCATGGCTCGAAATGTGTCAACCACTTGGAGGTCAATCTCACGAAAAATAACGAACTCGTCTTGGGACTCTGAGGACAATTTCACTACACGAGCTTTGGCGGTCTCGATGTCATTTGCAGTTTCCAGCCATTGGAATGTTCCTTCGCGGTCCTTCTTCAGAATGTCAAAGAGCGTGCGCATTTTCCTTCACCCCCATTTTTGATGGACGATGCAAACTCCAGGCGTGTGTTCTTGGCACAGCTTGGTATTCCAGGAACTCAGAATTAACCCCCCAAAGAAATGCTAAACAACTCTTTAAGCCGCGCAACCAGGTAAGCACCTGATTCCTGTAACGAGGAATTACCTTAGCGGGAAGGGAGAACGGCTTACTGGCACTGATCGAGTGTATTTCAACCCCGGCAGCCGCGTTTACCTGGCATCAGGCCGATACCGTTTACGAGATGTATAATCGGCCCGTCGCGAGTGATTGACTCCCTCGTGTACCCTTCGCTTATCATTCGGACATGCGCTCCAAGTTCACGTTCGCCACACATCCTTTTGCTGAGAGGAGCACTGCCGGATGCCAAATGACGGGAAGAGAATCCAGAAACGAACCCCTGCTACCGTGGCTCTGCAAATTTCAAGTGCGAAGCAGCCGTTCATCACGGAATTGGCATTTACTGAGAACTTCAGCTTACACGGCGTCCGGGTTGTTACGGAGCGTGAGTGGAAGCCAGGAGAGCGCGTGGTCGTGAAGTCTTACCACGGCAGCATCCAGTCACGGGCCAGGGTAATTTATTGTCATCTCTTGGCGAAGGCACGATACGCCGTTGGGTTGGAGTTACATTCAGCGGTTGGGACGTGGGTGGACACTTCGCAGTCCGCACGAGCGGAAACGTAGCTCGCCCTTCTGTGCTCGCCCTTCTGTTACCCCATCAGTCCTATAGCTGTATACTTGGCCTGACGTACCCCTAGCACAAACACTTGACCCGGGACGCTCTTCCTCCGAGGACTTGTCCCACCCCTCCGTTTTGCCGTGTCGCCCATGCTAAAATTCACCGTGTCTGACCGCCGTTTTTATTCTCTTCGCTCGAAGAAACCTTGTCGCTGCCATCACGGCATCGGCGCTCATCACAAGAAAATTACACAAAAAGCGGTGACACATGTTGGTTTCCCGGTTGCAAGTGCAAGAATTATCGACCCGAAAAACAGAGCTAGCGCTGCTCACGATTCAAAGGAAAAAGCCCAGCTTGCACCGGGCTTCCCAACCATTCGAGATGTGGAGTTGCTCAACTCTATCACAACAACGGCAGTTCAAGTCCACCTCCAATGGCCCGCAATTAAGGTAAATACCTGATGGCGTGTCCGTTGCGATCAACGTACAGTCGCTACTAGCTAAGTCCACAAATACATCTGACCGATTAATTCTTGACCCGAATGCGCAGCTACGGGAACGAACATGAATGAAGATGAACACCTTGACCATCTCCATTTAAGGGATTTGATGCAACAAGCGAAGCGGCTCTTGTTTTCAATGTCCCCTATCCCACAAAAGAAATGGGTCGCTGACAGTCCGCTCGCTCAGGAAATTTCTGTAATTCTCGCTAAGCACCCGGAGTATTACGTCGAGTTCCGTTCTCTCGTCGGCGGAATTTTTCCTGAACCAAAGGGCAAGTCGGCCTAACTATCTTCCGATAATCCACAATGCCCGACCGCCGCTTTAAGCTCCGTCTCTGCCGCTGTCAGCACGGCATCAACATTCATCATTCGAAGAAAACGCCACAAGGTTTGACGCATCCGTGCTGGTATCCCGGATGCAAATGTACAGACTATCGACCGGAAAAACAGAACTAGCACTGCTCGCGATTCGCCCCTTACCGATTACTTCTTAATCGCTGTACACGTACACTTCAAAAGAACAGACTCCAATCGACCTAGTGGCTCGCCACCACTGACCAGGCTCGTGGGGCATTATTATAGTCCCGGTTTAAGTGCCAAACATTTCCTTGTCCTACCTCGCTTGTCTTTCCTGTCCGCGAGGCTTGAAATGCCCGACAAAATGTATTGGGCTGCAAGGTGCAAGAGTTGCAGTGGAATGGTCGGGTACCGAGACGTGAGATACACGCTGGATATCCGGGGAGGGGAGGCCGAGGAAAAGCTCCCCGAAGGAACAACCCGGCGGCGCTGCGATCACTGCGGGGCGATGTGCGATTTCGACCTGCGCCTGCTTAAACCCACTCCGGTAAAATTCCTTATTCCGAGGCTGCCGTAAAATAAATCTCGCGCGTCTGAGCCATACCAGCCCGTTCTACTTCTCCGTTCGAATCACGCCCACCCCAATCGCCCCGCGCTCCCGCTCGGGGTATTTCAGTCGCGCCCATTCCGCCTGTTCTTTGGTTTTGAATGGCTTTGACAGCGGCGTGAACTCACCGCCGACGTACTTGTAGAGCAGCCACCGCTCAACGATTCTGGGCATTCGAAATTTATAGCACAGGCTGCTCCGACCTGCGGCACGTGCCCCGTAGCACCAGTCTACCTGTCAGTCAACCCGCTCCCGTTGGCGTAGCGCCCCCAAACTGACGAACCTGATCTTCCGACGGGGCCTTGTTTGTATCGTCTGGCCGGAGAATCCGACTCTCCGGGTGATGCCCGGCCTGTGGCAGACGAAGAACTTGCCAAAGCCGTTGAGCTTTAACGCAAATCCGTCCGTTCCTAGATTATTGAGCAGCGTCGTCTCCAAGCTCCCAATCACTGCGTTGACGACGTGTTCAGCCTCTTTCTTTGTTGGCAACGATAGGGCGGTCTGAACTCGCACGGCCAATTCTTCCCGACCTTTTAGACTGCTCGCATGTTGTTCAAATTCCTTTCGAAGGAGAGTCTCCATGCAGAGCAATACCGTGGAAGTTGAAAACCAACCCGTTAATTTTCCCGATTTTGCTGTGGAAAAAGGGACATACAAGCCCGATCCGTTCACGATCAAGGATGGCCGCTACGTGGGAAGCGACGGGTTTGTCGTCCCGAAGGACTTCGAAGAGTTCTACCAGCGGTATCCGGATTATGTCCGCAAGTGGGTCAGTAAGCACCCGGACAGGTCGGCACCCAAGGAGGACGTAGAGGATTGGACGCAAGATTTGCTGATCCACCTGCAACACCTGCCGCCAACGTCCAAGCACCGCGAGGTTGGCAGGAAGGACATTGTGCAAACGTTCGACCCGGTGAAGCACTACGGCGCAAACCAAGCCCGGTTCCAAAACTATGTGAATCTCTGTCTCGCCAACAAGTTAAAAAGCTTCCATTCGAAGCGTATGAAGGATGCCATGTTCCGCCCCGGAAACGTTTCGCTGAGCGGGCAAATGGAAAGTGAAGACCTCCGCTCCGTGGACGACGAATACTGCCATTCCCATTCGGAGTACTTGCGAAGGACGGCGAATGGGTCTCAAAAACAGACAAGCGATAGAACATTTCTTCAGGAATTCCTGAATTTCGTGCGGCGGGAAGACCCGAAGGTATTGCCCTTGATCGAGGCACTGCCCGCGACCGGAACATGGGGAGATGCACTCGATTGGCTGGGAATCACCGAAAGCGAATTTGCTCGAATGCGTATCCGGTTAAGTCAGTTGAGCAGGTGTTTCCTGAGTGGTATGCCAGTGCCGAGACAACGGAAGCTGTACAAGCAACGCATGGAGGAGAGCCATCCAGGAAAGATAAGACCCTATCCAAGAATTGACCGCTAAGGAGACCCGACTGTACACGAAGTGTGCACGAATCGAACGTTTTCAGTGCATTGGGGTTAGCTTTTGAGCGAAAGCAGGTTCCCCGATTTGTTGGAAAGGTTAGTAGATAAAGTTTCCGGTGGAATTGTTGGAGTAGAGTTTCGTGCTTTGCAAGCATATGGACTGTATGGAAGGAATGGAAAGTATGGAAGCGCAAGTAGCTGATTTTGTTGCGCGTTAGAGAGAGCCCCTGCCTCGTGAGCAGGGGCGTCAACCGGCTTGATCGTCGTCATATTGCCCAAGTACCCCTACATTATCATCGCCATCAATTTCGCTGGGTACCCCCCAGAGCTACCTTAATTAGATAGCGGTCTGGAGTTGGGTGCATCCCGAAGTGGAGTTTCAAAGCTACAACTGTCTAGGGAACCGTCGTCTTCGAGCTGAAGCGATTGCAGAGCATTCGGCTATGGCCCGAATGCTTGTGGAGGTGAAGTGGAAATAGTGTTAGCGGAGCTTTCTCTGGGTAAGCCCTTCTCGACAGGGCGTGCAACTCTTAGGAGGTGCCGTCATAAAAACGTAGTAGCACTTCCCGCTTCCCCTGTCACCAGTGCCCGCGATCTGGGCATCGTCTCCGTTGCCTTTCTTATCTCACGAGTTGGGCGGCGGAGTCCTAAACTCAAAAGAAGATGTGAGTTGAATCGTTTTGTGCAGCGTCCTGTACAGAGGGCAACGCATGGCGTAAATGCCGTGCGTACGCTCGACTGTTTCCCTTGCCGATTCGGGCGCCACCAGTCGCATAGCCACGTGAATGCGGCGAATGACGAGTACGCCCTCCTCCGTTTCCACCTCTCCGGTTACATCCGCGGTCAATTTTCCGTTGCTGGCATCGATTTGGCGCGCTTCCAGCGCGCCTCCAAAAGTGCCCACCATTCAACCGGCGGTCGCCGAAATGACATAGTCAATGGTTGAGGAATGGGATTTCTTCAACTTTGCCGGGTCAACTTTGTAGTGTTCGGCGATCGCCCCGTGGACGCTGTAGATCACCGGCTGGGACTCGCCTGGCAGATGCGCGATGCGAAGGGGGCCCTGCTGGCGCTCGATACGCGATTTTGAAACATAAACGACATCACCCATGATTTTCTCCTTCCAGAAGAATCGATTCGGCCGAATTTCGAATAGCTACTTGTGCTCAATAGCCCTCGGAGATCGTTTGAGGTCGAGGGAGAGTATCTGCAATTGCCATTTGAGCGGCACCGACGCAGGGGGATAGCAGATCGTCTTGTCGCAGGCCTGATATTTTAACTCCCCTGTAATGGAAATTGTTTTCTGCGCTGAAACGAGCGAGCGGACTACATCCCCAGTCTTGGAAGAAGTCACAATAACATCCTGGGTGATGCGGAACTTGCCCTCAAAAACCGGTACACGTTCCTGGATCGCCTCCAAATAGAGGATTTTGGCGTTCGGGTAAGTCACCTGAGAGAGTTCGATTCCCGAGCGTGGCTGCAGTTCCAGCTGAATCGGCTTGTAGCCCTTTACCCCCGGAGAATAAACATGGACACCCGGCGGCAGCTCGATTTCAGCAGCCAGGGTGACGCGGCTGCCCGGCGCCACGGCGCGATCGGATTGTGTAAGGCTGAGTCGCAAATGGGTCGCTTCGACACGTTGGCTCACTTCCTCAGTCAGTTCCGGGAAGAGCTTCCCAATAATATTGTTTGCCGTGAATCGGTTGGTGTACTTTGCTTCAAAGTATTTTTCGCGAATCACGCCGCTCTCGTCGACGTAAAAGAATCCCGGGTATGCCATGCCTTTGGTCATACCTTTGGCTTCTGTGTTAAGCACTTTGAAGCTGCGAATGACCTCGGATTTCGGGTCAGCCAACAGCGGAAAGTCTATTCCGTGCCGCTCGGCGAAATCTTTCAGGATAGCTGGACTATCATAACTGATTGCCGCCAGCTTAAGTCCTTGCGCCTCAAATCTCTTCTTTGCCGCTTGCAGCTGCACGAGCTGCGCCTTGCAGAAGGGTCACCAGTCGGCGGAGCGGAAGAATAGGATGACGGTGCCCTTCGGTCCTTTGAGCGTCTCGTCAGTGTGTTGATGGCCGAACTGATCCGGTAGCGCAAAAGTCGGCGCCTCATGACCGATCTCCAGGCCGACCGACGGAGCCAAGGCGTGATTCGTAGAAGGGTTATCCTGACCGCTCGCAACAGCAGACAATCCAGCCAGGAAAAGAACGGCAACCCCAATTTTCATCTTTGCTCCGGACCTGTTTGCCCTACGCATTTACCGTTTTGGTGAACGTGAAAGTTTCTTCTTCGGCCACCAGGAAAATCGGCGGCCCGCCGGAGGAAATCTTCACCGCGTGAGCCAGCGCCTCCTTGCCGCCTTCAGACGCCGCGCATGCTTCAAGCGCCTGCATCGACGGGAAATGAACTTCCGCAATCCGGTAAAAGGGAGCAGGACCTTGCGGTGAGCCGAGTATCTTGGTTGCGACCATCTTTGTTTTCCCACCCAATTTCGCAACGGCTAGCGGTACATGCTCGTGCTGATAGACCTTTTCGAACGCATCAACGTCCTTAGGACGGGGATAGATGACTACAAGCTTCACGTCTGCCATTCTGTGCTCCTAGGAAAACAGGATTTGTGATATGCCAAACTGTGTTTCGACACCTCTCCATATCTGGGCTGACCACCCTCACGCGGAGATCGGAGGCCGTTCCCTCGTCGACTTCGAAGGATCCCAATTCAGTCTGATTGCCAAATGGAGGAAAGGTTTCACGCCAGATCAAAATCATAGGCGTCCCTCCCTTTATCGCTTGCAAACGCTCCACCTCTTCTATTACGGCTCCCCTCCGCCGAATTCCGGAAACTTTCCACCGACAAGCCAATCTCACGTTTTGTTTTCTTCTTTAGGGAGAACATTCTTGACAAAAACTCTTTTCGTACGGAACACCCACATTTGCTTGCCCGTACTAGTTTTATTGGTGACCGCACTCGTTGCAGCCCTGCTCGCGCCCAGAATCAGGAGCTTACCTTTTCGCTCGGCGGCATTCCTGGTCAGACACGCAATTTCCAGGGCTCCGCCGGTACCGCGCAAATCTCCGCAGATCGCAGCTTTGGGATTAACTACGGCCATCGTTTCCTGGGCACGAAGATAGCGGCTCTCTACGGCGAAATTGAATTCGTGGGGATTCCCAACCGAGGCGTGACCTCGGCAACGGCCACAGTGCCGCAGAATTTTGCGTCGGTTTACCTCACTCCTGGGATTGCGCCTGAAATTATTTCCCCATTCCCGGCTTTCCCCCTGGGGCGCGATTGGGGGAGGTTATGCCTTGTACCAGCAGTCCGCGAAGCTTTCCAACGGCCAAAATGAGACGGATAAGTTCCTAAACCGCGGCGCCTTCGATTACGGCGGCGGGTTGGATTTCAGGCTATTTCGTTCCATTGGCTTGCGGGCGGAGGTACGTGATTTCCTGTTTGGCAATCCAGACCTGAACGTCGCGTTGAATTCGAGCATCCAGCACAACGTCGTGGCAAGCGGCGGCCTCATTCTGCACTTCTGACGCCCCTCTTTATTGCCTGTAGGCTGAAACTCTTTGAAGGGTTCGGAATCCCATTGTCAGGCCGATTCACGGACGATTCGGGACAAATGGGGACAACCATCAAGGGAAGCTCTGAACTTTCTGTGAATAGGGGGAGCCGCCTCGAGAATTGCACCAACAATTTCTCCGGCTTCGGGAATATCGATCCACGTGAGCGGGTGGTCCCCGCTATAGAAAAAACGCCACATCTATCCGAAAACAGCCTCGCCGGACAGCGAGTCGACCAATTATTGGATCCCAACGGGGTTGGCGCCGAGAGTCCCTCTAGTGTCCTGTGGAGAGAGCCGATTTCGGAGGGCGCTCCAAAGAAGGCGGTGGCCGCGGATCGCGACACGATTTCATCGCAAGCGGCGGAAGAAGATTTGATTCATCGGATCCTCTCCGGACATAGGGAGCTGTTCATGGATCTCATCCGTCCCCACCAGCGGACGGTCTACGCGACAGTGTTTTCTTTGCTTGCGCATAAGGAAGATGCGGAGGACGTCGCCCAAGATACGTTCGTGAAGACGTTGGCCCGTTTACATCAGTTTCGCAAGGAATCGTCTTTCGGCACTTGGCTAATCCAGATAGCGATCAATGAAGCGCGTATGCGGAATCGAAAACAATGGCGCGTGCCGATGATCTCGCTCACCCACAACAAACATGGTAAGGATACACGCGTTCCGAAAGACTTCGAAGACTGGCGTGAGATTCCCTCGACAGTACGCGAGCGAGTGGAAGTACGCGAAGCCTTGGTCAAGGCTTTGGGGTCGCTGGCGCAGCAGTACCGGGAGGCATTCGTGCTGCGCGATATACACGAGCTGAGCATTTCGGAAACATCGGCTGCTCTGGGAATATCGCCCGGGGCTGTGAAGACCAGGCTTCGACGAGCCCGGTTGAAGCTGAGAGACATGCTGGCCCAGAGGTTCGGGCAGGATGGCGGGTTAGGGTGCGTTTCGAAAGAAGTGAGGAAACCATGGGAATAAGCTGCCAGGGCGTCTGGAGAGATATTTCAGATTATATCGATGAGGATCTCAGCCCTATCCAGCGAGCGGCCCTCGATCAGCATTTTGCGGAGTGCCTTCATTGCTCAGCACTCCTCGATAGTATGCGCAATGTAATTGCTCTCTATCGCGATGAACGCGTGCTGGCTCCGCCGAATGGTTTCCACGAGCGCCTGCATAAGAGGTTGAGAGAAGAGACGAATAGTTCGCGACGTTCCTTTTTGGTCTGGACATTGACCGCCGCTGCCTCATTACCACTGGGAATTGCATTGTTCTCCGCCGGGAGGCTAATCGTGCCGGCGCACGACCACCAGAGCCCCGCGAGCGGCCCAGAACCGAGCCAGGTTGCCGGAACAGTCGCAATCTCTGTGGATCGAGATGACAAGGTCTATCACATAGCTGGCTGCCCGCACCTGCAGGGCAAACCAAAATTCATCACCGTAGAAGAAGCAATTCGTGAGGGATACACCCCTTGCGTCTACTGTATCGGAAAGTCGCGGTCTAAGAAGAATAGCTAGTTTTTCGGAACCTCACCCGTAAGGCCCAAGCCCGCTACTGGTGTTGTTGGCCTCTGATTGGCGCGGAATGTACTTCTCTTTATTCTTTGGTTTCGCAAATAAATAAATTGCATTCGCGGAAACTTTTCAGATGCTCGTGAGTCTCATTGGGCAAGTTAAAGGTTAGGGGGAGCCTTCAACATACCGGAAACAATTTCCGGGTCAGAAACTTGCGCTGGAAAGATTCGAACCAAGAATCGTTCTGCCCGAGCTGAAATAATCAAAAGGAGAATTAAATGATTGAACCGAAGCAGACGAAAGAAAAATCTCTACTTGGCAGTTCTCGTACAAAAGCCTTCCGCTTAATCCGGACAGGCTCCGCGCTTCTCTTATTCGCGGGCTCCGCCACGCCCTTTTATGGCCAGTCTCCCGAGGAGCTCAAGACTGCGGACAAGAAATCCCAACTGTCTCCGCAGGAGCAGAGCGTGCAGCGTGATCAAGCCTATGTGCGCCAACTTCTGCAGAGAGGGACCGCGGACGCAAAGATCGAAAGTGTTCTCCAACTATCGAGCCGGTTCGCCAGCTTCAACCCCACGGCCGACTTCCATGCGTATGCCCTCAGCCTCATTGCCAAAGAGAAGGCAGCTCTGAAGCAGTCAAAGCAGACTCAGCAAGCCAGCCTCGCTTCGCAAACGGCTCCTGTGGCTGCCGCCTCTGCCAGTTCTTCTGTCCTGGTAAGTGGGAATACCCTTGCCCCGTCGAATCCCGTCGGAATCAACAGCGTGAAGAGCTCTCAAGAAAGCAGCCGGGACAACGCTTCTGAGCCTGCTCCAACGAGCACTCCCGACAACAATCAGGCGGCAGCTCCGAATTCTTCTCCAGCGGCCTTCGCTGGCGGATTATTTCTTCCCACCGCCTCTGTTCCTTCAAATGCTGGCGGGGTTGTTCAGCCCACTTCTGTGGGAGCCGTTTCGAACTCTAAGGGCGCGGCAAGCTCTGGCAGTTCTTCGGCGAGCGAATCAGGCAATTCAAACACATTCAACTCTGACCAAGGCCCTGGCCCGGGACCGATCGGTCCGGGACCCGGGTGCAACTTGTTGCCGGCGCCTCCGTCCGTTGGTGCCACAGTTCCGCTGACTTACTTCGGGCCTTCGCCTTCGGAGACCAATCCCAGCCTGGTCGGGCCCGTTCAATTACTGAAGTCCGGGACCGTTGACGCAGCGCGCGGAACCATTACTTTGCCGCTTTATTTAGGCCACATGAAGGGCAGCAAGAAGAACGTCTGGTACATTCTGACGGACGTCGACGATCCAAACGTGGCCGCCGAATTGGGCCTGAACTTCTCCGCGAAACTTACCTTCGCATCTAACGCGGCAAGAACGGCAACCCTTGCGGCGGATGGGACACTCGTGTTTGATAAAGGCACCGTGGATTTCTCGCCAGTCCGCAGCATCGTTCCCGGGCCAGCAGGAGCCGAATTTCCTCCGGTCTCTGCTCAACCCGGAGCGGTGGGGGATGCGGACTACAGTCCGTTTGTGCAGGTTACAAACGTCGGCGGCGTGATTTACAACGCGCCAATCGTGGCTTTCAACGTTGATGCGAGCCAAATCAGCTTTCCCGATGGCAATGTGGACTATACCAAGGTGCACGACGAAGTCGTGGCCATCGATCCCATCAATCAGACGGTGACCATAAATCTTATCAATGGGTTCAGCTTTGGCCGGCCCGTTTGGTACATCTCGATGGACACGAGCATTCCGCTCGGCGCGGCCATCGAACACAACACCTTCGCTCCTCTGATGGCGCAGCTTCATCTGGGCACCGATGACAGCTTCTCCAGCCCCATCGAGCGAATCTTCATTGGCACGAACGGCCCCGAATCAGGCGGGTGCAACAATCCACTGCGGCAAGGCTTGTCGGCGGATTTCGCGGATGGTCACCGCCCCAACAACGTCCTGGGTGGAATCCCGACGATCGCGCTGGATTACAGCCCGGCCTGGGACGCCCAGCTGTTTGAGTGGACAAAAGACGCAATCGACAACGGCTTCCGTGGCCAGGTTCGCGAAGAGTTCCAGATTCTTACCTTCGTGCAAGACGGCCTAATCACCGGCCCGGGTGGGGTACCATTTGGGAGTTCCGGCTTCTCCATCAACTGCCCAATTGCTCAGCGTCTCGACTGACCAAACGCGCTCATCGTAATCCCAACTTGCTTTCGGCTCCGACACGGTGTCGGAGCCGGAAGCTTCAGCTCGCTTGCGAAGCCGTTGCATGATCCAGTGGAGATTCCCCGCAAATAGTCTTTCCGGGCCATCCGAGAAATGGAGCAAAGAAAAGCAATGGATGCGGTCGATCAATCCTTGCCGACGGAAGAAACGCTCGCGATAGCGTGGCTGCGAGCCAACTCCAAGTCCTCGTTAGAGAGACTTGGCACCCACGTCTCTCGCTACGGACTGGTAATCACTCTTCTCTCGATTGGTGTTCTTAAATTCACAGCCGGCGAGGCGCAAGGCATCCAACCCTTGGTGGCGAACAGCCCGCTGATGTTCTGGCTCTATCGGATCTTCAGCCTTCAGGGAGTTTCCAATTTAATCGGATTGATCGAGATTGTCGTCGCCCTTCTTATGGCGCTTCGGCCGTTTTCTGCGAGACTCTCTTTCCTCGGAAGCATTGGTGCGGTCATCACCTTTGTGCTGACGGTGAGTTTTCTCTTCTCGACACCCGGAGCCTTCCAGTTCTCACACGGATTCCCATTGTTGGGGGATGCGGGCCAATTCCTCGTCAAGGATCTCGTCCTCCTGGGCGCATCGATCTGGACCGCGGCAGAAGCACGTAGCGCAGGCTAGCTCGATCCAAATTCTGACTCTCTCTCGACGAGCAGGTTGCCGCAGCAGCCGTAATGCTCAAGGGATCCTTCGCACGGCATAGCCGGGCCGACTTTCCCGGTACAGAAGTTGAAACCTTTCGGCGCCCCGCGACTCTCATTCAACGGAACCGGACATCTTTGTCAGGGCTTTCAAGCCCGCCTCGAAATCGCAGCGAGAGCAAGTTTGTTCAACCCGGCGGCAAGTTTTGCGATCCGCGAGGCGGACTGAGCGTCCGGATGGTGTTTGGCACCTCATTCTATTGACAGGAGACTACTCAATATGACCAAAACGACCAAGGCTCTGCTGGCTGGTGCGGCGTTCGCGGGATTGCTCGGCGGGACCGCTCCAGCGATTAAGGCCTCAACTCTGCTCCCCTCGCTGACGACTTCTTTTAGCGCGCAGGATCAGAGCCAGGACAAGAAGGATGACAAGAAGGTCAAGGAAAAGCACGCTTGTAAAGGCCAGAACTCCTGCAAGGGCAAGGGCGGCTGCAAGGCTGGCGACAACGGTTGCAAAGGCAAGAACTCTTGCAAGGGCAAGGGCGGCTGTGCGACCGATGGCTCTAAGCCACCCGCGGCGTAATCTCGAACAGCAACAGTCCCATAGGAGGGCTGGGAGACGTCGCCTGGCCCTCTATTCTTGAGGAACGAGCGAAAAACACATGCCGGGAAATCGCTTTAACGGTTTTACAGATTATGGGATAGGGATTGGCCTGCGTGCTCCGCACTACGACCATATTCTCTCTCGCAAACCCGTTGTCGACTGGTTTGAGATTATCTCTGAGAATTTCATGATCGATGGTGGACGGCCGCTGCACATCCTGGATCAGATCCTCGAACAATACAAAGTTGTGCAGCACGGCGTCTCCATGTATTTCGGATCCGCTGAAAAACCTGACCGCGAGCATCTCCGCCGTTTAAAGCAGTTGGTAAAGCGTACGAATACTCCATGGCTCTCCGACCACCTCTGCTGGGGCAGCGTGGATGGACGCTACACCCACGATCTCCTTCCCATGCCCTACACATTTGAAGCGGCCAAGCTCACGGCACAGAAGATTCGAGAGGTCCGGGATTTTCTCGAAGTCCCAATAGCGGTCGAAAACGTCAGCAGCTATGCCGAATATCATGTGTCCGAGATGACCGAATGGGAGTTTCTGAACGAAGTCGTGGAACGCGCCGACTGCGGAATTCTCCTGGACGTAAACAACATCTACGTCTCATCCCGAAACCACAATTTCGATCCGTTGACGTACATCAACAGCGTCCCTGCGGATCGTGTGGCCCAGATTCATATCGCCGGCCACTCAAAATTCCAGAAGTACATTTTGGACACGCACGACCATCCGGTGATCGACCCCGTCTGGAAACTCTACGACAGAGCCATCCAGCGTGCCGGGCACACCGCGACGCTTCTCGAATGGGACGATAGCATCCCTTCCTTTCAGGAAGTTCACAAGGAAGCATTGAAAGCTAACCGCTTCCTCCAGAGTAAAACGCTGGCGGTGGCGGTATGAAGCTCCATGCTCTTCAGCGGGCTGTTGCCCGCGCCGTTATGCACCCACTCACGTCGTCTGAACGAATGCAGCGCAAGGCACCCGGCGGCGGACGCATGAGCGCTTATGCCGCCCGGTACATCAAGCCGAATGACCGTCTGACTTCTTTCGAACGCCTCGAGATTTACAACCGGCAATACTGGTTTCGCGTTCTTGGCAGCTTGGCCGAAGATTTTCTCGGTTTGCGGGGCGTTCTCGGCGGGCGGCGATTCGAAGCCATGTGCAAGGCTTACCTTACGGAATGTCCGTCGCACTCATTTACGTTGAGAAATCTGGGCGCGCAACTGGAAACCTGGTTGCGCGAAAATCCCCTCTGGTTGCGGGACCGGCGCGTGCTTGCGCTCGACATGGTGCGTCTCGAATGGGCGGACATCGAAGCCTTCGACGGACAGGCAAAGCCCGCGCTTCGCTCCGAGGATCTCCGTGAGGTCGATGCAGCCAAGCTCCAGCTGGGCATTCAACCATACGTGCAGCTCCTTGAGTTGCATTATCCGGTCGACGACCTGCTCCTGGAAGTGAAACACGGCGACGACACGCCTGATAGGGCAAGCAACGCCGTTCAGGAACGCAGAAAACACAGCAAGGTCCGCGCTGTTGTGAAGCTTGAACCTGCGCAAATCTTTCTGGCGGTTCACCGTCTGGATTATTCCGTCTATTTTCGCCGCATCGAACCGGAAGAGTTTGCGCTCCTCAATGCGCTGCGGAGCGGGAAAACGGTCGAGCGCGCCATCGAATTGGCTTTCCGCAAGAGTTCAGTCCCTGCGGCGGATCGAGCGGCTTTTGTTCAACATTCGTTTCAAACCTGGGCGGCTCTCGGCTGGTTTTGCCTGCCCGAAGGAAATGCGGGCGGTAAGAAAGTCCGCGAAGAAAGAGCATAGCTGGAAATCATGAGCAAACTGCTATCGAAGGCCCTGCAGTGGCATTGCCAGTTCTTCACTTTGGTTTCTTATCTGCAATCCCCATTCGTCCTGTTGGTCAGGCTCTATTGGGGATGGCAACTTGCCCAGAGCGGCTGGGGCAAGCTCCATCATCTGTCCAATGTCGGCGAGTATTTCGCCACCCTCGGCTTGCCGATGCCAGCACAAATGGCCGTCTTCATTGCCTGCGTCGAGTTCTTCGGCGGCATTCTCCTCGCTCTGGGCCTGGCTTCCCGGATCACAGGCCTGGTTCTCACCGTGAATCTGACGATGGCTTACGTTATCGGAGACCGCGAGGCGCTGCTCTCTTTCTTTTCCGATCCGGACAAGTTCGTTGCCGCCGCCCCCTTTGCGTTCCTGATGGTTGCGTTGATCGTGCTTATTTTTGGCGCCGGCAGGATCTCCGCGGACACGGTGATCGCATTTTTGCTTGATTCCACGCGGGTGAAGCAAGCGAATTCAGTGCCAGCCTGATTGGCCCGCTTTTTTCGGTACGACCTTACTCGTGATTACGAAATGCTTCGAACCCATGCTGCAGGATTTCTTGCCCGAACGGCCCTGGCTACGCTGTTTTTTCTGGTTTGTATCAGCCTTTTGTTTGCAAAGGATGAGATGACTTCAAGTCTGCTGATCGGAAACGCCCGTATCGACATCAGGATTGAAAGCAGTACTCTCCGAATACCGACCAAAGACATCCTTCGCTGGGTCAAGTCGGCGGCCGAGTCAGTGACTGCGTATTATGGCCGCTTCCCCGTGCCTCAAGTCTTGATTCGAATCACTCCTTTCGAAGGGACAGCCATCCGCGACGGTATGACCTTTGGCGATCGAGGTGGAAGAATCACGATACGCGTCGGCAATGAAGCTTCTCCTTCGGAGTTTGCCTCCGACTGGATGCTCACCCACGAAATGGTTCACCTGGCCTTTCCCTCCGTGGACGAAAAACACCATTGGATCGAAGAAGGAATTGCCACCTATGTCGAACCAATCGCCCGGATTCGAGCGGGAAATCTCAAAGCTGAACAGATGTGGTTTGATCTTGTTCGGGACATGCCCCAAGGCCTTCCTCAGGCCGGCGACCGTGGACTAGATCACACGCACACTTGGGGAAGAACCTATTGGGGAGGGGCGCTGTTTTGCCTCCTTGCTGACGTTGAGATTCGCCGCCAGACAGACAATGCGAAGGGGTTGGAACAAGCGCTGCGGGCCATTCTCGACGCCGGCGGCGACATCCGGAAAGAATGGAATCTTCAGGACGCGTTGAGAATCGGCGACCGCGCGGTCGGAGTGAATGTTCTCGAGCCGCTCTATACAAGAATGAAAGACAACTCGGTGAATGTAGACCTGGGTAGCCTTTGGACGCAGCTTGGTGTTCAATCGGATGGAGCCGCCGTCCGCTTCGATGATAACGCCCCACTGGCTGCTGTTCGTCGTGCCATCACCACAAGAGAATCTGCGCCGCCACAGGATCCCACTTTTTTCAAGGTTCTCGCCGTATTTGTTGGCCGGGCCGTGGCTCTCCGTGATCGGCCTGGCCAAGTGAACCGCAACTCGGGGTAATATCTCTGCGTGATGATCAGAGAAGAACAACCAGCGGCCGATTCCAAACAAGTGCGCGTGGCCATCGCGCAATCCACTCCTGTTTATCTGGACAAACATGCCAGCCTTACAAAGGCTCTCGATCTTATCGGGCAGGCGGCCAAGCGAGGTGCACACCGCATTGCTTTCGGCGAAACCTGGCTGCCCGGCTACCCTGCCTGGCTGGATGTGTGCCCTGGCGCGGCGTTGTGGGAAAACGCTTCCGCAAAGGATGCCTTCGCCAGGCTCAGGGCCAACAGCATCCTCGTTCCCGGTGAAGAAGTGAACGCACTCCGCGAAGCGGCGCGAGATCTCAAAATTGCGATTGTGATCGGAGTTAATGAGCGCGTGGATTCCGGTCCCGGAAACGGAACACTCTACAACTCACTTCTAACTATTTCCGAGGATGGACACCTCGGAAACCACCATAGGAAGCTCGTCCCGACCTACACGGAACGCCTCGTGTGGGGAAACGGTGATGGCTGCGGGTTGAAAGCAGTGCCTACTTCCGCCGGGCGCGCGGGCGGATTGATCTGCTGGGAGCATTGGATGCCGCTCGCGCGCATGGCCATACACAATTCCGGCGAACACATCCACGTCGCGGTGCGGCCAACGGTCCACGAGTTACATCAATTAGCCAGCAGACACTACGCCTTCGAAGGCCGATGTTTCGTTCTGGCGGTTGGTCTGATGATGCCTGCTGAAGATCTGCCTCGCGAGGTTCGTGATGGAGCCGCCTTGCTGTCCGGCGGCAGTCAATGGATCGAGCGCGGAGGCAGCGCAATCATTGGACCCGACTCTCGGTATATTCTTGACCCAGTGTTCGACCGGGAGGAACTCCTCGTTTCGGATTTGGATCTGACTCAAATTGACCGGGAATTGATGGCCTTCGATGTCTCAGGTCATTATGCGCGTCCTGATCTCTTTCGATTTGAGAAGAGAGACATTCATGAGAAGTTGACCGATGATTGAGAAGCATTCTTATTGAACCAGGTTGTTTCTGATCCAAACCGCTACCTCGTTAAGGTCCGAATATGGCACTAGCCTGCAATTCGGGTGGATGATGCCCGTGATCAAGAGAGATATCTTGCTTTCGACATCTCGCCGATAGAATAAGACCACTTTCTTTGCGGTTGCCCCCAGAAGATAGCCTGTCTCGAAGCCCAAGCCAAACGACGAACCGGAAACCTCGGCAATAAACATATCGCATTGCTCAAGCCAGTGTATATCCCGCAGATATACTTCTTTGGGCGTGATACTCCGGTCCGCCTCCCAGGCGCTGTCCTCGACCAGATGCCGTGTCAGCACTTCGTGGTGCATCTCCTCAAGGATGCCTACAATTTTCCTGGCCGCAATCACGGTCGAGCGGTCTCCCGCTACGGTAAATCCAAAATAGATTTTCATGCCTGTGGAATTATCCTCGCTAAATTGTACTGCGCGATTTCCATAGTCTCCGAATTGCCCGTGAGAATCGCGATCACTTCGCATATGCCGACTTCCAGGTACTAATCCGGCCAACTTCCTCGAACCCCGTTCCTGGATAACTTCCGGATTGCCGCCCCCTTGCGGCTGTCCATGAGATTGCGTCGGCCCGGGGGGTGGCTGCTGCGACCACACCAAAATGATTGGCGATGAAGAAATACACGAATATTTTACGCACCTCATGCGAGATGTTGACCTACTCGTCTTTGGGCGTAAAGCCTATCAATTGATGGTTCCTTTTTGGCCTGATGTCGCAAAAAACCATTCTATGACAAAAGCAAGGAACGAATTTGCTGACACATTTGACTCCATCAACAAAATTGTTTTTTCACAATCATTAGACAGCGCTGAAGGAAATACGAGAATTGTTCGTACGAAGCTTCAAGATGAAATACTTAAATTGAAACAAGAACAAGGCCAAAATATTTTAACCGGCGGTGTAGCTATCCCTTCACAACTTATAGAGCTTGGTCTAGTTGATGAATATCATTTTGTCGTTCAGCCAATAGTTGTAGGAGAAGGGAGGCGGTTGCTAGAGGGTATTAGCCTGCAGGAGAAATTACAATTAAAACTTGTTGAGTCAAAGATTTTTGAATCAGGATGTGTTGCGCTTCGTTACTTGAAACAGTGACAGGACAAATTAGCCGAAACTCGCGCCGCTCTGCGACATAATCCTAATTTCCTTTATGCGCCCTACTTTCCGATAGTGCCTGGTTAACGCTAACCGGACATCTCTAACAATGTCGGCCCTGTCAAACACTTTTTTGAGCACACTTCGCCGTCCACTCCGAAGAGTGGTCTTCCTTGTTCTTTGTTGACCTCTGCATCGACGACCACGGCTCGTTCCTAATCTAGCGATC
>WNFR01000978.1_pt1 | contig 29402 bp, 24 predicted proteins | sample 5400221 | NCBI WGS metagenome assembly WNFR01 (sample SAMN13153357, study PRJNA577476) | soil metagenome | isolation source: 40 cm soil under Madrone tree | place: USA:California | collected 2016-06-14
CTCGCAGAATATCCTTCACATGGGGGACATTAGTGATTGGAGTGCGCTGGTCGGAGCATTGCAGGGCCCGCTGAATGCGCATAAGGCGGTGAATGGCGCCGGAATCCGCATCTTGTCGAGGTCGTTCTCGTCGCCGACGTTCGCCGATCAGATGCAGCAGTTTCTGAAGCGCTTTCCTGAAGCTAAGTGGCACTTTTACGAACCGGTCAATCGCGACAATGTCTACGCGGGCGCGCAAATGGCCTTCGGCCAGCCGGTTGAGACGACCTACAAACTCGATGCCGTCGATGTGATCGTCTCGCTCGACGCGGATTTTCTCTCGGCTGGATTCCCTGGTACGACGCGCTACGCAGGAGACTTCGCCAAGCGTCGTGATCCCGATTCCGAGAAGATGAGCCGGCTGTACGTGATCGAGAGCACGCCGAGCGCGACGGGGGCGAAGGCGGATCATCGGTTGTCGGTGCGGGCGTCGGAAGTGGCCGAGCATGCATGGGCATTAGCCTCCGAACCTGAGGTGCTCGGGATCGGCAGTGTTGCCAAGATTCCGTGGGGTATAGACGAAATAGCGAAGGAGCTGCATGCTGCTCGTGGCGCAAGCGTCATCATCGCGGGTGATCATCAGCCAGCAATAATTCATGCGCTAGTCCATGCGATGAATCGTGCGCTGGGTAACGTTGGGAAAACCGTTTTCTACGCCGATCCTGTCCTCGCCACCACCTCCAGCCAAACCGATTCGTTGAAGGATCTCGTCAGCGACATGCGCGGCGGCAAAGTGGACATGCTGGTGATCCTCGGCGGCAATCCCGTGTACGACGCTCCCGCGGATTTCGGTTTTGCCGACGCTCTCAAAAACACGAATATTCCGTTGCGAGTTCATCTTGGCCTTTACAACGACGAAACTGCTGAGCTCTGCCACTGGCATGTGAACGAATCGCATTACCTGGAATCCTGGGGCGACACGCGTGCCTATGAGGGTACGGTCAGCATTGTGCAGCCGCTGATTGCGCCGCTTTACGATGGCAAGAGCGCATACGAGCTGCTCGCGCTGCTTAACGGCCAGTCAGGAACCAGCGGCCACGAGGTCGTGCAGAACTACTGGAAGGCAAAGCACACCGGCGCGGACTTTGATATGTGGTGGCGGAAGTCGCTGCACGATGGCTGGGTTGAGGGGACCGCGTCTCAGCCGAAGCAGGTTTCAGTGAAGGCGGCGAGTTTCCCCGCATCAGCAGCAATTACTGATCAGAGCGCAATCGAGCTGAATTTCCGTCGCGACCCGTGCATTTACGACGGCCAATTCGCCAACAATGGATGGCTGCAGGAATTGCCCAAACCAATGAGCAAGATGACCTGGGACAATCCCTTGCTGATGGGCCCGAAAATGGCTGAGCGCCAGGGCATCAAGAGCGGAGACATGGTGAAGCTTGAACTCAACGGGAAGTCGGTTGAGCTTCCTGTGTGGGTGCAGGCAGGTCATGCCGACAACTCGGTCACGGCTTATCTCGGCTATGGTCGCCGTCGCGCAGGACGCTCCGGCACAGCGGCAGGTTTCGATGTTTACCCGTTGCGGTACAGCGCGACTCCGTGGTTCACGAGCGGATTAAAGATCACGAAAACCGGTAGCACTTATGTCCTCGCGAATACGCAGGGACATCAGACGATGGATGTTGGTGACGAAGAGCGTCCGATCGTTCGCACCAAAACGCTTGAGGAATACAAGAAGGAAGCCGGCGCCACTTTCGACGAAGAAAAACCACAGGACAACGAAACGCTCTATCCCCCCTACGACTATAAGTCTCAGCCATACGCCTGGGGGATGGCGATTGATCTGAACTCCTGCGTTGGTTGCAACAACTGCATCATTGCGTGCCAGTCGGAAAACAACATTCCGGTCGTCGGCAAAGATCAGGTGCATCGCGGGCGGCACATGCACTGGTTGCGAGTTGACGCTTACTACCAGGGCGATCGGGACAATCCCAAAGCGTATTTCCAGCCCGTTCCATGTATGCAATGCGAGAACGCGCCATGCGAACTGGTCTGCCCGGTGGGCGCTACTACGCATAGCACTGAAGGCCTGAACGACATGATTTACAACCGCTGCGTAGGGACGCGGTATTGCTCGAACAACTGTCCTTACAAAGTGCGGCGGTTTAATTTCCTGCTGTTCCAGGATTTCGACACGCCCCAGTTCAAGATGATGCGCAATCCTGATGTCAGCGTGCGCAGCCGTGGGGTGATGGAGAAGTGCACCTACTGCGTGCAGCGCATCAACCACGCGCGAATTGATTCCGAACGCGAGAACCGCAAGATCGGCGATAGCGAATTGCAGACGGCTTGCCAGCAGTCGTGCCCGGCGAACGCGATCATCTTCGGCAACATCAATGATCCAAACAGCCTGGTTTCGAAGTGGAAGGCAAAGAACCGTAACTACGGTTTGCTGGATGATTTGAATACGCGTCCGCGCACGACGTATTTGGCGGAGATCAAGAATCCGAATCCGGAGCTTGAAAAGAGCTCTTGACTCTGTGAACCTCTGTGTCCTCTGTGGTCCACGCTTTTGATTTACCACAGAGGGCGCTGAGGTTCACAGAGGAATAGCACAGAGGCAAGAGCTAGAGAATTTCATGGCGAAAGCAACAGACGTCGAAGTCGGCGAACAGAAAGCCCCGGTCATAGCGCCTGGGCATACGTTCGCCACCATCACCGAGAAGATTGGTGCGATTGTGCTGCGCCGGCCGGTCACTAACGGCTGGCTTTTCGGGATGGCGGTCTGCTTCCTGATTCTGCAGTGGTTTCTGTTTGCGGTCTGCTACCTGTTCTACAAAGGCGTCGGAATTTGGGGCGTGAACATCCCCGTAGGCTGGGGATTCGCCATCGTCAATTTCGTATGGTGGATCGGTATCGGTCACGCCGGTACTCTGATTTCTGCGATCTTGCTGCTGCTCCGCCAGTCCTGGCGTAATTCAATTAACCGCTTCGCCGAGGCAATGACGCTTTTTGCCGTTGCTTGCGCCGGCATGTTCCCCATCTTCCACCTTGGCCGTCCGTGGCTGTTCTATTGGTTGTTTCCTTATCCGAACACCATGACGTACTGGCCGAATTTTCGCAGCCCGCTGGTGTGGGACGTGTTCGCGGTCACGACTTATCTGACGATTTCGCTGGTGTTCTGGTTTGTCGGACTCATCCCTGATCTCGCCAGCCTGCGCGATCAGACCAGTAATCGCGCGATCAAGTTTGTTTACGGATTGCTGGCGATGGGCTGGCGAAATTCAGTCCGCCACTGGAACCGCTACGAGACGGCTTACCTGCTGCTTGGCGGCTTGGCGACGCCGCTGGTCCTCTCCGTTCATACGGTCGTGAGCTTCGACTTTTCGGTCGGCATAGTTCCCGGATGGCATACGACTATTTTCCCGCCGTATTTCGTCGCAGGAGCAATTTATTCCGGCTTTGCGATGGTTCTTGTACTGGCCATCCCCATCCGAAAGTTTTACGGGATTGAGGACCTCATCACCGCGCGCCACATCGAGAATTCCGCCATGGTCATGCTGGCCACGGGCTGGATTGTGGCTTATGGGTACGCTTTTGAAGCCTTCATGAATTGGTATGGCGGCGATCCATATGAGACATTTTTGCGCTGGAACCGCCTGCACGGGCCATATGCAGGCTATTACTACTCATTGTTGATCACGAACCTGGTGATTCCGCAAGTTCTGTGGTTCAAAAAAATTCGCACGAATCCGCTCTGGCTATTTTTCATCTCGCTCGACGTGCTGGTGGGAATGTGGCTGGAACGTTTCATCATCGTCGTCGTCAGCTTGAGCCGAGATTTCGTGAACTCGTCGTTCGGCATGTACTACCCGACGCAGTGGGACTGGGCAATCTTCATCGGTACGCTGGGATTCTTTGCGGCGTGCATGTTCCTCTTCTTGCGAGTGCTGCCGGCCGTCTCGATATCTGAGTTGAAGACGCTGCTGCCGCAGGCAGAGGTCAAAGTGAAGCACGAGGTGGAGGTCCATCACTGATGAAGGACACCGGCACCTACGGCTTGTTGGCTGAATTCGATAATGTAAACGATGCCATCATCGCCGCTCGTCGCACGTACGCCGCGGGCTACCGGAAGATTGACGCGTATTCGCCGTTTCCGGTCGAGGAGTTGTCTGAGGCAATTGGCTTTCACAAGAATGGCGTGGCGCTTATTTGTCTGGTTGGTGGACTGCTGGGCTGCACCGGCGCTTTCACTCTTCAATGGTGGATCAATACCATCAGCTATCCCATCAACATTGGCGGGCGACCGTTGAACTCGTGGCCCTCGTTCATCATTGTGACCTTTGAAATGACGATTCTATTTTCAGGATTGTCGGCGGTGTTTGGCATGCTTGCGTTGAACGGGCTGCCCATGCCGTATCATCCCGTTTTCAATGTGCCGCGATTTGATCTGGCCTCGAAGGACCGATTTTTCCTGATCGTCTTCTCGTCTGATAAGAATTACGACGCAGTCCGCACACGGCAGTTCATGGAAGGACTGAATCCGATTTCGGTGGCGGAGGTCCCCAGTTGATGGCGAGACTCCGCAGGTTCTCATTGTTGGGATTGATCCTGATATTGGCAGGGTGCCGTCAGGACATGCACGATCAGCCGCGCTTCAAGCCGCTGGCGATGAATAGTTTTTATCCTGACTTGCGTTCGGCGCGTCTGCCTGTCGACGGCACGGTTGCCCGCGGCCAGCTCAATGCGGATACCTACTTCTACACCGGTAAAATCGGTGCGAACCCGGGCAACTACATGCCGTTTCCAGTCACAGAAGATGTTCTTTCACGCGGGCGGGAGCGCTTCAACATTTATTGCGCTCCGTGTCATTCGCGCGTAGGCGACGGCAACGGCATGATCGTGCAGCGCGGATACCGGCACCCGCCGACGTATCACCAGGACCGGCTGCGCCAGGCGCCGCTTGGTTACTTCTTTGACGTGGTGACCAATGGCTTCGGTGCTATGCCGGATTATGCCTCGCAGATCCAGCCACGCGACCGCTGGTGCATTGTGGCCTACATTCGCGCGTTGCAGTTAAGCCAGAACGCGACTCAGGCAGACGTTAACGGACAACAAATCCCATCGCCGCCGCCGCAATTTGAAGAGCCCGGGTCGGGGGCGACTCCGCCGATTCCGCTTCCAGAGTCGACCAACACAGGAGAAGAGCAGAAATGACCGCGGCGCGCGTAAACAATACGGAATTCAAAGCGCCTGAGGTCGTGAACACGATCTATCAGCGGTCGCTTGGGGTGGGACTGCTGTTCGGTTTTCTGTCACTGCTCGCGGCTTTTTGGAAACCGACGCAGGAGCAGTTTTTCCATTCATATCTTCTTGGCTTCATGCTTTGGCTAGGGGTCACGCTGGGCAGCATGGCGTTCCTGATGATCCAGCACCTGACCGGCGGCAAGTGGGGAATGGTGATTCGCCGCCAGCTGGAAGCCGCGATTAAGACCTTGCCGCTTATGGCAGTTTTGTTTATTCCAATTATCGCGGGAATGCCTCATCTGTATGGCAGTTGGTTGAATCCCGATCCCAAGAACAAGCACCTGGTCGAACTGAGTCAGTCTTACCTGACCCGCAGCGGCTACATTGGCCGTGCAATTGTCTATTTTGCGATCTGGCTGATTATCGCGTACATTCTGAGCCGCTGGTCGGCAGAGCAGGACAACCCTCCGGTGCAGAACCTGAGTCCGCGGTTTCGCAAGATCGCCGCGCCGGGCCTGATCCTCTACGCATTCACAATCTCTTTTGCGGTGATTGATTGGGTGATGTCGCTTTCGCCGCCATGGATTTCCACGATTTACGGATTTATCTTCATCGCGGGAGAGTGTCTCTCGGCGATGTGCGTGATGGTCGTAGTTGAAAGAATTCTGGTGCGCTACGAGCCTACGGCGTCGTTGCTCAAGCCAAAGGAAGTTCACGATCATGGCAAGCTCATGCTGACATTCGTAATGCTGTGGGCTTACTTCAGCTTCTCGCAGCTGCTGATTATCTGGGCCGGAAATCTACCGTCAGAGATCACGTTCTTCACTCGACGGTTGTACTCAGGATGGCAGACGGTCGCCCTCGCACTGGTGATCTTCCATTTCGCCGTGCCGTTCTTGCTGTTGCTGTCGCGCTCGTTTAAACGCGACCCCCGGATCTTGGTCTGGCTGGCGACTTGGCTCCTGTTCATGCGTTTTGTGGATTTGTTCTGGTACATCGAACCGAATTTCAATCAAACTTTGTCGTCGCTTAGTTGGATTCACCTGCTGGACTTGGTAGTGCCGGTGGCCATCGGGGGCTTTTGGTTCGCAATGTTTTTCTACAACCTGAGATCGCGGCCACTGCTTCCCGTGTACGACTTACATGCGCAGGAGTTCCTCGAGTACGTGGGAGCTGCTCATGACTGATCTCCGGCACGAAAATCAACAGAACGGCCTTGGATTCGAGCGCCAAGACGTGGGTTCGAAACCGGTCATTGCCTTCATCGTCTCGGTGGTGGTGATCGGAGTGCTGGTTTACTACGTTATATGGGGGATATTCCACTTCCTTGATGCGTATGAGCGGAAGAACCAGAAGCCGATGAGTCCGATGATGCAAGTCGAGCAGGACACGCGGGAGCCGGACCAGGCGAAGACGCATGAGAAGATCCAGCAAGAGTTTCCTGAGCCGCGATTGGAAGACAACGAACGCACCGAACTGAATGATTTCCGGTATTCCGAAGAAGAAAGATTGAACAGCGCCGGGTGGGTGGACCAGAGCGCGGGAGTTGCGCACATTCCAATCACTCGCGCAATGGAGCTGATCGCGCAACGCGGATTGCCGACGGTGCCGCAGGCAGGAACAGCGCCGCCTTCCACGGTAAATATGGCGAGAGAAGCGGCGGCTAAATCGGACACGAGCGAGGGGCAAAAAACGCCCGCGGACAATAAGACAAAGGGAAAACAGCAGTGAGAAGTGGCTTCACAAATCGGCGTCAAGATAATCGTCAGCAACAGCACGGGCGAGGACGCGCGGGCGTCCTCGCCCGTGCGATGACTGCGCTTCTCGTAGCATTCGCGTTCATCCCCATGGCATTGGCCCAAGGAACGAACTCGGGCGGAATAATGTCGCCGCCGGCGAACGTGCGGCCACCGGGTTTGACGAATGTCGCGATCGAGCAACGATTGAACGAGCAGATTCCTGCGAATCTGATCTTTCGCGATGAAACTGGGAAAGCTGTTTACCTAAGCGATTATTTCGGCAAGAAGCCTTTAGTCCTCAGTCTGGTTTACTACCGCTGTCCCATGCTGTGCAGTGAGCTTCTAGTTGGACTCGAGAGTACGCTGAAGACGCTGAAATTCGACGTCGGCAAAGAGTTTGACGTCCTCACGATCAGCTTTGATCCCAAAGACACGCCCGAGTTGGCGACTGCAAAGAAGGCGTCCGTTCTCAAACGCTACAACCGGCCGGGGGCGTCCGACGGATGGCATTTCTTGACCGGCCCACAGGAATCGATCGACGCTGTCACAAAAGCCGTGGGGTTTCAGTATCAATACGATCCAAAGACTGGGCAGTTTGCGCACTCGACCGCGATCATGCTCCTGACGCCTGAAGGCAAAGTTGCGCAGTATTACTACGGCGTGGAGTTTCCACCAAAAGACGTTCGCCTCGGGCTGATTCAAGCTTCACAAAACAAAATTGGGACTCTGGCCGACCAGGTCCTTTTGTACTGCTATCACTACGACGCCGCGACCGGAAAGTATGGCGCGATCATCAGCCGAATTATTCAGCTCGCCGGTGGTATCACGATTCTTTCCATCGGAACAGTTTTACTAGTGTTGTTCCGGCGCGGACCCGACCACCAACTCAGGAGGCAAGGCAGCTCTCATCAATATGTTCGATAACTTTCCACTTTGGCCGGCCGAAGCGTCGTCGCATGCTTTCCACGAAGATTTGCTGTTCGTCTTCCTGGTGGTGGTGTGCGCGGCCGCGACCCTGGGTGTTTTCGCGGCGGTTGCACTGTTCGCCATGAAGTATCGCCGTCGCCATGGGCGCGAAGCTACCCCGATCGAAGGTTCGCTGATTCTTGAAATCGGCTGGTCCGTTATTCCTCTCGGTATTTTTATCGTGATGTTTGCCTGGGGAGCGATTCTCTTCTTCTATATGCGAACTCCTCCTCAGGATGCGGCTGAAGTTTACGTGGTCGCAAAACAATGGATGTGGAAGTTGGAGCACACGGAAGGGCAGCACGAGATCAATGAACTGCACGTGCCGGTCGGCCGCAGTATCAAGCTGATCATGACTTCGCAGGACGTGATCCACAGTTTTTACGTCCCGGCATTCCGCGTGAAGCAGGACGTCATTCCGGGACGTTATACCACAATGTGGTTCCGAGCCACGAAACCTGGAACCTACCACCTTTTCTGTGCGCAGTATTGTGGCACCATGCACTCGGGAATGATTGGGCAAGTTGTGGTGATGGAGCCGTCTGATTATCAGGCGTGGATGGCAGGCGGGGCGGTGACCGGATCACTGGCCCAAACTGGGCAGACTTTATTTCAGCAACTGGGATGCTCGACCTGTCATAGATTTGATGTGCAGGGCCGCGGCCCCAATCTGGTCGGCGTATTCGGAAAGCCAGTGCAGCTTGAAGACGGACGAACTGTAATCGCCGACGAGAATTATGTTCGCGAATCGATCTTGAATCCGGCAGCGAAGGTTGTTTCGGGATTCAAGCCGATCATGCCCGTGTTTCAGGGCCAAGTGAGCGAAGATCAGCTGGCCGCATTGGTGGCGTACGTTAAGTCATTGAGCCAGGCGCCTGCCGGAACGGCAGGGACGCCGGCCCTGGCGCCGGCTGGAACGCAGCCGCAGGAACCGAAGTAAAGGAAGAGCAATGGCTACCCTAGCAGTAAGCGCAGAACGGAAGAATTACTTGAATGCAGAGTATGGCATTCGTTCGTGGCTGTTCACCACAGACCACAAACGGATTGCATTGCTCTACTTGATATCGATCACTGCATTTTTCTTTATTGGCGGATTTGCGGCATTGCTTATCCGGCTGGAACTGCTCACCCCGGCGGGCGACTTGCTGACAGCCGATATGTACAACAAGGTGTTTACCATGCACGGGCAAGTGATGGTCTTTTTCTTCCTGATCCCGTCGATCCCTGCCGTGCTTGGCAATTTTCTGATCCCGATAATGATCGGCGCCAAGGACCTGGCTTTTCCGCGCATTAACCTGCTGAGCTGGTACATCTACATCGTTGCCGGGATACTCTACATTCACTGCCTGGTAACCGGCGGCGTGGATACAGGCTGGACTTTCTACACACCGTTTTCTACTGCATTCAGCAACACTCGAGTGGTTGAAGCTGGGCTGGCAGTTTTTGTTTCCGGATTTTCATCGATTCTTACTGGCCTGAATTTTGTGGTCACAGTCCATCGCATGCGCGCGCCCGGGATGACCTGGTCGCGGCTGCCGCTGTTCGTGTGGTCGCACTATGCAACCAGCATCATTATGCTGCTGGGAACTCCGGTGATCGCAATCACTCTTGTGCTCGTCGTGCTTGAGCGCACGTTGAATCTGGGGATCTTCGATCCGAGTCGCGGTGGCGATCCCGTCTTATTCCAGCATCTGTTCTGGTTCTATTCGCACCCTGCCGTGTACATCATGATCCTGCCGTCGATGGCGGTGATCAGCGAAATTGTTCCTTGCTTCTCGCGCAAGCGCGTTTTTGGCTACAACTTTGTCGCGATGTCTAGCATTGCCATTGCCGCGATCGGGTTCCTGGTCTGGGCGCACCATATGTTTGTCGCCGGCATCTCGCTTTACTCTGCGCTGGTGTTCTCGTTCCTCAGCTTTCTGGTGGCGGTGCCTTCCGCGGTGAAGGTATTCAACTGGACGGCGACCATGTACAAAGGCTCGGTTTCGTTCTCGACGCCAATGCTGTACGCGTTCGGTTTTATCGGCCTATTCACGATAGGCGGACTGACTGGGCTCTTTCTTGCAACCCTGGGAGTTGATGTACACGTTCACGATACTTACTTCGTGATCGCGCACTTCCATTATGTGATGGTCGGCGGCGCGGTCATGGGATATCTCGGCGGAATGCATTTCTGGTGGCCGAAAATTTCCGGCCGCATGTATCCCGAAGGCTGGGGACGTTTCTCCGCGCTGATCATCTTTCTCGGCTTTAACCTGACATTCTTTCCGCAATTCATTCTTGGTTATCTTGGGATGCCGCGGCGATACTGGCAGTATCCACCTGAATATCAAGTGCTAAACGTGCTCTCGACGGCGGGCGCCACAATTCTTGCGGTTGGATATCTTTTGCCAATGGTTTACCTGCTGTGGTCGCTGCGTTACGGTAAACTCGCGGACGACAATCCATGGCAAGCAACAGGATTAGAGTGGAGAACGTCTTCGCCACCGCCAACTTTCAACTTCGATGAAACTCCGGAAGTGACTTGGGAAGCCTACGAATACGAGAAAATGCCGCTGCCGGAAGAGGTGACACTTGAGCGATAGTCCTGCCATTGGCGAAACGCCTCTCGTCATTGAGCACGAAGAGCGTCCGGAGCTGCGGCACCATTTCGCCGACGAAGTGCAGCAGCGCAATGCGGCTGCACTGGGCATGTGGTGGTTCCTGGGCACGGAAATCATGTTCTTCGGCGGGATGTTCTGTGCATATCTGATCTATCGTCGATGGTATTTCCCAGAGTTCGCGGTTGCGAGCAAGAGCCTGGATCTTTTCGTTGGCACTTTCAATACCGTTGTACTCATTTGCAGCAGCTTGACCGTCGCACAGGCGGTGCGTGCCGCTCAGCTTGGCAACCGCAAGCTTCAGGTGAGAATGCTGCTGCTGACGCTTGTCTTTGGCTTGTCATTCCTGGGAATTAAGACCTACGAGTGGGGCCAAAAGTACAAAGAGCACCACATCCCGACGTTCCATTACAACGTCATTGGCGGGGAAGGGGACTTGATTAAGGGTAATGAGCACCTGCTGGGGATTGACAAGGTCCAGAACGACCCGGTGAAACTGCGCGAACGGCAGATGGAAATTCAGCGGCATACTCAGATTTTTTATTCTCTTTACTTTGCCCTGACCGGAATGCACGCCATCCATATGATCATTGGTGTGGGGATATTCCTTGTGATCACCTGGATGGCGTATAAGGGGCGGTTTACGCCCGAATACCACACGCCCTTGGAAATTGCCGGACTGTATTGGCACTTTGTGGATATTGTCTGGATTTACCTGTTCCCCTTGCTTTACCTGATCGATCGCAAGCCGACATCTTGAGTGACTATGTCTGACCATTCTGAACACATCGTCTCCAGCAAGCTGTACTTCCTCATCTTTTTCGCCCTTATCATCGGCACGGTTGTCACCGCACTCGTCGCAAGGGTGGACCTCGGAACCTATCATGGGATTGATGCCAACACTGTGGTCGCTCTCTTCATCGCAACCTGTAAGGCTTCGCTGGTCGTTCTGGTCTTCATGCACGTGAAATACACCAGTGAGAAGATGACGAAGGCCATCCTGATCGCGGCGGTGTTCTGGCTCATGCTGCTCCTGGTCCTAAGCCTCACGGACTATTCATCCCGTTACGTCGGCTAGCATTTACCCCAAAAACGATCATTGAGCGGGGCGCGTCTCGCCCGTCAGGCACGGCAAAATGGGTATTATCTTCTGACCGATAAGTTCAGGTCGGGAGGCAGCCTCGCTGCATGTCTAAAGAACTCGCAAAAGAATCGCGCTTGGATGCTGAAGCACTGGGGTCTGCGCTGCGCAGGCATCTCCGCGGCGAGGTCCGCTTCGATAACGGCAGCCGTGCTCTTTACGCTACCGACGGATCCAATTATCGCCAGGTGCCGATCGGAGTCGTGCTCCCACGAAATGCGGACGATGCAATTGCGACGATATCAGTCTGCCGCGAGCATGGGGCGCCAATTCTTTGCCGTGGTGGGGGCACTTCTCTTGCCGGACAATGTTGCAACGTCGCTGTCGTGCTTGATTTCTCGAAGTACATGGCGGAGATCGTCGAACTCGATCCTGAGCGACGAATTGCTCGTGTCCAGCCCGGGGTAATTCTTGATCATCTGCGCAGTGCGGCTGAGAAGCACAACCTGACGTTTGGTCCCGATCCCGCTAGCCATAGCCGCTGCACCCTCGGCGGCATGATTGGAAATAACTCCTGCGGCGTGCATTCCATCATGGCTGGGAAAACCGACGACAACATAGAAGAGCTGGACATTCTGACCTATGACGGCGTTCGCATGCGGGTAGGGCAAACGAGTGATGCGGAGCTCGACTCGATCATCCGCGAGGGTGGCCGTCGCGGTGAAATCTATGCTGGTCTGAAGGCAATTCGTGATCAGTACGCCAGTCTGGTGAGGCAACGCTACCCGAACATTCCCCGCCGAGTCTCTGGATACAACTTGAACTTTCTGCTCCCGGAAAACGGCTTCCATGTTGCGCGCGCACTGGTCGGCTCCGAGGGGACATGTGTCACCATACTCGAAGCCACTTGCCGCCTGGTCGAGAGTCCGCAAGAACGAGTTCTGCTGGCCATTGGCTGTCCTGACGTGTACCAATGCGCCGACCTCGTTCCTGAGGTGATGTCGCATAATCCGATTGGGCTCGAGGGCATAGACAACTTTCTGGTGGACTGCACGCGCCGCAAAGGGATGAACTCGGAAGGACTAGCGCTGCTTCCTGAGGGCGGGGGATGGCTGCTGGCCGAGTTTGGCGCGGCTTCGGCGGCTGAGGCAGAATCGCAAGCACGCCAGGTAATCGACTCACTAGGTCACGCGCAGAGCGCGCCAACTTTTCGATTGTTTACGGATAAGCGGCAAGCGACGAAGGTGTGGGAGGTCCGTGAGTCGGCTCTGGGCGCTGTTTCCCATGTGCCCGGAGAACCCTGGGCTTGGGAAGGCTGGGAGGATTCTTCCGTTGCACCGGAAAAGCTTGGCAGATATCTGCGCGATTTTCGCAAGCTGACCGATCACTACAAATATCGCAGCTCACAGTACGGCCACTTTGGACACGGCTGCGTACACTCGCGCATCGGCTTTGATCTTGAGTCTCCTGAAGGGATCAAGAAATTCCGAAAGTTCGTTGAAGAAGCGGCAGATCTCGTAGTTTCTTACGGCGGGTCTCTTTTCGGCGAGCACGGCGATGGGCAGTCCCGGGCGGAACTGCTCCCGAAGATGTTTGGGCCGGAGTTGATCGAGGCATTCCGAAAATTCAAACGCCTATGGGACCCGGACGGGAAGATGAACCCAGGTAAGGTAGTGGAACCTTATAGGCTCGACGAAAACCTGCGACTCGGCGCGAACTACAAACCCTGGGTACCGGAAACGCACTTCAAATTTCCGGACGATCACGGCAGTCTCGCGCTGGCTACCCAACGATGTGTTGGCGTTGGCAAGTGCCGCCAGTTCGAAGGCGGAGTCATGTGCCCCAGCTTTCGCGTGACGCGCGAGGAAGAGCACTCAACCCGCGGGCGCGCCCATTTGCTTTGGGAAATGACGAAGGGCGATGTAATTCGCGATCAATGGCAGGACGCGAATGTGAAGTCCGCGCTCGACCTTTGCCTCGCCTGCAAGGGGTGCAAGAGCGATTGTCCGGTCGGAGTTGATGTCGCGACGTACAAGGCGGAGTTCTTATCGCATCACTATGCACGGCGCCTGCATCCGTTGAACCACTATGGGTTTGGCCATATTGATCGATGGGCGCTGCTGGCCTCAAAGTCTCCTGGGCTGGCAAATTTCTTTACGCAGACTCCGCTGTTACGGGATATCACGAGAGCGCTGGCAGGAATCTCGTCCAAACGCAAAATCCCAGCGTTCGCGGCGGAAAGTTTCCGCTCTTGGCTTAAACGATACCGACCGCGAAATCCTGAAGCGGCTCCGGTCGTCCTCTGGCCGGACACGTTCAATAACTATTTTCATCCGGAGACAGCTATCGCTGCCGTGGAAGTGCTGGAAGCAGCCGGCTATCGCGTGACTGTTCCCGAAGGCAACGTTTGTTGTGGGCGTCCTCTTTATGACTTCGGCATGCTTGATCGTGCGAAGGGCCTGCTGAGGCGGACTCTCAGCCAATTGAGCCGCGAAATTGCGGATGGAGTCCCAGTTGTAGTGCTTGAGCCGAGTTGCGCTTCGGTATTTCGGGATGAACTGCTCAATCTGTTTCCAGAGGACCAGCAGGCAAAAAGATTTTCACAGCAAGTCTTTCTTCTCAGCGAATTTCTGGAGAAGAGAGCGTCGAATTTCCAGTTACCGAGCCTTGCTCGCAAAGCGCTGGTCCACGGACATTGTCATCAAAAATCGATTATGAAGATGAGTGATGAAGAGACCGTGATGCGGCGCATGGGGATTGACTTTGAAATGCCTGCGCCGGGCTGTTGTGGCATGGCTGGCGCGTTCGGATTCGAGAAGGAGAAATACGACGTTTCACTTGCGATCGGAGAACTTGAGCTGCTTCCAGCCGTACGCAACGCGCCTTCAGACTGCTTGATCGTCGCTGATGGCTTCAGTTGCCGGGAGCAGATTCAGCAATGCACCGGAAGACATGCGCTACATCTGGCGGAAGTCATACGATTGGCGTTGCACAAATCAACCGGGAATCACTCCCAGTCAGTTACCCGAGCCGGAGAATCTTCGCAGCAAGCGCAACATTCGCACGCCTCGGTAAAGTGGGAAGACAGAATCAGGGAGCCGCACTGACTCCCACTCACCAACGCTGGGAGTAGTGGCGAGGCGGCAGGCGAAGCGCGCACGATCGTGCCAGCGTTCGCGAAGGCGCATCATGGTTAGAAAATAGTCGAAGGACTCTGGATTTGGATCTATGCCGAACTCTAGTCGTGACTCAATATCACGTGCGAACTGCTCTACCGGCGCAACATCCGCAATTCTCGAGGCATTGGGAATATTGAATTGGAATAAGTCGTTTGCCAGCCGTAGCGAGATGCCGACGATTCTCCGGATTCCGAGGCGTTGCGCTTCCGCCTCAATCCAGCGCCAGTTCAGAGAAGACTGAGCAAGTGTGGCGATGTCGCGGATCATGCCCAATTGCGACCATTCGTGCTTAGCGGCGTGAACGCACAGAACCAGCATCAAATCCTCGGCTCCGAGAGCGCGGACAGCGAAGCCTTCGAATTGCAGTTCAATCGAGCGTTCGAATAACGCGCGCATGTCGAAGTCGATTGAGTAGAAGCGGGGCAGGATGCGCCACTGGAGTTCCAGCAGGTTCTGCTCGGTGCCAAGGCCGAACACGTATTCGTATCCGGATTGAATGTAGTCTTTTTCCTGTCGCTTGGTGAGTTGCAGCCGCTGGTCGTAACCCAGTTGCAGCAGCGCGGATCGTGCCCGGGGGACATCTTCCTCTGCGACCAAAAGATCGAGGTCACCGAATTGACGCATCGCCGGGTCGCCATACAGCAAGTGTCCCAATGTAGGACCCTTATGTGCCAGAAAGCTGACGCTGCACGCAGCAAAATGTTTCCTGACCCGTGCCAGCTCCGCAGAAAACCGCAGTACTCGGTGGATATGGTTCTGAAATCGCGCACGAATTGCAGACTGGATGCTTCCCGGCACATCGTGCTGGTCGCGTAGAGCCGAGAACAACACAGGCAGCAGCCGATGATGTTCGGCTAGTTGGAAAACACGTTCCCAATTGGGATGCAACGCCAGTATTTTGTCTAGGGCCGAAGCATTTTTCGAGCAGCACCCAAGGAGCAGGTCAAATTCTGCGGCGAAGCGCTGAGGCTGCGCCGGAGTCGCTAATTGTGGCGGAGTGCAAGCTTTTAAGTCCTCGCAATGTGAACTAACTATGTCCGCCTGCAAATTCTCGGTCGGCAAATAGCTCTCCTGTTCATAGAATCTTCTAACAGCGACGAAGATTTCAGAAGTATCAGCCAGTGAACCACGACCAAAAACATGAGGATAGTCCTTGATTCCGTTCATAAGAAGTTTCGCAAGGGCGCGTTCTTCTTTCGGAGAGATGCACCGGCGGAAACGCATGCTCTCCGAGGAATCTCGCTCGAGATCGCAGCTGGAGAAGTGTTCGGCCTTCTTGGCCCGAACGGCAGCGGGAAAAGTACTACCTTAAAGCTGATCTCGACGGTGCTGCTGCCGGACGCCGGACGTGTGCTGGTTGGCGGCGCAGACGCTCGTGCTCAGGCGCAAGCCGTGCGCCGCCGCGTGGGATTTGCGCTGGCCTCAGAGCGTTCGTTCTTTCCTCGTCTGACGACGCGCGAGAACTTGGAGTTCTTTGCAGCGCTCGAGGATGTTCCCAGGCGCGAAGTCCGTGCTCGGGTCGAATCTGTTCTCGCAAGTGTTGGCCTGAATGACGCTGCTGATAAGCAGGTCATGAAACTCTCGTCAGGAATGTATCAGCGCCTGGGAATCGCTCGTGCCCTCATCAAGCGGCCCTCGGTGTTGTTGCTGGATGAGCCTACACGCAGTCTGGATGTTGCGGCCGCCAGCCGACTTTGGAGGCTGGTTGCCGAGTTGTCCACCTGCGGCATGACTGTTCTGCTTGCGACCCACAATTTTGAAGAAGCAGCACAGGTTTGTGACCGGATTGCCGTACTACAGCAGGGCGAACTATTGGCAGTGCAACATGCTTCCAATCGCAGCACCGAGCAATTACGCGAATTTTACCTGGACATCACGGGCGCGCAGCGCCATGCGCCTTGGCCGGAAGGGGTTCCTGCGTGATCTTAGAAAAAGCTGCGGCGGTGCTAAAAAAAGATATTCTCTCCGCGGTTCGATACCGTAACGGATTAGTGTTCGGGATTGTGGCTCCAGCGGCACAACTGGCAACGTTCTACTACCTATCGCGAGCAGTCGGCCCGCAATTTCGTCCGGAGGGGATGCCGTATTTCTTGTTCCTGGTCGTGGGAACGGGGTTTTACACATTCCTAATTGCGGGAACACACAGCTTTCTGAGAACGATCCAGGAATCGCAGCAAACAGGCACACTCGAAGTGTTAATGACCACTTCAACGTCACCAACAGTGTTGATCTCGTTAAGCACAATTACCGCGTTTGCCAGCGGTGTCATGCAACTTGTGCTGTATCTGGGCGCGGGGATATTTTTGTTTTCTCCGGTCACGCATGTCAACGTCCTGGGTAGCGCATTGGTGTTTATTTTTTCAGTTCTGATCTGCGCAGCCATCGGGCTGTTCGCGGCCGGTTTGCAGATCGCAATTCACAAAGGATCGGCACTACTGTGGTTGCTGGGTTCGACCGCATGGTTGATGGCGGGAACCATGTTCCCGGTGACCGCATTGCCTCGATCCGCACAGATAATCTCGGCCGTTCTACCGTTCACTCATTCTTTAACGGGGATGCGTCTGGCGCTCTTGCAGGCGCAGTATTCACCCGCCCTGATGCGGGAGATAGCAATCCTATGTCTGTATGCCGGGACGCTCCTACCCGCGAGCGTGATCTTCTTCTCGTGGACGGTGCAGCGCGCCAGGCAATTCGGGACGTTATCTTTTTATTAGTTATTAGGCGCCTGCTAGCCAGGCTGCCCTGATTACCTTCGTTTGCTTTCAGCCGGAAAGCCCGGCTTCTGGCGGGCAAACAGCCATACAATTCTCTGTTCAGAGAAAACTGTGGATACTGGGCATCAACGGCGGCGTGGTACGCGGGTGCGGGCGCAAATTCCCGTGCGCGTTAGCAGCCTCGAGCCATCGAGCACGTTCGCCGAGAATTGCCATACCCTGGTAGTGAATCCTCAGGGCTGCGGGCTGCGCTTTCCACGGCCACTTCAAACAGGACTGCAGGTCCGAGTGGAAAATCTGCCGGGCGGAACCGCCGTTACTGCGCGAGTTGCCAGCAGCGTTCCACTGAATACCGCCAGCAAATATTGGTTGATTGGCATTTCGCTGGATACCCCGGGAAATCTTTGGTGCCTGGCTCCCGCGCCGCAAGATTGGGGGTCTTATGCCGATGTCCCCAAGTTCTTTCCCAGACCCGTGAAATATGCAAGCGCTGGACTCACAACTCCTCTAAATCGTTGTAGCTAAATATAAGTTCATCGCACCTCCTGAAAGAGCATGCCTTCTCAAGCAACCGGGGAACCGGAATAGAAATCCAACTTTCAGCAGTTTGGTTCGATGTGCAAGTTTGTAAGATCTAAATTCCCGTTTCTTGCCTATCTTGGCTCTGTGATTTGTTTTCTTCTTGCAACACCCGCATTCGCGACTTTGGGAGAAGATGCTGCCTCGATCCAGTCGGATCAGGTCCAGATGAAGACCAGTGTCCGTATTCTTCCCAGTCAGTCCTATTCGATACACGAGATGCAGACGTCCACCGGAACCACCATCAGAGAATTCATCTCGCCGGCGGGAACGGTGTTCGCGGTCAGTTGGCAGGGGCCGTTTGCTCCAGATCTTCGCCAACTGCTCGGGCAGCATTTTGACAATTACGTGCAAGCGGCCAGAGTGACGTCAAACCGGCGGGGCCGCGGGCTGCACATTGAAAGCGGCGATTTGGTCCTCGATTCTGGCGGTCACATGCGGTTCATCACCGGAAGAGCGTATCTGCAGAGCAAAGTGCCAAGCGGAGTCCATGCCGATGAAATGCGATAGATTCCGAATTGCCTCTGCACTGACTGCGATTGGACTCACGGCTTCAATCTTCGCGTGCGGAGGCGGATCCGGGAAAAGCTCAAGCGGTTCGTCTCCCGCAAATAATACCCAAGCGGTGATCGTCAATGCCGGACCCGCCGGAAATTATGCAAACGGACTGTTTACAAACGTAACTGTCTGCGCGCCAGGCACGTCGAGCTGTCAAAACATTGGAGGCGTGCTGGTGGACACAGGTTCGTTCGGATTGCGAGTCCTCGCTTCCGCGCTGACGGTTTCGTTGAGCCAGCAGAAAGACAGCACCGGCAATTCCGTTGGTGAGTGCGCCCAGTTTGCCGATGGCATTGTCTGGGGGCCGGTGAAGATCGCCGATGTGAAGATAGCTGGCGAGGAGGCGGCCTCTATTCCTATCCAGGTAATTGACCAGTCATTCGCGACAATTCCTTCCAGTTGCACTAGTCACGGATCGCCAGAAGAGACCCTTCAACAGCTGGGCGCGAATGGGATTCTGGGCATTGGACCGTTTATCCAGGACTGCGGGTCAGCGTGTGCTGGATCGAATAATCCCGGGTTCTATTACGGATGCGCTGGATCTTCATGCAGCATCATCACACAGAGCGGCGGGAACCAGGTACAGAATCCAGTTGCCTTCTTCGCCGACAATAATGGCGTGATCATCGATCTACCTGCGATCAATACCAGCGCTCCCACTGTGAGTGGTTCCTTGATTTTCGGAATCGAAACGCAGAGCGACAATGCACTGAACGGCGCCCAGGTGTTCACGCTGGATAATTCCGGAAACTTTACCACGACGTACAACTCGAACAATTACCCTGGGTTCATCGACAGCGGGTCGAACGCATACTTCTTTCTGGATGCCGCCACGACAGGAATTCCGACCTGCTCTGGCGCCAGTGGTTTTTATTGTCCATCGTCCCCGGTGAACTTATCGGCGACCAACGTTGGTCAGAATCAGGCCAGCAACGCGGTGAACTTTACCATCGATAACGCCAATTCACTGTTTTCGAACAGCAGCGATACCGCATTCCCGACGCTTGGCGGACCCAATCCCAGCGCTTTCGATTGGGGATTGCCTTTCTTCTTCGGCAGGAAGGTTTACACGGCGATTGAAGGAAAGACTACTTCGGGCGGTACGGGACCGTATTGGGCCTATTAGGGTGTATGTGGCGCGGGCGCCCTCGCCCGCGAGAGCAGCGGCACGGGTCTCGCTGATCTACATTCGAATTGGTCGTTCGCCAAAGATGGCGGTTCCGATGCGGACGCAGGTTGATCCTTCCTCAATAGCAACTTCAAAGTCGTGAGACATGCCCATGGAGAGCACCTCCATGCGGACTGCGGGGATGTTGCGGCTGGCGAGCTGATCGAACAATTCTCGCATTTTTCGAAAATAGGGACGTGATCGTTCTGGATCCTCGTTGTACGGAGGGACGGTCATTAGTCCGTGAAATTCGAGTGCAGTCAATTCTGGCGCGGAGTTCAGGAGTTCTTGCAGTTCGGCGGAATCGGGCGCGACCCCGCTCTTCGCGTTCTCCCCTCCGATGTTGATCTCGATGAGAACTGAGACTCGTTTACGGACTTCAGTTGCGGCATCGTTCAGCTTGTGCGCGAGCCGAACGGAATCCACTGAATCTATGTGGCGGAATAATTCCACGGCTTTCGTTGCTTTATTAGTTTGAAGATGGCCGATCATGTGCCATTCGGCGTCGGAGAGGTCGTGCAAAGCGTCAATCTTTCCTGCAAACTCCTGGATCCGGTTTTCGCCGAAGACTCTCAGTCCGGCGTCGTAGGCTTCGCGGAGCCGCTCTGGGGTGACAGTTTTAGTTACCGCCATCAGCGTTATTGTCTCGGGCTTTCGTCCGGACCGGATCGCCGCGGTTGCAATGCGCTTCTGGGCTCGCAGAATGTCCTCAGCTAACGGCATAAGGCATTAACCACTAAGGACACGAAGTTACACGAAGGAAAACCAAAGCTCCAAAGATTTCCTTCGGGTGACTGCGTGTCCTATATGGTTCAAAAGATTCCAACGTTATAGAGGTTCACATCATGGCGGTGGGTGGCGCTGGCTCGCTCGGATCGCCGGCCGCAGTCAGCGGTAGGCCAATCATCAAACCCGCCAGAAGAAGCATGACGACAACTCCCACCACGTATAGAGGATGTTGAAAGATAGTGGCCGATGTGAGCTTCGACGCCCATGCGGCTGCTGAATGAAGCCATGCCTGCTGCGAAAGCGACAAAGCAACCAGCGCCGCCCACAGAAGTCCAAAGATCGACTCGCCGGCAATCAGTCCAGACGCCGTTAACACGCCAGCGTTCTCGACGCGCGCCTTTTGCGCGTCATTGAAGCCTCGTTGCCTCGCAAGCCAATCGCCGAACGCGCGGAAGACTCCGCCAATAAAAATCGCGAACGTAGTTTCGAAAGGTAAGTACATTCCCACCGCAACCAGCATTGGGCTTCGCACCTGCATCATGATCATGGAGATGCCAAAGAAAATGCCAACGCCCACCAAAGGCCACGGCATATTACCGCTGACTATTCCCTGGGCGAGCGCCGCCATCAATCCAGCTTGAGGCGCAGCAAGTTGACGGCTGCCAAAGCCGAACGCCGTATTGAGCAGGGCGAGCGGGAAGTACATCACGAGACTTGCGACCACCACTGCTATCAGTTCTGCTTTCTGAATCTTGGCTGGCGTACCGCCGAGAATGTAGCCAACTTTGAAGTCCTGCAGCAGTTCGCCTGCAACGGAAGACGAGACACACACCACAGCAGCCACTCCTAAAACTACGGCGACGCCATGCGATCCCGAAACTCCTAAGGAGACCATAAGCAGCGCGGCAATCAGCAATGTCGAAAGCGTCAGGCCCGACACAGGATTATTCGAGGACCCGATGAAGCCGCACAAACTGCCGGAAATCGTGGCGAAAAAGAAGCCGACGATCAGCATCACCAGCGCGGCCAAAATCGCGGGAAGTGTCAGGCCGGAAATGCGAATGTAGAGAAAGCACATGAGCACGAACATCAGGGCAATCAGCGCGAAGACAATCTTCGAACTCATGTATCGCTCGGTGCGAGCAAGTTTGGCCTGATCGGCGGCGGTTTGCCGCAGGTCGGCGAATGCCCGCCCCAAACCCACCGCCAGGCTCTTGTACATTCTGATCAAGGTGTAAGCGGCGCCAACCAACATGCCGCCGACTGCTATGGGCCGCACGATGAACCGCCAAATGGCTACTGCTATTCCGGCCCAGTCGTCAGGTGTGTCCGTCGGAAGATACTGCTTCAACTGCGGACCCATCAGAAATATGACGAGTGGAACGATGAGTCCCCAAGCCAGCACGCCACCAGCAAACTGAATCGACGCAAGTCTGAGCCCGATAATGTAACCCACGCCCAAATAAGCCGGACTTACGCTTGGGGCGGCGAAGGTGCTTGCTCCTCCGGCCGCCAGAGTCTTTGAGTCGGCGGCTGTGCCAAGCCGGATCTGACTGTGTCCCAGGCTTCCCACCTGGAAGTGGATGTCCTGATCCGCGGCAAACAGTCCAAACCTTCCGAGGAGATAGACGATTCCGCCCACGCCGATGTTCCAGAACAGGTATTTCGCGGCTTGCGCTCCACGTCTTCCTGCTTTGTGAATTTCGGCCGCAGCAACAGATTCAGGAAACGGCAACTCAGGGTCTTCCACCATGCCCCGGCGCACCAGGGAGATGAAGAGCACACCTAGAACGCTGCCAACCATGATCAGTGAGGTTGCTTTAAAGTACGTATTCCAATCGGTGACTCCGAATGACGGCCAAGCACCTGCGAAGACGAATGCGGGTATCGTGAAAATGGCGCCCGCCGCTATGCCTTCGCCGATCGTTCCAGAGGTGCGGGCAATGTTTTCTTCAAGTACCGTCCCCTTCCAAAGCCGAAGGACGGCCATCCCAATCACTGCGGCGGGATAGGTGGCAGCTATGGTGATTCCGGCCCGCAAACCCAGGTATGCGTTGGCGGCACCCAAGACCACCGTCATAACGAGGCCGAGGAGAACCGCCCTGAGCGTAAACTCCTTCATCTCCATAGTTTCGGGAACAAACGGCTGGTGCTTCTTTGGCGGTTCTGCCGTGTTTGACGGAGTGCTCATAATCTCCTTGAAATCCAGACAACCTGAATTTAGCCGCGCCGCACCTTAGCATGAGCAGAGCACGGTTTACAAGTACGATGCTGCCCTGCGAACATGGGCGCTGAGATTGTATGCGCCGCGGATATAATCAGAGTGCCACCTCTCTGTTGTGCCTTCGTGCAAGGATATTTGGAGGTACCAGAATGTTTCGGAGCAAGTATCAGTGTCCGGACTGCGGCGGTTCGGACGCTTATCGATCCCGGCGCCGTACCCTCATCGAGAAATACGCTCTCCCCTTTTTGTTGCTTCGTCCTGTCCGATGTGCGAATTGCTTTCGAAGGAGCAACGCCTCGGTGCTGGCGCGCGCGCGAAAGCGTGAGAACCGGCCGGCGGCGAAGCGACAGGCCGCTGCCTGAGCAATTGCTTGTGCCTGAACTCCTCGCTATACTGGAGATAATTCGTTCGGCTGGAGCCTGACCAGGCGCCGGGCGAGGGAGGGCGGTCTTCAGCAGTACCGGAGACACAAATCGCACGACCGTTCCTTATGGGCGAAACCTGCTGAACTCAGCGGTTTCAGGAGCGGCCATGGTTGCCCAAGGCCTGTTTGCTGCGCTGTTTCCTTCCGATTGCCGTCTTTGCGGCGTCCCTCTAGAGAATATTTCGCGCGTGCCCGTTTGTATCAGCTGCATTTTGGCGATGCATCCGATTTCCGGCGAAACCTGCGAAGTCTGCGGGGAGCGACTCCCGGGGCTTGGTGGCCCAATAGACGTTGAAATGTGTACCGCCTGTCGGGAAGCGCGGCCGTCGTTTTCTAAAGCGGCCGCATACGGTTCGTATGACGGCGAGTTGCGGGAGCTAATTCATCTGTTCAAGTACGAGCGCGTGGAGGCAGCGGCGCGCGTATTGGGCGGCATGTTGGCGGAAGCCATTCAGAAATTGGGAATCGGCGGAGACACGGTTCTGGTGGTGCCGGTCCCATTGCATCGCTCGAAACGGCGTCAGCGCGGGTTCAATCAGGCGGAATTGCTTTGTCGCGCTGCGCTCAAGAAATTGGCAATGCCGAATTTCCAGTTTGCGAGTGGATTGTTGGAGCGCCGCCGTGCGACGGTGTCACAGATCGGATTGACCCGGCCGCAGCGTACGGAGAACATTCGGGGAGCGTTCCGGGTTGTGCATCTAAACAGAGTACAGGGACGAGATATCCTGCTGGTCGACGACGTTCTTACGACTGGCACAACGGCTTCAGAGTGCGCTCGCATTTTGCGGAAGGCAGGAGCCAAGGATGTATGGGTTGCAACCGTAGCCCGCACTTTGAAGACCGCTGGAGCAAATGTAGAAATTGAGCCAGAGTTTGAAACGGCCCAGGCATCGTGAGCTAGCATCGTGAAAATGTCAGTACACAGGCACAATTCGGGAGCAGACAACGGGCGGCATCTCGTGACTGCCGCAGTGTTTGGTGTCGGCATTCATCAGGAAAGTGATGCCCAGGCACTGCACGCGCCGGTGCTGGTGCTGAATGCTTCCTACGAGCCGATTAATGTCTGCGCTGCGCGCCGCGCGGTTGTGCTGGTGCTGAAGGGCGTCGCCATGGCCGAGGAGGAAAACGGCCATTTTCTGCATACGGCACGGTTTGCTCTTCGTGTGCCGTCGGTTATCCGACTGTTGGAGTACCGCCGAATTCCGCACCAGACGCGGGCGTTGTCGCGGAAGAATATCCTGCTGCGCGATCGCAACACTTGCCAATATTGCGGAGAAGTCTTGCCCTCGGGTGAGTTGACGCTGGACCACGTGGTTCCGCGGTCCCGCGGAGGCGCCTCAACCTGGGAGAACCTGGTTGCGTGCTGCCATCCCTGTAATCGCCGCAAGGGGAACCATCTGCCCGTAGAGGCAACCATGAAGCTGCTGCGTGAGCCGCACGCTTTCAATCTGCACACCAGCCGTCACATCATGCGGTTGATGGGGCGCTCGGACGATAAGTGGCGGAAGTATTTGTTCTACTAAGAAGGCGAGGTTTCAAGGTTTCAAGATTTCGGGAGTTTCACAACAGCCGAAACTTTGAAACCTGAAGCCTTATTTCTTCGGCTTCTCGTCGGTCTTCGGCGCCTCGCCCTCGAAAGTAACTTTCGTGTTCGAGCCAAAGCGTTTGTAGTCGGTATACTTCACCACCTCGCGGATGTGTACATCCTGGTAAGAGCCCTTACGGAAGTGCAGCGTGTCATCGGCCAGCGTGTACGCAGGAAACCAATATTTGCCGTCCACCTGTTCACGCCACGTGGTGAATTTTGGGAATAAATTTTCGTTGTTCTTCTTGTGGGTCTCGGGAACAGTCTTGCCTGATGTCTTCACAATCTGAAAGTCTTGATCATCGACCCAGATTCGACCCTGGAAGTAGAGCCTCTTGGGCTCGATCTTCTTGGGGGCAAGGTCGAAAACATAACAATGCAGCTCATCTTCAGGTTGTTGGCCGATGTAGAGAACGTCGTATTCAGGAACTTCATCTGAAGTAAGCACAAAGGGCATCAAGTGCCGCAGACTTTGTATGTCTTCCGGCATCATCATGATTTCGGTCAGTGAATTCTGCGGCGCGAAGACGACATTTTCCAAATGCTTGCCTTGGTCGTTGTAGGTAACGTCAAATACTTCGCGATATTCTCCCGTGACGGTGTCACCGTCCAGCGTCTGCACTCGCACGTCTTGGCGAAACGTGTACTGGTCACGCGCCACCTTGAATTCTTTCTCTTTCGCGGCGAACCTCTCGATGATTTGCTGCGACGTAATCCCTTTCGGAGGATCGGGAACGAGCGCCCCCTCCTGCGAGAAAGCGAAGGATGAAAAAACCAAGGTTACAGAGATGGCCGCCAAAAATGGCAGCAGGGAAATGCGGGTCAGTTTCATAGTTTTCCGGAAGATGAGTCTATTGAGCCTACTTCAAATTAGATGCACCGAAAGGGCGCTAGGTGCGGCAATCGAGCCTGCTTACGAAGGACTCAGATAAAGGCCATTCTACGCTGTTTGGTTGTAATATGGGCTTTGCCGATGAGTTCCGCCCAGCGTCCCTCTGCAACAGAGCCTGCCTCGGTCATGCGGCACGAAATCGCCCGATTGGCCTCCTTGCCGGCGGTGCGTTCGGCCATGGAGTGGTTCCGCGACGAGGAGGCGGAGTTCGCCCGCTGGCAAATGGAATTGGCGCGAATCCCGGCCCCGCCCTTTGGGGAAGAATCTCGAGCCGAGTGGGCGGCAGAAAAATTTCATGCGTTGGGTCTGAAGGAGGTGCACAAAGACACCGCCGGGAACGTTTTCGGCCTGCGTCGGAGCGAGTTGGATTGGGGCATCTCAATCAGCGCCCACCTTGACACCGTTTTTCCTCCCAACACACCGCTCAATATCCGCCAGCAAAGTGGGAAGCTCTACGGTCCTGGGATTTCGGACAATGCCGCCGGAGTGACTGCACTACTGGCCCTCGCTGCTGCATTTGAGAATTTCGGTTTGCCGCATGCCGCATCGCTCATGTTCATCGGCAACGTTGGCGAGGAGGGAGAAGGCGATCTGCGCGGGATGCGCCACATTTTTTCGGAACCAAAGTGGAAGGACTTCATTCGCGCAAGCCTGGTGCTCGACGGCGCCGGCAGCGATACGATTGTCGCCGAGGCGCTTGGAAGCCGCCGGTTCGAAGTCGCCGTCCGCGGGCCGGGAGGACATTCCTGGAGCGACTTCGGTGCGCCGAATCCGATTGTGGTGCTGGCACGCGCCATTCATCTTTTCTCGCAGACTCGCGTTTCATCATCCCCGAAAACCACATTCAACATTGGTGTAGTTCGCGGAGGAACGTCGGTAAATTCGATTCCGGATTCCGCCAGCATGCGAGTGGACATGCGCTCAAGTTCCGCCATGGAGATTCAGCGTCTGGAAATGGAACTTCGCCGGGCTGTGGAGCAGGCAATCGCTGAGGCAGAAGCTCGCGCAGGGGGACCACGTAAGGATTCGGACCGAGACTCGGCGTTGACCTCGGAGATCGTTTCGATTGGCAATCGGCCTGGAGGCGAACTGGATCCCAGCGCCAGAATCCTGCAAATCGCGCGCGCCGTGGATGCCCACTTAGGCAACAGCTCGCGAATTCAGCGGGCTTCGACGGATGCTAACATTCCGATATCAATGGGCCGCGAAGCCATCGCGATTGGCGCTGGAGGCAGCGGTGGCGGCGCGCACACTTTGCACGAATGGTTTGATACCAGCGGCAGAAAAATAGGCCTGGCTCGAATCCTGCTGATTGTTCTTGCCCTGGCTGGAACCACGGAATGATCTTAAAAATCTCGGCTGTAATCTTTCTCCTAGCTCCGTGCGCGATGTCCCAAGCCCAACCAGCTACTGCCAAGGCCGACGCTATTTATATCCACGCCAACATCTACACGGGCGTGACGGGAGCGTCTTCTTTCCGCGAGGTGCAGCGCGCGCAGGCCATGGCCGTACGTGCCGACCGCGTCCTTGCAGTGGGTTCCGAGGCTGACATTCTGAAGTTGAAGGGGCCGGCAACGACAGTCATTGATCTGCAGGGACACTTTGTGATGCCTGGTTTCAACGATGCTCACATGCACCTGGTCGAGGCTGGCTTCAAGAAACTTACGGTTGATCTAACGGGGGTGCGTTCGGTTGAAGAGTTCCGAGAAAGAATTCGTAAGCGGGTCGAGACCGCAGCGCCGACGGAGTGGATCACAGGCTTCGGTTGGGATGAGACGCTATGGCATCAGAAGGACCTGCCCACGCGTTGGGACATTGACGAGGTCACGACCGAGCATCCCGTGTTCCTCAGGCGAACGGACGGTCACGTGGCAGTCGCCAACACACTGGCTTTGCAAATGGCGCATGTCACGCTTGCCAGCAAAGATCCCGAAGGAGGCGAGATTGCGCGGGACCTCAGCGGTGGTCCCAACGGAATTCTGCGCGAAACTGCGCAGGAGCTGGTGTCATCCATCATTCCCGAACCAGCCTCCGACAAACGCCGGCAGGCGATAGAAGCGTCCTTAGCCGACATTGCGCAGTCGGGCGTGACATCAGTGCAGGATTATTCCGGTGAAACGGCGCGGGGGAGCTCGGAAACCTTCACAATCTTTGAACAACTGGAGCGCGAAGGAAAGTTGACTGTCCGCATCTCTGAATGGCTTCCGTTTATCGAGTCTGTAGACACCCTGAAAAAACTTCGGGCTGCACATTCTCAGTCAGACGCCATGCTGCATACAGGAATGCTGAAAGCGTTCATGGACGGTTCCCTTGGTTCACACACGGCAGCGATGCTGCAGCCTTTTACCGACGACCCGAAGAACTCAGGCCTGCCGCAATACGAGCCATCGAAGCTTAATGAGATGGCGAAGGAACGCGCGCAAGCGGGATTTCAACTCGGCTTCCATGCAATCGGAGACAAGGGCGTCCAAATGGCGCTGGATGCATTCGAAGAAGCGGAAAAAGCCGCCCGCGTAAGTGGCGTGAAAGCGCCGGACGGATCGCAGAACTACCGTTTGAGAGTAGAGCACGCGCAGGTCACCAATCCGTCGCAGATTGCCCGATTTCGTCAACTAAACGTCATTGCATCGATGCAGCCATGCCATTTGCTCACTGACATGCATTGGGCGAAGTCCCGCCTGGGAGCAGAGCGCGCGGCGCATTCGTATGCCTGGGCGGAATTTTTGAATCATGGTGTGACGCTGGCGTTCGGCACGGATTATCCGGTAGAACCGGTGACACCGTTTCGCGGCATTTACGCGGCCGTGACTCGCAAGAGCGAGGATGGACAGCAGCAATATTATCCTGAGCAGAAGCTCACCATTGAACAGGCGATCCAGGCCTATACGACCGGATCAGCGTTCGCCGAATTTGCTGAGAAAGATAAAGGCACGCTTGCGCCCGGGATGCTGGCAGACTTCGTGGTTCTTGACCGGGATCTGACCGCAGTCGCTCCAGAGAAGATCCTCACGACCAAAGTGTTGCGGACAGTGGTTGGCGGGAAAACTGTTTACGAATCGAATTGACACGTTAAATTCTGAATCAATTCCCCCGATCCTCCGGCAGAGTTGTAGAAGGGCCGGCCATTTATGGACCGCGCAGTTTAGGATGGCGAGGAACGAGCTTCAGCTCATTGGCGGGGTAGTGTATATGCCCGGCAAAATGCTCCCCTCCACATGCGTCGGCGCGTAGCACGGTAGCAAATTGTACTTTTTAAGCCACCCTCATGGACCCGCTGTACCGCGAAACGCACCACTCAAGAACTAGCAGGAATGAAATTATTTCCATCGTCAGCAGGAATCGTGGTTGCGAAGGCAGAGCACATCAGAATGAGGCCGGAGAAGATGAGCAATTCAGTACAACTCGTAACGCGAATTGACGAGAACAGGCGTTTGCGGCTTTTGACCGATGGTCATTGAGCAATATGGCGATTTATCATTCGTTGACGGCACTTCGACTGAACGGCGCTACAATTTCCATACCAAGAATCAATGAAAAGCATATTGTTGTTGCCCTTTGCAGCGGTTGCACTTTTCGCACAGTCTCCTTGCGACAGCCCGGGTTCGGGTCCGGTCCCGTTTCATGATCACGACAAATGGGGATATATATCGCCAAAAGGAATCGTGATTCCTGCACAGTTCGACTTTGCCGCCCCGTTTACCCCAGACGGCGCAATCGCCTGTCTGTCCGAGCAGT
>WNFR01001590.1_pt1 | contig 29400 bp, 23 predicted proteins | sample 5400221 | NCBI WGS metagenome assembly WNFR01 (sample SAMN13153357, study PRJNA577476) | soil metagenome | isolation source: 40 cm soil under Madrone tree | place: USA:California | collected 2016-06-14
CGCCCTGGCCGGGCTCGAGCGGCATTCCCTTTTAACATAAGCCTCACACAAGTGAGAGAAAAGTAGAAATCCACAATTTCGGCTGGGGAGGCAATTGGTTCGTCCTCGCCCGAAAATTGCGGCCTGACGCTTGCGCATCAGGATAACTTCACCCAGACGCGGTCCGCGCACGGATACTCCAGCGCTCGCAGGATGGATTTCCACCGGCCCATGACTGACAAACTCGAAATCGCGGCAGGAGATGGATAATGGCAGACCAGGCCGACAACAAAGGGGACAGGATGGACGAACGAAGCATGCGCGGCAGCGGAGTGGGAGGCGGCAGTGGAACGATCAGCGGGACGAGAGGAGAGAGCGGAGCGGAGACACGCAATGCCGGCGGTGTGAGTCGCAAGACTCCCCGCGGATTCGCGGCGATGGATCCTCAAGCGCAGCGCGCAACCGCGGCGAAAGGTGGGCGCGCCGCCCACCAGAAAGGAACCGCGCACGAATTCACGAGCGAAGAGGCCAGAATCGCGGGAAGAAAGGGTGGTGAAGCATCCCGCGGCGGTCGCCGGTCGAGCGAAGCGGGCAACAACAACAACTGACCGACGAAGCCGGACGGAAGCGAACGAGGCACGGATCTCTCCGTGCCTCTTCGTTTTTTCGGGACCGAATTCAGAGTGCCGAGACAAATTCTCTGGTCGGTATTCAAGGTTCCCTGGGCGAATTCTCTGGTCGGAATTCAAGGCTGCCCAGGCGAATTCTCAGAACCGAATTTCAGGGTCTCGGACGAATTATCCGGACTGAGTCGGGACGCGTTTTCGGGGAAGCGGGAGGCGGGAAGCGGAAGAGCAACGGACACCAATCATTCGGAGAAGGAGCCACCGATTTGGAACGCCACGACCAGAATGAATTGCGTTGGGGAATTTGAGGTGTTCGGCCCCGTAGTTGCATCCACATGTTTCTGGTAGAGAAAGCCCGCTCGTTACTCCTCCCCGCCGTAAAATGATGGACCCCGGGCCACAACCCACCGCCGACGACCTCCGCGAGTTTTCGCGCCAAGCGCGCGACGCCAGAAGGAGTCCCCGAAATCAGGTGGCAACGACGGAAATCGCGGACGCGCCGCTGGAGCGGGACGAGCGAGAGGACCTGATATCAGCATTCGAAGAGCTTCGTCTAGCCGACGAAGAGCTCAGGGCGCAGAGCGAGGCGCTTGCCGCCACAAGCAATGAGCTCGATCGAGAGCGCCGCAAATTTCGCGAGCTGTTCGAGTTCGCGCCCGACGCTTATTTCGTCACTGATCTACACGGAACGATACGCGAGGCGAATGTCGCCGCCGGGCGCCTGCTCGGTGTCGACCCGAAATTTCTCGTCGGAAAGCTGCTTCCATCCTTCTTTGAAGAATCGGCCCGGAGGCAATACCCTGAACAACTCGACCTGCTCTGCGACCGGGACCGGCTCGACGAGTGGGAGATGTGGCTTAATCCGGGACACGGGCCGACGGTGAGAGTCTCAGCCTCGATCTCCCGATCTTCGAGAAACTACCGGGCCGCTGAATATCGCTGGATCATTCACGACGTCACCGCCAGGCGACAAGCGGAGGAAGCGATTCGTGAAGAGAAGCGCGAGCTCGAGCTGCGAGTCAAGTCCGGAACCGTTCAGCTCGCCACGGCGCAACGGATCAAGGACGATCTCCTCCAGAGCGAGCGCAAGGCGCGAGAGGAGGCGGTGGAAGCCAACCGCGCGAAATCCGACTTCCTCGCTCTGCTAAGTCACGAATTCCGGACGCCGCTACAGGCGATATTCGGATACACCGAGCTGCTCGAGCGGGAGATTCACGGGCCGCTCACCCAGGCGCAGCGGCGCGATCTCGAGCGGATTCAACAGAGTCAGCAGCTTCTGCTTGGATTGATCACGGCGATACTCGACTTCGCCCGGATCGAAAGCGGGCAGGCGATCGAGATGCACCTGGCTCCGATTGCATTGAACGAGATTCTGCTCAACATAGAGGGATTGGTCCGTTCTCAGCTCGAGACGAAGGAGCTGCGGTACCAGTATCGCTGCAGCAACGCGTCTATCGCCGCTCGAGCGGACGCGGCGAAGATGCAGCAGATCGTCCTGAATCTCCTCGCCAACGCGATAAGGTTCACGCCTTTCGGTGGCAGCATTTCGCTCGAGTGCGAATCCGAGCCGAATGCCGTCGCGATTCGCGTCATCGACAGCGGCATTGGAATCCCCCTCGACAAGCTGGAAGCCGTGTTCCAGCCGTTCGCTCAGATTCGTCCCAGAGACACCTCGAGCAACGGCACCGGACTCGGACTGCCGATCAGCCGCAGACTCGCCAATGCCATGGGTGGATCACTCACCGCAGTGAGTGATCTGGGCAAGGGCTCCGCCTTCACTCTCCGGCTCCAAAAGGCTTGAACTGCGAGCCAACCGCCCTGGCGCAGGGAAACCTCAGGACGCTGCCGAGGCTTCCGTCGCGCCCACCGGACCCTTCACAGAACACTGTTCCAGCATGTCCACCAGTTCGTGCATAGTCGTAAGCCCGCGATCGCGCGCGTAATACTTTCGGATCTCCTTGTATCGATCGGCCTTGGGCAAAAGCAGCCCCTGCTCCAGCACCCACTTCTGTAGCGGACTCGGGCGGGGCCCCCACCAGCCGCAATCCTGGAATTTGTTGTTCAACAGGATCACGATCGGGATCGATCGCGATTTTCCTGTCAGATGCGTGTCCATGATGTCCAGGTTCTGATCGCGCGCGAGAATCCGCATGTCCATGTTGCTCACCGACTCGGCGAGTTTGGCGACGACCGGAACGATGTTCACCGAATCGCCGCACCAGTCTTCGCTCAGCACAAGCAGGTGCCAGTGTCCGCCGATCGCCTCGACGCGCGCGGATATATCGAGCGGGATGACTACGTGGTGCGTGATTCCGGTCCACATCGCCTGGTCCTTGATCGGACGGGCCATGAAGTCGACGAAGGTTTCTCCGGCGCAGTAACGTGCTTTGGTTATCATCGGATTTTGAATCTAACGGAGCATGTCGACGTGAATGATTCCATCCTCCTCGTACGGATCGGAGACGGTCCTGAATCCGAGGCCGAGATAGAAATCCTCGAGCCGGCGTTGCGCTGCGATCCTGATGGGCTGGCCGGGCGCCAGCGAGTCGAAACGTCGCAAAGCTTCAGCCATCAATGCTCTGCCCTTGCCGGTTCCCCTCACATCTGGCGCGGTGACAACTCGTCCAATGGATCCTTCATCGTAGCGCACTCCCGGCTCGAAGATGCGCGCGTACGCCACGAGCGCTCGCCCGCTCGAGCGCTCCTCCCAACCGAGTAAATGCCAGGCGTTGGGATCGCGTCCGTCGGAGTCGGGATAAGGGCAGTTCTGCTCGACTATGAAGACCGCTTCGCGAAGCCGCACGACAGCGTACAGATCGGCCGGCGTCAGCTCGCTGAAGCCGGACCACTGCCAGAAAAAGTTGTCCGAGTCGCGCCGGGTATTGGCGGCACTCGACGCGGCTCGCGCGCTTGTCTTACTCATTACCGGTGCCTATTCTGAGCCCTTGAACCGTCCCCATTCGGATAAAATTAACATGCAAAGAAGCACGTTCGGCCTTCTCGTCCCCGCAATTCTGCTCGCCGGATCGTGTTCGCCTCCGGCGCCCTCGGCCAGAGTCGAGCCGCGACCGATTGCCGCCACGGTCGCATCCGATGTCACGATAGGCCTCACGCGCGACCCGGCCCTCGCTGCTGCCATCGGAGACATCTCGGTCTCGGAGATGAGAGCGACGGATTCGACGCTGGTTTCATTCGGCACCCGCCACACGATGAGCGATACGCTGAGCAATACCCGCGGTATTGGTGCAGCGCGGCGATATCTGTTCAATAAGCTGGATGGCTACAGCAAGGCGTGCGGCGGGTGTCTCCGCGTCGAGTACGATCCCGCAATGATGGAGATGCGGGGTCATCCCCAGCGGCCAATGATCAACGTCGTCAATGTGCTCGCGTGGCTGCCGGGCCGCGATACAACACGCGTGCTGGTGATGGGAGGCCACTACGATTCCTGCATCTGCTCGCGCAGTGATCTCGGGGCGCTGGCGCGATTCGAGGCGACACAGGACGCACCGGGCGCCGACGACGATGGAACCGGTACCTCCGCCATCGTCGAGCTCGCTCGCGTTTTCTCGAAACATTTCCCGCGCGGCCTCGAGGCGTCGGTCATCTTCGTCGCGTATTCCGGTGAGGAAGAGGGACTCTACGGCTCGACGCACCTCGCGCAGCGCCTCCATGCCGCCGGCTACAAGATCGTTTCGGCGTTTACCGACGACATCGTCGGCAACGTAGTGGCGGAAGATGGAAGCGTCGATTCGACGAGCGTCAGAATCTTTGGCGCCGAACCGGACAACGGACCGAGCAGAGAGCTGGCGCGCTACGCGTGGGCGGCGGGAACGATCTACAATCCGTCGTTTCAGATTCTCCCCGTGTTCAGACTCGATCGCATCTCGCGCGGCGGAGACCACAGTCCGTATGTGAGCCTGGGCGATCCGGGGCTTCGCTATACCGAGAGGCTCGAGAACTATAAGCGCCAGCATCTGCCGACGGACGATTTCGCGCATGTGAATTTCGGTTATGTCGCGAATGTCGCCAGACTCAACGCATCAGTCGTGGGGACCCTTGCCAACGCTCCGGCGCCACCGGCGGCTCTCGCGCGTCGCGACCAGGCGTCAGGCGGGCAGAAGTGGATGATCACCTGGGGGCAAGTCCCAGGCGCAGCAGGTTACGAGGTTCTCTTCCGCCGCACGACGGCGCCGACCTATGAGAAGATCTATCAGGCCGGCTCCGCGGCGTCGTTTCTGCTTCCAGATCAGCTCGACGATGGTTGGGCGGCGGTTCGCTCCGTCGGCATGAACGGGCACCGCTCGCTCACGAGTGCGGTCCCTCCGCCCTGCCCGACGCTCATGACGCGGGCGGATTCCGTTGCCGCGGGCGATCTCATCAGGAACTGCATTCGCGCGCCGGGTCGCTAACAGCCAGAGCCCGGCGAACAAGAACAAGACCTTTTCCTCCGGCCGTTAGGTGCCCGTATGGCTCCCCATCGTTGTGCAGCGCCGATACAATCGTCTTTCTTGGGAACATCAGCGGGCCCTGCGTAGCGCCGGCGCCGACACACTGTACCCTACCGTCGTCCTAATGAAGTCTTTCAACTCTTTTGCCGTTTTCTTTATCGTTGCGCTGGTCGCCTGCGGCCCGCCCCCTCAAGCCCGCGTCTCCGCGGCTGCACCGCCACCGCCGATCAAGTATGTGGCCCCCGAGCTCGGCCTCAACAATTCCGGGCTGGATACCGCCCTCGCGGGCAGGCTCGACAAGATCGTCAAGACAGCGATCGAGGAAGCGGTCGCCCCCGGCGTAGCAATCGCCGTCGGACGCAACGGCCACATCGCTTACATGAAGGGCTACGGCTACATCGACTGGAATCAACCGGGTTCCCCCGCCGTCGATACCAACACGCTCTACGATCTTGCCTCGCTCACCAAGGTTATCGCGACAACGACGCTGGCGATGATTCTCGAGGAGGGCGGTCAGCTCGACATCAGCCGCACCGTGGTCTCGTACCTTCCCGAGTTCAATTTCAATACCTCTATCAGATCAACGCCCGGCCGCTGGAGTACACGCCCGGCTCGAGCATGATCTACAGCGACTGGGACATGATCCTGCTCCAGCTGGTGATGGAGCGAATCACGGGCAAAACGCTGGATGTCCTCGCCAACGAAAAGATCTTCAAGCCACTCGGCATGATCGACACCCAGTTCCAGCCGGCAATCGCGCTGCGTCCGCGCATCGCGCCGACGCAGGTCGACGATGCGCGGGGCGGATTGTTATGGGGAACCGTGCACGACGAGAATGCGTGGGCGATGGGTGGAGTCGCGGGACATGCCGGACTTTTCTCCACCGCCAAGGACCTCGCGCTCTTCTCGATGATGATCCTGAACGGCGGCGAGGGAGCGAACGGAGTTCGCATCGTCAAGCCGCCGACGATCGCGCGCTGGACGGCGCGTCAGGGAAAGGAATCAACCCGTACGCTCGGCTGGGATTCCCCCGAGGGAGGCTCGAGTGCGGGACAATTCTTTTCGCCCTGGAGCTTCGGCCACACCGGATTCACCGGCACCTCGATCTGGATCGATCCCGAGAAGGATCTCTTCGTGGTAGTCCTTACCAACCGCGTAAATCCGACGCGCAGCAACACCCGGCACGTCCAGCTGCGGAGGGATGTCGCTGACGCGGTGCAGCAGTCGGTACTAGGGGCACGGATCGTTAACTGGGAAGCCCGTTAGCGCCCGTCGGCGTATGGACTGTTCGCTTTGGCAACTTCTACAAGACTGAAGCAGGGGGCTGAAAGCCAACACGCTGCTTAGCTGGGAGCTCTCATACCGGCGATTGAGATGCGCGCTGACCTGAAATCGCGGGCTTCGTCGAGATCTTAGGGTGGTCCGTGATTCCCCTGATTCCGAAGCTCCATATCCCGACGTAAAGGCTCCAAGCGATTTCGCTGCAAAGCCAACGGCTCCTTGCTTTGGTTTTGTGGATGCAAGTGGCAATCGAGAAGCCGTACGCCGATGTCGTCAACGCTCTCAGCCGCCGGTAGATTCTTCGGCATGAGACCGCCCAAACCGTTGCACCTTGCTCCAGCAGCCCTCGGTCTTCTCCTTTCGCTGGTAGCTACCCGACAATCCAATGCGCAGGCGCTGGAGCGACTGTTCTATTACGTCGATCGGCAGGACAGCTACGAGAGCCTGGTAAAGAACGTCGACCAGATCACGATACTCGGCCCTCAGGTCTACACCGTCGACAGCCTCGGTATCGTCTTCGGAGAGCTGGATTCGCGCGTTCTCGCGCTCGCCAAGGCGCACCGTGTCAAAATGATGCCGCTTGTGGTCAACGAGGCCTTCAACCAGCCGGCACTGAGAAAGCTGTTGGCGGACACCGCGGCGCGGGGGCGCGCCACGCGGGCTCTGGTGCAGCTTTGCCAACAGAACGGCTACTGGGGAATCCAGTTCGACATCGAGAACGTCAACATCCAGGATCGCGACCTACTCACGACGTGGTACCGTGAGACCGCGACCGCGCTGCACCGCGGCGGCTTCACTCTTAGTATTGCCGTCGTACATCGCACCGAAGACAACGCCGGTCCCACCGCCTACCATCGATTTCTTCAGGACAGCTGGCGTGCCGGGTACGATCTCGCCGCGCTGGCGCAAGCCGGAGATTTCATCTCGCTCATGACTTACAGCGAGAACACGCGCCGAACCCCACCCGGTCCCGTGGCGAGCCTTCAGTGGATGCGAGAGAACATCGACTATTTCCTCAAGTACGTTCCACGCGAGAAGCTGTCGCTCGGAATTCCGACGTACGGCGACCATTGGTTCGCGCGAGAAGACCGCACCATTCCCGAGCGCGCCAGATCGTGGAGCGAGACGGTTGGCTGGACGTGGGGCTCGAGCATCGCGGAGCGGCACGGTGCCGCCATGCAGTGGGACAGCGTGGCGGGGGTGCCGTACGCCTATTTCTCGAATGGCGGCGTGTACGAATGGGTCTTTCTGGAGAACGCGCGCAGCTTCAGGGAGAAGCTGAATCTCGCACGCACGTACCGCCTGCGCGGCTTCTCGGTGTGGGTGCTTGGCCCCGAAGATCCCGCGATCTGGCACATACTCGAGTCGGAGCCGAGGCCATAGCTCACTTCCTCGATATCTCAACGAGTCCGTTTAAGCCGACTCCGCAGCACCATGTGCCGACGGAAAGGCTCTGAGCGATTTAGCTGCGAAGCTAAGAGCTCCCTGCTTTGGTTTTGTGGATGCCGGTTGTCGGCACCGATCCGTACGCCGAGAGCAAAGACGAGCATCATGCGACCGCTGAGCGTAAATTTATAAAGTGCTAATTCCTTCTCACTGAATGCCAGCCTCCAGGGAACGTGTCCCCTTAGTCATCGTCGAGTACGACGAAATCGCCCGCACAATCGCCCGGCGCATCGCCGACATCATCAAGGAACGGCGGCGAGAAGGTGGACACGCCGTGCTCGGGCTCGCCACCGGCAGTACGCCAATCGGCATCTATCGCGAGCTGATCAAGATGCACCGCGACGAAGGCCTCGACTTCTCCGACGTCGTGACCTTCAACCTCGACGAGTACTACCCGATGAGGCCGGACAGCATCCACAGCTATCACCGGTTCATGCGGGAGAATCTCTTCAACCATATCAACGTGCGTCCGGAGAACATTCACATCCCTCGCGGCGACGTTCCCCGCGACGATGTGGATGACGAATGCGAGGCGTACGAGGCCGCGATCAAGAAGGCAGGTGGAATCGATCTTCAGATCCTTGGCATCGGCAAAACCGGCCACATCGGCTTCAACGAACCCGGCTCGGGGTCGGATTCCCGCACTCGTCGCATTTCCCTGGACACCGTCACACGTCGTGACGCGGCCGGTGATTTCTTCGGCGAAGACAACGTCCCGACGGAAGCAATCACGATGGGCGTGGCGACGATCATGGAAGCGAAGGAGATCGCGCTGGTGGCGACGGGCGAGCACAAGGCGGCCATCATTCGGCGGGCGGTAGAGGGCGAGCCTGATCCCGATGTTGCCGCGACGTATTTGCAGCAGCACTCGAATGCGGTGTTTTACGTCGATTTCGCGGCGGCGGCGGACCTCACCCGCATTCGCACGCCGTGGGTAATCGGCGAGATGAAGTGGACGCGCGAGAAAGAGATCGACGCAGTCATCTGGTTGAGCGAGACTACTCAGAAGTCGGTCCTCAAGCTCGACGAGAACGACTACCGCGAACACCATCTCAGCTCGCTGCTCGCGCGCCACGGAAAGGCGGGACCGCTCAACGGTGAAGTGTTCAACGCCTTGATCGCGAAAATCCGCGGACGAAGCAAGCTCCCGTCCGGTAAGCGTGTGGTCGTGTTCTCACCACATCCGGACGACGACGTCATTTCCATGGGCGGAATGCTCAACAAGCTGCACCAGAACAAGAACGAGATTCTCGTCGCCTACATGACGTCGGGGAACATCGCCGTATTCGACCACGAAGTGCGTCGTTACGCGGATTTTCTCCGGCGCTTCGGAAACGACTTCGACATCAACGACTCGACCGCCGGCGCGCTGATCGAGGAGGTGGAGGAATTCCTCGACTCGAAGCAGGTGGGCGAGATCGACGCGTTCCCGGTGCAGGTGATGAAACGCGCGATCCGGGAGGCGGAAGCAGTCTCGGGCATCGAGACGTTCGGAATGAAACGCGAGCAGGCGCGCTTTCTGAACCTGCCCTTTTATCAGACCGGCAAGGTCAAGAAGGATCCTATCCGTCCGGAGGACGTGCGTATCGTTCTCGACTTGCTCGAGGAGCAAAAGCCGGAGCTGGTGTTCGTCGCCGGTGATCTCTCCGATCCCCACGGCACGCACCGGATGTGTCTCGAGGCCATTCAGGGTGCGCTCGCCCAGTACTCGGGCCCGTCGCCGGAAGTGTGGTACTATCGCGGTGCCTGGCAGGAGTGGGAGATAGCCGAGGCCGACGTGCTGGTCCCGCTGTCGGAGGACGAGCTGCGGGCGAAGAAGATGGCAATCTTCAAGCACCAGAGTCAGAAGGATCGCGCTCCCTTCCCGGGCCAGGACGACCGGGAGTTCTGGCAGCGCGTCGAGGAGCGGAATCGCAACACCGCGCAGCGGGTTGATCGGCTCGGCCTCCCCGAATATTTCGCGATGGAGGCGTACGTCGTTCGACGCGGCGGTGCGCCGATCGAATCGGAAATGGTCGCGACGAGTTCGCTCGCCGAGAGAGAGACCGCGCGTCCGAGGGCCGTAACCGCCAAAGCGGCGCGCTGACTTCGATCAGCTGTCAGCGTTGGGATCTTCGCCGGTACGGCGGAGCGGATCCTCTTCGGCCGCTACGCTCGCTTGGTCGGAGCCCCTAACTACGCTCCTTCGCTCCGCTCAGTCGCGGGTCTCCTCCTCGCGCTCGCTTTGCAAAGCGGCCTACGAGGACCCCCTCCGCCTTCCCTCTGAGCCCAACGCGGGCCCACGAGTCATTGTCGCGCCTCCGCGCGCGCTTGCCGAAGTCCCTTGCGCGGTCCCTTCTCGGCGAGCGCGGGAGCGCGCCGAGCGGAGCTCGGCTCGCCGGTGAAAAGGGGGGACGAGGCGCCGACTTACGAGGCAAGAGGTGCAAACCACCGCGGCGCGAAGCGCCGCTGCAGTTACGAGTCTATGCAGGGAGGTGAGGGTGTCCTCGCAGGCCGCGTCAAGCGAGCGACCAAGGAGACCCGCGACTGAGCGGAGCGAAGGAGCGTTGTTAGGGGCTCCGCCAGAGCGAGTGTGCGGCTGAAGAGGACACCCTCGCCGACCCCATGCAGAGATCCTAGTCGCAGCGACGCGAACTAGACCTTCAGTATGATTTTCCGTCGGTAGAGAATCAGCAGGATCCCATACCAGAGCAGTACGAACGCGATCGCGAACGCCAGTGACGCAACACGTGGGGGAAGCCACGGCAGAAACACAGCCTGGTAAATCGCATCCTGCACCGCCGTCGATTTGCCGCCATAGTTGACGTGCCAGAGCGTGTAGATGAGACGAGCCATCACGCCCGAACCCACGAACGCCACGATCGGGTTCACGCCAAAGACCACGAACGGCTTCGTCCACCACTTCACGTTCACGTAATCGACGATCCACATGACCGTCGCCAGCGTAACGCACGCCATGCCCGCGGTGAAGATCACGTACGAGCTTGTCCACAGATTCTTGTTGATCGGAAACGACCAGTTCCACATCAGGCCGACCACCATCCCGATCGCTCCCGCCGCGAAGAGTCCGCCAATGCGCTCGAGTAGTGGCTTCTCCTTTAACGCAATCCACCGCCCCGCGATGACGCCCAGCATCGCCGTGGCGATCGCCGGGATCGTGGACATCGGACCTTCAGGATCGAACGTCACACTCCCGATCCAGGTGTGATTCGTTCCCAGGATCAGCCGATCGAGATACGCAGCTAGGTTTTTGTCCTTGGTGTGAAGCAGCACCGCGCCGATAGCGTTTTCACCCGGAACCGGGATCAGCGTCATCGCAAACCAGTAGCCGAGCAGCAGCGTGGCGATGATGATGACCTGCTGCTTGAGCGTCGTCTTGAGCGTCAGCAGCCCCGCGCAGATGTACACTATCGCGATCCTCGGCAGCACCCCGAGAATACGGACGTGCTCGATGCGAAAGATGATTCTGTCCCACGCAGTGGCGTTGGGAAGCGAAGCGATGGTTCCCCATTGATAGAACGGGAACATCGCCATCGCGAAGCCGAGCAGGTAGATGATGATTCCGCGGCGGAGGATCTGTTTGACGAGGGCGGCATTGTCGTCGCCGCGCGCACGCCGCGCCGACATCGACAGGTACGTCGTGATGCCGACGATGAAGAGGAAGAAGGGAAAGATCAGATCCGTGGGCGTCCAGCCATCCCACGCCGCGTGCTCGAGCGGCGGAAAGATCGCGCTCCAGGTGCCGGGATCGTTCACCAGCAGCATGCCCGCGATCGTGATACCGCGAAAGACATCCAGCGAGATCAAACGCTCGCGCGGTGCCGATGATGCGACGGCCGAGGTCGTCGCGTCGTAGCGCGTTGAAACCGTGCGCGGTGCCGCGGCTGTGCTCATACGTCCCCTCAGTACTGAGTAATGGTGGCTGCTGCTATATATACATATACGAGCGGCCCCGGCGTCGCGTTACCGACTTTCATTCCTTCCACACGTCGATGACATCTGATCCACTCAGTGATGCGCGTATCGTAGACTCGTGGCGCAAGAATGCGTCGCCCTGGACCGCCGCGGTCAGGGAGAATCAGATCGCGAGCCGCACGCTCGTCACGAATAAAGCGATCGTCGACGCGGTGCTGAGCCGGTCACCGCGAACGGTGCTCGACATCGGATGCGGAGAGGGCTGGCTCGCGCGCTCACTTTCGGAGCACGGCATCCGCGCAATCGGCGTCGACGCAGTCCCCGCGCTCATCGAGCAGGCGAGGAAGGCTGGTGGCGGAGAGTTCAGGGTAATGTCTTACGACGACATCGCCGGCGGTAGCCTCGACGTCAGCGTTGATCTCGTCGTTGCCAATTTCTCGCTGATCGGGAAGGAGTCGGTTGAGAACGTGATACGCCGCGCGCCGTCGCTCCTCAATTCGCGCGGATCTCTCGTTATTCAGACGCTCCACCCCGTCGCATCGTGTGGCGACGAGTCGTACTCGGACGGATGGCGCTTGGGCTCGTGGGCTGGATTCAGCGAGGAGTTCTCGGACCCCGCGCCCTGGTATTTCCGAACGATGGAAAGCTGGGAGCACCTTCTCGCCGACAGCGGATTCAGAATTCTCGAAACGCGAGAGCCCGTCCATCCCGAAACGGGCAAACCAGCGTCGGTAATCTTCATCGCCGAATCCGCCTAATCGGGGCCGTTTATCGGGGCGAGACACGCGAACTCGTCATGTGTCATCGCGACTGCAGGGATACAAGTAACCGACCTTGCTCTCGCGCCACCGAGTGATGTCCCGACGTCGTGCACTGATGGCGAACAACTACGCTTCTGAACGGCTGGCACCCGTTCAGTTTGCAGTTGCCAGCTCGCACCCGTTCCGTTGCAGTTGAGGCAGCGCATCGGCTCGTCTCCTCTGACTAAAGTCAAGCGCGATTTCAGTCTTGCCCGGTCGAGCACCCGTCTGTAACGTAGGGCACTTGTCACCGGCAAGGCCCCATCACACTGGGGACCACGCGACTCGGAGATCTTCTGATGATCCTCACTATCCTCCGCCGCGGCGCACTCCTCCTGGTGCTCGCGATCGTCTCACCCTTCGCCCTGGCCGCACAGCAGGCCACGGGAACCGTCAGCGGACGAGTGACCGACGCATCAGTCGGACGAGGTCTGCCCGACGTCGCAGTGCTGGTCACCGGCAGCCGCCTCGGCACACAGACAGGTCCGAATGGCGAGTACACCATCAGCGCCGTACCAGTCGGCGCCCGCACGCTGACGATTCGGCGCATCGGATACCAGGCGACCACGGAAACCGTCACCGTTGTTCCGGGCGCGACTGCGACCGCCGATGTCGCGCTCCACGTGAGCGCCGTGAACCTCAGCGAAGTCGTCGTTACGGGAACCGGCACAGCTACTGAGAAGCGCAAGGTCGGAACGAGCATCGCCACTATTGATTCAACGCTGCTCAGCAGAGCTCAGGCAACCACGGTCGATCAAGCGATGCAGGGAAAGATTCCAGGCGCGCAGATCACTCAGAACTCCGGCAGCCCCGGCGGCGGGGGAATCTCGGTGCGCCTCCGTGGCGTCAACTCATTCATCTCCGGCTCGGACCCGCTCTACATCGTCGATGGAGTGATCGTCGACAACGAGTCCGGTCAGCTTGCCGACCTCGGAGGCCGCTCCAACCCGCAGAACCGGCTCGCCGATCTCAATCCTGACGACATCGAGCACATCGAGATCATTCGCGGTGCGGCCGCGGCGGCGCTTTACGGTTCGCGCGCCAACAACGGCGTCGTGCAGATCTTTACCAAACGGGGAACCAGCGGAAAGCCCCGCTTCACATCGACGACCCGGTGGGGCACCAGTCAGTTGCGTGAGCAGCAGCCGTTCAACTTCTATCCCTTCGATGTCAACGGACTGCCGATCACGCGGTTCAATTATCAGGACGACATCTTCCACCGCGCTCCGTCGTGGGAGCAGGACGTCACGGTCGAAGGCGGCAATGATCAGACCCGCTACTTCATGAGCGGAAACTTCGCTAACGAAGATGGCATCATGCGCTCGACATCTTCACGGCGCACCGGAGCGCGCGTCAATCTCCAGCAGCAGCTCACTCCGACTCTCGTTGCCAACGTCACCTCGAACTACGTCAACACCAATAACGAGATACAGGCGTTCGGCGAGCAGAATGACTACGGAATCATGGGCTCCCTTTTCTTCGCTCCGACCAACGTTGACTTCCGTCCCGTCAATGGCGTTTACCCGCTGCCGCCCGCGCTGGGAACGAATCCACTGCTCGCCATCGACCGCATCCGCAATCCGCAATCGATCGAGCGCTTCATCGGCTCGACGAAGCTGACGTGGACGCCACTCACCAACCTGCTGTTCGATTACACGATCGGCCTCGACAACGTCGGCTTCGAGCAGAGCCAGTTCGTGCCGCGGAACGCGGTCCTCGGCACCGCGCCTCTAGCGACTGGCCGTGCGCAATCGGTAGTGGAGAACAACCGCATCGTCAATCAGGATGCGCTATCGAGCTATACCTGGAGACCAATGGGTTCCTTTGACATGCGGACGACGGCGGGCCTCAACTATACGTCGCAGAGAGTGCGCATCACCTCCGCCACCGCCAACGGCCTCGCTCCCGTCGGCGATCTGGTGAGCGCGGGCTCGATCTTTTCGGCGGCTCAAACCGACGTTCAGCTGCGAACCCTCGGGTTCTACGGACAGCACGAGCTTGCATTCAGGGACAAGCTGTTTCTCAACGCCGCCGTTCGCTGGGACGCGTCATCGACGTTCGCTCCATCGGAAAGGTGGCAGGCGTTCCCCAAGTTCTCCGCCTCCTACGTGGTTATCGACAACAGACCGGGAGCGCTCAACAATCTGCGTCTCCGCAGCGCGCTCGGATGGGCGGGGAGTCAGCCGGGCATCCTCAACGCCTACTCGCAGTTTGTCAGCTTCACTCAACTTCCTTTTGCGGGACGGCCGGGCTTCGTCAACGACGTCACGTTCGGCAATCCGAATCTCAAGAATGAGCGTGCCCGCGAGTGGGAGCTCGGCGCCGACGTAGGTTTCCTCGGCGGACGCGTGTCGACCGAAGCCACGTATTACAATCGACTCGTTTCGGATCTGCTCTTCTTCCGCCCGCTGCCTACCAGCACCGGATTTTCCAGACAGTTCTTCCCTATTGGCACGATGTCCAACAAGGGTCTCGAGCTGCTCCTCAGGACGACCAACATCGACAACCCCAACCTGCAGTGGACGTCCACGATGACTTACGCCCACAACAGGAATCTGGTCGAGAGCCTCAACATTCAGGATTTCCAGTCGGCGGGCGGTTACCCGAACCGCATTCGGGCGGGCGAGCCGGCGGGAGTTTTCTACGGGTCATACGCGGCGCGCAATTGCCAAACAGGCGCGCTCCTTCTGGATTCGCTTGGCCGCTATCGTCGCAGCAATCAGACCGCGGACATGGGAGCTACTGTCGCTATTCGCGAGGCCTTGAGTGGAGGTAACTGCAACGACTCGCTCAACAAGGTGATCGGCGATCCCAACCCGAAGTGGATGGGCTCGTTCCTCAATGAGTTCACGCTGGCAAAGAAAGTCCGCGTTCGCGCACTGCTCGACGGAGTATTCGGCAACAAGATCATGAATCTCTCCACACGCGCGCAGAACGCCGGCATCGCCAGCAACTCGAAGTCGTATGAGCGCGAGCTGCTTCCCTACGGCGACCCCCGCAAGCTGCCTCCTGGATTCAACGCGAGGACGCAGGGAATCTTCGAGTACTGGATCGAGGACGGCACCTTCGTCAAGCTGCGCGAGCTGAGCGCGAGCTACACTCTCGACGGGCTGGGAGTGCGACGCTATTTCCGTGACGGCATCGACCTCACTCTTTCCGGACGCAATCTCACTGTGTGGACCAATTACAGCGGCTACGATCCTGAGATCAACCTGTTCGGCACGAACGCCGGCGGCATAGGCTCGGTGCAGACGACCTCGGCAGATCGCGGCTTCGATTTCGGCGGCTACCCCATTCCCCGCGTCTGGCAGCTCAGCGCGCGGATCACTTTCTGACGCCCGGAGAATCTCACCAATGAAAATGATGAGACAGTGTCTGGGCGCCTTCGCCGCGATAACACTCGTAGCGTGTAACCTGGATCTTCAGAATCCGAATCAACCCACCGAAGGGCAGGTGACGAGCAGCCCCGACGGAGTCATCGCCCTGGCGACGGGACTCCAGGGCCGCTTCGCTCAGTCGTACGGCAACTATTCGTATATGGCCGGCCTCGTGACCGACGAGTTTGCTTCGACCACCGCCGCGCTCATTTCGATCAGCGACGCCGAGCAGGGCTCGGTGCCGCCCGGAACCGGCATCGCGGAGAACGTATTCAACTCGATTTACCGGACGGTGCGGACCGCGGACGATCTCCTCACGGGAGCGAACGCGCTAGCCGGCCAGTTTGACGCCGGAACGCGCAGCGGTCTGCGCGCCCTCGCATTCGCGATCAAGGCGGAATCGCTTGGCGAGGCGCTGCAATCATATCAGCAGGTTCCGATCAACACGTTTGGCGTGACCGCGCCGACCTACGTCGCGCGCGCCGAGGCGCTCGCGTTGGTTCGCACGCTTCTCGATTCAGCAGAAGCGGAGATAGCCGCTACTCCACCGAGCGCGTTTTTCAACGCCAACATTTTGACGCCGGGCGTCAGCCTGCCGAACGTGATTCACCTCTTTCGTGCGCGCTACGCCAGGATGGGGGGCGATGACGCGACTGCAATCGCGGCCTCGAACCTGGTCGCTCGGTCGGGGCCGGTGGCGATGTCGGTTCTCACCTTCCCCGCCCCGGCTGTGAATTTCTACGCGAACGTGACTGGCGGAACGAATGGCGTCGGACCGCGTCGGCAGTGGAGAACTTCGATGACAGGCGGCGATCAGCGGTTCACCTGGTTCGTCGTTCCGTCGACGACGGCCACCGGGCGTGTCGGTGCGCTCCTCGATCTGTGGAATCGGTACGCGAACCCGCAAGCCTCGCTGCCGGTCTATTTCCCCGACGAGGCGCTCCTGATCAAGGCGGAGGCGCTGGCGAACACGAATGTGCTGGCGCAGTCGCAGGCCGTTCTCGATTCGGTGCGAACGGACTGCACCGGCAACCGCGGGATCGACGATCCGAAGGCGTGTCTGGCGCCATTGGTTGGCGCGCTCACGCAGGCGCAGCTCATCACCGAGATCTACAACCAGCGTCGTTATGAGCTGCTCGGCACCGGCTTGCGCTGGGAGGATTCGCGTCGCCGTAACCTGATTCGCGGTCCGGTAGCGGCACCCGGGGTTCCCCTCGACGGGCAGCGTTGCTGGCTGCCCTACGCGCTCGGAGATAGAAACTCGAATCCCAACGTCCCTCCTGATCCGACGGAGCCCACGACGTTCCCATCTGGCTGCACCTACTGACGAGGCCGCGAATAATGACGATCAAATCGATGGGTTTAATCGCCGCGTTGGCTCTTGTCGGCGCTGCGTGTGGAACCAAGGACGCGCCGGGCCCACTGGAGCCCGGTGGAGCGACGGGGCGTGTGCGGTTCGTGAATCTGGTGAACGACCCCGCTCGGATTCCGGTGAACGCGATACTCGAGAGCGTTCCGTTCGGCGTGAATCTCGGATATGGCGCGACGACGCCGGCATCACTTCCATCGCCGGCGACTGCAAACTATTCGGCCATCCTGAGCGGCTCGCGCTCACTCGTTCTGAAGAAGACCGCGGACACGACCGTAGTAGTGGCAACCATCAGCTTCACAGTCGCCGACAACCTGGATTACACTGTGTACGCGACCGGTGGAACCGGCGGCACACCAGTGACAAACTTCGTCGCGACCGACGCGAACCCGGTTCCAACAGCGAGCCAGGTGGAAGTGCGTATCGTCAACATGAGTCCGTCGGCCGGCGCCGTAGATGTGTTCGTGACAGCGCCCAACGCTGATCTGTCGGCGGCCACTCCTACCGCGGCCGGCCTCGCCTACCAGAGTGCCTCGCCCTACGCGGTATTCTCACCAGGCACATACCAGGTGCGCGCAGTCCCCGCTGGCACACTCCCCGCCGTCCGCGCCACGAGCGTGGTGGTAACACTCAACAACGTCGCACTGGCCGGCGGTACAGGCCGCACTGTGATAATCGCAGATCGCGCCGCCGGAGGTGCCCCGCTCACCGGGTTCGTGCTGACCGATCGCTAGGCGGGACGATCGCTAGCCGGCAACACGCGGCGCGAAGCGCCGCTGCAGTTACGAATCTGTGCAGGGAGGTGAGGGTGTCCTCGTAGGCGCTTTGCAAAGCGAGCGCGAGGAGGAGACCCGCGACCGAGCAGAGCGAGGGAGCGCAGTTAGGGGCTCCGACCAAGCGAGCGTAGCGCCGAAGAGGACACCCTCACCTCCCTCGTACGGTGGATGTGTACGAAGCGCCCCAGAGCGCCGCTAGTACGTCGGCCGCAGCGGCGGCGACCAGTCGGAGAGACGCGCGTCGCCGGCAACGGTGAGCTGACGCACCCGCCCCGTGCGCTCATCCAGTATCCATATAGCTCTGGGATCCCCGATTGCGCCGAGGCGCCGCGTTATCGACAGGTGCCGCCCATCGGGCGCCCACGCCGGATCCTCGTTCTCACCTTCGTTCGTGAGCTGCGTCATCACACGATCCTTCACGCGTATCGTCCACACCTGGAAATCCCCGTTCTGCTGCTGGAACGCGATCTCATCGCCGGCCGGTGACCATTCCGCTCCCGTCCTGTAGCTGCGCTTTCCGACGACGACCGGAGTAATCCGCCTCAACCCTGTACCGTTGACGTTCATGGTGTATAGCTGCGGCGTCAGGGGAAACGGCGACATGAATACCACCTGCTTGCCATCGGGGCTGAAGCTCGGCGACGTCGTCTCGAATCCGGTGCGTCCCGCGAATGGCATCGGCACTGAATCGTCACCGGCCGCACTGGCGATAACCAATTCCGCCGGAGAATCCCCGCCGCTCGCCCAGACAATATTCTTTCCGTCCTTGGTGTAGGCAGGCGTAATGTTGAGTCCGCGATTCGACGCGGCGAGAAGTCTCGGCTTCATCGTACGCAGATCGACCTGCGCGATGCGCGTCCCATGGTCGTCCGCATCCGAGTAAACGAGGTATCGCCCCGACGGATGCCACGCCGGAGAGAGCGCCGCGCCAACCGTCGGGATTGTCCGCTCATTCGCGCCATCGCTGTCCACGATCTTGAGCTGCTTCCCGTCGATGAAGGCAATTCGCGTCGCCGAGATTCCACGTGTGCCCGTGATCCACCGCTCGATCTCGTCGCTCACGACGTGAATCCCGAGCCGCCGGTCCCGCCCGAGTGAATCACGCACGATCGAATCCTTGAGGGCGATCCGCGCGTACACCGAGTCGAAATGAACGGTGTCTCTCGCTGCACTCGCGCGAAGCAGAGCATCGCGGCGATCGAGCTCGCCGGAAAGCGAGTCGCGTGCCGCTTGAGCGAGGCGGGCATTCGCGCGATCGCGGGTGGTTTTTATTGCGACCGGCTTCGCCGCGACCCGCGCCAGGCTGTCACGCACCAAAGAATCTGCCGTCAGCGTTTGAGTCGCCACGTCCGCTCTTCTCCCGAGTAGCGTCGAGAGAGAATCCTTGATCGCTGGCAACCGGTAGGGTGGAACCTTCGGAAGCCGGAAATAGTCTTCCTGCCGAAGTCGGCCACGCGGTACGTCGTAGAGCTCGACGTGCAGCCCCGCTGTTGTCAGGCGCGTCCGCACCACGAAATTTGCGCGTGTCTGGGCGAGCGGAGCGAAGTTGATGTTTTTCTGACCGGGCCGCCAAATGTCATCCAGCGTCGTGCTATCGAGAATGAGCGGCTGCATTCGATCACCGTAATCGAAATCTCGCTGGATGATCGTGCGCGTCGAGTCACCGGCGCTCGTGTCGATCTGCAGTACTACCACGCCCGGCGGAATCTCCACGGGCTTCTGTGGCTTCGGCCTGCCAACGACGGGAGGCTGATTACGGATTTGGCCGTGCATCGACGAAGCGAGCGCCAAAAACGCCACCGCTCCGACGAGGAGCTTGAGATATCGATCGGTCATCAGCGGTTGAATCTATTGGATTCGGGATTCATACACCGACATCTCTTTGCCGATTCCGCAGCGGATAACGCAAAGCCGCGGAGGGAAATCCCTCCGCGGCTTTACTCGATCGGGTCGTTCATTAACGCGTGATATGGAACTGAAAAGGCATCTGCACGAGCTGCTGAACTTTCCTGCCCCCGATCTGCGCCGCCGAGAACCTCATACGTGGGAGCGCATCCTTCACGGCGGCGGTGAACTGCGAATTACTCGAATTAAGGATCTTGAGAGTGCCCGGCTCGTAGCGGCCGCTCTCGTTGACGACGAACTGAGCCAGAACCTGACCCTCGACTCCCGCGGACTTCAGATCTTCGGGATAAATCGGGGCCTCGCCGCCGATTTTCTCAACGGTCTTCTCGACCTGGAACTCCATGTAGGGGCCGTGCTCCACACCTGCATTCTTGCCGGTGTCCCCTTCCTTACCGGTACCGCCCTTCACGCCGCTCGAAGATCCGCCAGCGACGCCCTTGCCGCTGAAGTCATTCTCGTTCGTAAGCGCCTTGGACAGATCGATGGTCGGTATGGTCGTCGGAATATTCACGGGCGGCGGAACGACCTTGAACCCCTGCGGCGGAGCTACCTTTGGAAGTTGCGGAACATTGACCACCTTGGGCGTCGGCGCCTTGGGTTTCGGAGCTTCCTTCGGCGGCGGTGGCTCTTTCTTGGGCGGAGGCGGCACATCCTTTTTCACTGTCACGAAGTTGACCTTCGTCTCCGCGTTGTCCTTCTTCCGCGTGCCCGCCCGTGCCGTGGCAAACACCGCGAGAAAAATGATCAACGAGTGGAATAGTATGCTGAAGATGGTCCCGCCCGCGGACCGTCCTTTCTTTTCGTGTTTGGATTCGAGTAGTTGCAAAATCATGGAGGGCTCCCTGTTAATAAACGCACCTCCATATAGAGCAAACATGCGGCCAAACTGAGGTTTTTTTGGGGAGAAAAGAATGCCATTTCTGGCACGAAAATCGGCGCCGAGTGGGGAGCCCTAAGTACAAAAAGGACACAGACTTAGCTGTGCCCTTTCTACTGCGGAGCTGGAGACAGACGGTTGACTATTTTCCGGCCGGTTTTTTCTTCGCCGGCACCTTCGCGGGGACGGCCTTGGGAGGGGTCGTTTTGGCAGGAACAGCAGCTGAGCTGGGGCGCCTTCTGGTAAGAATTCCGCATACCGATTCGAATGCGTTCTTGCCGGGCGTGCCAGGGTTTGGACGGTCCCAGACCATGTGAGCCTGGTCTCTCACATCGACCTCCCCCTCATCACGCACAAGCACATTGTTGGCCGCGTAAACGGTGCTCCGGACTCTCTTCAGCCTGACTGGTGAGCAGCGGACGTATGCACGCTCCACGAGGCGGGTGTACTGCCTCTTGTTCTCGAGAATCCGCGGTCTCGCGTAGTCCCAACTGGTCACCGTGCTCCACGTGCCGGGAGACTGAAGGGCGACGCTGGAGGTGTCGAAGATCACGGTGATGTCGCTGTCCTTGTAGACCTGGCGCCATGGGGCCTGCTGGGCGCCCGCGAGACACGGAATTCCAAAGCACGCGACAAGTACAAAGCGGGCTGCATAACGAATCATGAAATCTCCTTTGGTCGGGCGCTCACCTTACTTAGCCCCGGTTTGTAATCGGTGTGACAGCGCCGCGAGCGAAACTGATAGGCTTGGATAATAAAACCCCGACCGGCGGCGCCGCCACTCCGCGGATACGATGAAGTTCAGAATCTCCCGTGCCATCGGACCGGCCGCGATGGTCATAGCGGTGGGCGTCGCTCTCCTGTTGCTGGAGCGCGAGCTCAAGTCGTATCACTACCGCGACTTGATGCGCCAGGTGTGGACCCTTCCCCATTCGCACCTCGCGCTCGCGTTGCTTCTCACCACGGTGGCGTACGCAGTGCTCCCCGGCTACGACGCGATCGCGCTCTCGTACGTCGATCATCCACTTCCCGTTCGCCGAATTGCGTTCGGATCCTTCATTGCGTACGCCCTGAGCCACAGCCTCGGGTTTCCGCTCTTGAGCGGCGGGCCCGTCCGCTACCGGTTCTGGAGCACCTGGGGATTATCGACTTCGGAGATCGCTCAGGCGATCAGTTTCGCCGGAGCGACCTTCATCATCGGAATGATCGCCGTCGCCGGCTTCGTCTTCATCCTGGAGCCGGCATCGACGATCCAGCTTCTGCGATTGCCGTTCAATTCGCTCAAGCCGCTCGGCGTGCTTTGCCTGCTGTTGATTGCCGGATATCTCGCACTCAGTACCACGCGCTACAAGACATTCCGTCTCTTCGAATGGGCGTTTCCCGTTCCGTCGACGCGTCTGGCGCTCGCCCAGCTGCTGGTCGCGGTCGTGGATTGGACTGCCGCCGCCGCGGTGCTCTACGTGCTGCTGCCGCCCGGATACGGGCTCTCATTTCTTCCCGTACTCGGCGTTTTTCTACTCGCGCAATTCGGCGGAATTCTTAGTCACGTTCCGGGCGGACTTGGCGTGTTCGAGGCGATAGTCGTTCTGCTCCTCAAGCCCTACGTGCCAGCGGCTTCGATCGTGGGATCGCTGCTCGCCTATCGCGCCATTTACTATCTGCTCCCGCTGGTAATCGCGCTCGCATTCCTCATCGCGTTCGAGGTGCAGCGCCAACGCGATCGCGTGGCCGGTGTGGCGACCCTCGCCGGCGGAATAGTGGGACGCTGGATGCCGACACTGCTTCCCCAGATTCTTAGCGTCACGACGTTCGTCGCTGGCGTCATCCTGATCGTTTCGGGCGCCACTCCCGCGGTGCGGAGTAGAGTGACGGCACTCGATTCCGTGCTCCCTCTGGGAGTCATCGAGCTCTCGCACTTCGCAGCAAGTCTTGCTGGCGCTGGACTGATAATTCTGGCGTGGGCGATCAGGCGCCGGCTCGACGCCGCCTACACTCTTACGATCGCGACGCTCGTGATCGGGATCGTCGCGTCGCTGCTCAAGGGACTCGACTGGGAGGAGGCCGTCGCGCTTACACTCGTGCTGGCGGCCTTGATTCCGTCGAGACGCGCTTTCTACCGGAGAGCCGCTATCACCAGCGAGCCGTTCAGCAACGGGTGGATCGCTGCCGTCATCGTGGTTGGTGTGGTGACGACCTGGCTGGCGTTTTTCTCCTACAGGAACGTCGATTTCACCAGCCCCGTGTGGTGGGAGTTCAGCGGTCGCGGCGATGCTCCCCGCTCGTTGCGCGCAATGATCGGAGTGCTTGGTGCGCTGATGCTATTCGCTCTTTCGCGCAAGCTTCGTCACGCTGTGGCGGATCCAGAGCTTCCCACACCTCGTCAGCTCGATGTCGCAGGACGAATCGCCGGCGACTGCCCGGACACAATCGCAAATCTGGCGCTCCTCGGCGACAAATCTCTCCTCTTCAGCGAGACGGGCCGTAGCATGATCATGTACGGCGTAGCCGGACGCAGCTGGATTGCTCTGGGCGATCCATTGGGCCACGAGAGCGAGCGCGCGGAACTCGCCTGGAAATTCCGCCAGAGCGCCGACGAGCACGGTGGATGGCCGGTTTTCTATGAAGTCAGCGCGAGGCATCTCCCGATATACATCGACCTGGGCCTCACGCTTTTCAAACTGGGAGAAGAAGCGATCATCCCTCTGCCCGACTTCTCGCTCGACGGGGGCGGTCGTAAGGCGCTGCGTCGCACGCGCAAGGATGCGGTGAAGGCAGGCGCCACCTTCGAGGTGATTCCGCCGGAAGACACTCACGTTTTCCTTCCAGGACTCAAACAGATCTCCGACGAGTGGCTCGCGACCAAGCACACGAAAGAGAAAGGATTCTCGCTTGGTCGTTTCGACGAGAGGTACCTGAAGAGCTTTCCTGTCGCGTTGATTCGCATCGGTGACGCTGTGGTGGCGTTCGCCAACGTCTGGGTCGGCGCCGACCGTACGGAGATCTCGGTCGACCTCATGCGCTATACCTCGGTCGCGCCACCCGGTGTGATGGAGTTCCTGCTCATCGAGCTGATGCTCTGGGGCCACGAGAACGGCTACCAGCGATTCAACCTCGGCATGGCGCCCCTGTCGGGAATCGATAACCGCAGTCTGGCTCCGCTCTGGAATCGCGTTGGCGCACTCCTGTTCAGCCGTGGCGAGCCGTTTTACAACTTTCAGGGTCTTAGACTGTACAAGGAGAAATTCGATCCGATATGGGAGCCGAGATACCTCGCATCGCCGGGCGGACTGGTGCTGCCAAGAATTCTTACGAATGTCGCGTCGCTGATCTCCGGCGGGCTGGCCGGAGTTGTGTCAAAGTGAGGAGCGTCGCGCTCATCGTACTGGTCCTGTTCGGGTGCACACCCGCGCACTCGGCGTACATCCCGCGCGATCGAGAGCTCCAGCGCGAGCCGCTTTATTTCTATCCCGCCGCGGGAGTAGAGGGGCATCCAAAGGCCGGAGTGTTTTTCCTCGGCAACGACCTCGGATTTTGGCAGGCGCATCAAAGGCTCGCCGAGCGCCTCGCTTCACACGGTTACGCCGTGGTCGGATTCGACGTAAAGAAGTTTCTCGATCGACTTCCGGATTCCGCCCTTCTGCGCGACAGCGTTCTCGCGCACGATGTTCCGCCCCTCATCAAGCGCTCGCTTCATGAGCTGGCGGCCGACCATCTGCCCATCGTCATCGCCGGCCATTCCTTCGGCGCGGACATCGCGCTCTGGACGGAGGCGAACGCGCCCATTCCGGGCGTTGTCGGTGTGCTCGCGCTTGGCCCCACCAGGCGTGACCATCCAACCATCACGCTCAGGGATCAGATGAACTCGGGCGAGCCGACCGAACCCGGCAGCTTCGCCGTCGATGAGCAGATCCGCAACACGCCGCCGAAGGTTCACATCGCCCTTATGCGCGGCGCGAGCGACAAGGAGCGAACGTCCGATCGCGGCTTCATCGCCGCAGGTGGCTCCCGAATGTCCTACACCGTGATCCCGTTCGCCTCGCACTCGCTCAAGTCGCTCATCATTGCGGGGCCGATGATCGAGCGCGCGCTCGATCATCTGGTGGCGACAGACTAGGGCGCGATTTTTCGCGGGCCGTGGGCTGCTGTCCGCGATGTCGGGATCGTGCAGAAACGAGCGACCTCGGCTCGGCTTCTACCTGCTTCCTCGGCCGCCCGACGCGGCGACCGCTTTGTCGGCTTCCGCCGAAATCTCCCGCATTTCAATCGGGTTGATCGCACGGGCTATGGTGAGAATCGCGGCGAGCAGGGGCACCGCCACCAGCAGACCGAGGAATCCGAACAATAGCGCCATCAGCGCCTGGATTCCGAGCGTGAGCGCGGGAGGAATATTTACTCCCCGCTTCATGAGTATGGGCACCAGCAAGTGGTTCTCCATGAACTGAATCACCAGATATCCGATCCCAACGACGAGCGCCTTGTGCGGCGAGTCGATGAACGCCATTGCGATCGCGGGGATTGCGGCGAAGATGGAGCCGATGATCGGAATGAACTTCAGGATTCCGGCGAGAATTCCGAGCGGCAGCGCCGCTTTCACGTGGATCGCAAAGAGGAAGACGGTTGTTACTCCGCCGATCACGAGCATCGCGATGAGCTGAGTGACCAGCCATCGCCTGAGCGTCGTGGCGAGGCTCGCGAGTGTCAGGGCCACTCGAGGGCGCTGGCGTGGCGGAAAGAGCTCGAGCATCCCGCCGTGGTAGAGCGCCGGATCCACGCCGATGTACGCCGCGATGAAGAGGACGAGCAGGAACGCGCCCGTCACCGCAAACGTAGAGGTCAGCATGCGGAGGAAGGAACTCTGGGCGCCGCGAAATTGTTTCGTGATCTCGCGGCGAAGGTTCCCTCCAGCCGCGACAGTGTCCGCGCGTGTCGTCTGCTTGCGGGCGGCCGCGCCGGACGCAGGCACGGGCAGAGGTTCCGTGAGAGTCGAGTCCGTGACGACCTCGCCCTGTTCGGTTGAATCCGCCTGAGTGGCCGCACGTTGAGCGGCGCCCGTTCGCAGAGTATCGCTGCTGCTCTCCTCGTTGAACAGAATTCCGAGTACGCCGTTGGCCCGGTGCCCAAGCCAGGCGTCGATCTTGTCCATCGCTTCGGGGAGCCGATCCTGAAGCTCTTTGGATTGGGCGCGAAGAATCGGCGCCATTCCGACCGCACCGGCGGTGAGGAGGCCAAGAAAGACCGTAAGGATCAAAGCGGCGCCAATGGAGCGCGGAATCCTTCGCTTCTCGAGCCAGTCGGTTCCCTGCGCGAGTGGGAGGCCGAAAAGGACGCCCAGAAAGAAGAGAAACACGACTGGGTGCGCAATCCAGAGCAGGCGCACGAGAACATAGAAGCCGAAGATCAGCGCGAGAATGCGAAAGACATCCCGGGTCGGCAGCCGGATCGATTGGCGTGTATCCATGACTTGATGCTAAGCCAGACTTGTGCCCGCCGCGAGTTGGCAGCTTTGAGCGATGGGCTCGGCTTTTTTGCCGGTCCGTCGGAGTGTTCCCGCCGGTCGGAATGTTGCCGGTACGTCGGAGGGGATCCTCTTCGGCCGCTACGCTCGCTTGGTCGGAGCCCCTCACTGCGCTCCCTCGCTCCGCTCGCTCGCGGGTCTCCTCCTCGCGCTCGCTTTGCAAAGCGGCCTACGAGGACCCCCTCCGCCTTCCCTCCCAGTCCAACGCCGAACCAGTCATCACCGTCGCGCCTCAATCAGGACAAGCGACGCGTACGGCGGCATCGCGCGCGAGAGCGCACCGAGCGTGGCTGGCATCGTCGTGTGTTCACGCGTGACCCGTTCGCGCGCCCAACGCGGGGTTCATGGCTGCCGCGCAAGACCAACGGCCGCGTTTACAGATCTCGACCGGGAGGCGAGGGGTGTCCTCGGAGGGGCACCCGCAGCAAGAGCCCGCCGTTTGGGCGCGCCTGCGCGCCCCAACGGCGGGCGTGCGAGGACACTGCCCCGAAGAGGACATCCCTCGCCGACCCCGGCGCGATGAACTGAAGACGGCAGCTGTGGCGATGCGCGGCGACTTGACCCGTGCGCGCCCTACGATAGGTTAAAATGAACATGTCGCATGGAGCCGCGGCCTCTCAGCGAGACGCGGTTTTCTTTTTGATGTCAGGCCCGAGAGGACGAATGCCCGCAACACCCGATGGACCGATCGCGATCTACTACGAACACCCGGACTGGTTCAAGCCGCTATTCGCCGAGCTGGATCGTCGAAGAATTCCTTACGCGCGAGTGGACGCTTCGGCTCACACGTACGACCCCGCCGAAAGGCAGTCTCCGTATTCCCTGGTCTTCAACCGGGCAAGTCCGTCCGCTTATCTGCGCGGCCACGGGCAGGTCACGTTTCACACCTTGAGCTGGCTGCGGCACCTGGAGCGCATCGGCGTTCCCGTCGTCAACGGGTCCACTCCATATCAGATGGAGACATCCAAAGCGCTTCAGCTCGAGATCCTAGACGAGTTGGGACTTCCTTACCCGAAGGCGAGGGTCATTAATGACGCGGCGCTCGCGCCCCAAGCCGCGAAAGGTCTGCGCTTCCCCGTAGTGGTGAAAGCCAACATCGGCGGAAGCGGCGCCGGCATCACTCGATTCGACGACGCGGAGTCGCTAGCCGAGGCAGCGAGGACGGGAAGGATCGACCTTGGCCTCGATCGGGCCGCACTCGTCCAGGAACTGGCGCCGCTGCGCGACGGACACATCACGCGGGTCGAGGTCCTCGACGGAAAGTTTCTCTACGGCATCAACGTTTATCCGGCCGAGGATTCTTTCAATCTTTGCCCTGCCGACATCTGTCAGACAACCGACGGCCAGCAGCTCTCGCGCACCGCGTGCGCGGTCGATGCCCAGAAGAACGGAATGCGGGTGGAGGAATTCAAACCGTCGCGCGAGATAATCCGCGAGGTCGAGAGAATCGCCGCCCGCGTCGAGCTCGACGTCGGTGGAATCGAGTATCTGATCGATGACCGCGATGGCCGTCACTACTTCTACGACATCAACGCGCTTTCGAACTTTGTCGCGGATGGGCGGAACGTGGTCGGATTCGATCCGTTCGAGCGACTCGTCGACTATCTGGCCGAGCGAGTCGCCAGCTCCTCGCTGGCGAGTGCGGAAGGAGTGACGACAAGCGTGGCGAGAGCGGCGGCACCCGCGGGGGCGGCGTGATGCGGTACGGATACTGGCTCCCCGTCTTCGGCGGCTGGCTGCGCAACGTCCCCGACGAAGGCATGAGCGCGAACTGGGATTACGTCAAGCGCCTGGCACAACGCAGCGAGCAGATCGGCTATGACATCACGCTGATCGCCGAGCTGTTCATGAACGACATCAAGGGGATCGACGCGGATTCACTCGAGGCCTGGTCGACCGCCGCGGCGCTGGCGGCCGTGACCGAGAAGCTGGAGCTGATGGTCGCTGTGCGTCCGACTTTTCACGAGCCGGCGATTTTCGCCAAGCAGGCGGCGAACATCGATAACATCTCGGGCGGCCGTCTCGCCCTCAACGTCGTCTCGTCGTGGTGGAAGGACGAAGCGAGGCGTTACGGAATCAACTTCGAGGAGCATGACGACCGCTACGCGCGGACCGACGAATGGCTCCGCGTCGTGAACGGGACGTGGACCGAACCGCGCTTCAGCCACTCCGGGAGCCACTACAAGGTCGAAGAGACGATCCTCGAGCCAAAGCCGTTTCGTCGGCCGAGGCCAACGATTTACGCCGGCGGTGAGAGTCCGGCCGCCAAGGAGCTGATTTCGCGCGCGTGCGATGCGTACGTGATGCACGGCGATCCGGCCGAAAGGGTCGCCCCCAAGATCGCCGACATGCGGTCCCGTCGCGAAAAGCTTGGGTTAGGCCCGATGCAATACGGCGTCGCTGCCTACGCGGTCGTTCGCGATACCGAGGAAGAGGCCCAGTCGGAGGTTGCGCGGATAACGAATGTGAAGCCCGGAACGCCCGGTTATCAGAACTATCAGGACTGGATCTCTCACACCGCACTCGAACAGCAGGTGAGCCTGGAGGACTACTCCGTTTCCAATCGTGGACTGCGTGCGGGTCTCGTCGGAACGCCCGAGCGGGTCGCCGAGCGTATCAGGGATCTGGAATCAGTCGGCGTGGATCTGCTGCTGCTTCAGTTCAGTCCCCAGCACGAAGAGATGGAGAGGTTCTCAGAGAGCGTGATGCCCTTGGTCGAGGGGGCAGCTGCTTCCGGATCGCGGTAGCCGATCTGGCATCCACGAAATTAAAGCAGGGAGCTGTTGGCTAACACCGCTGGATAGCTGAGAGCTTTCATACAGGTGCTCCCTTTCGTTTCCGGCTGTCACGCCGTCTTCTCCCTGCTTTGGTATTCTTGTGGCTAGTGAACGCCGGTCCTTATGCCGAGCCAAACAATTCCCCTGCTTTGGTATTCTTGTGGCTAGAACATCGCAGCCTTACGCCGAGCCAAACAATTCCCGTTGCCTGGCCTTGATAGACTGGTAGCACTCGCACGCCACCTTCTCGAGGCCCGCGCGATCGACCACTGTGATGTTGCCGCGACCATGCGAGATGAGGCCCGCCCT
>WNFR01000982.1_pt1 | contig 29389 bp, 26 predicted proteins | sample 5400221 | NCBI WGS metagenome assembly WNFR01 (sample SAMN13153357, study PRJNA577476) | soil metagenome | isolation source: 40 cm soil under Madrone tree | place: USA:California | collected 2016-06-14
CTTCGAGGGGACAGAAGAGCGCGCTAATTTTTCGCCGATGATCATTCCGCTCAAAGCCAAAAACCCCGATCTCGTTTACTTCGGCGGTATCTACCACCAAGGCGGCCTGTTGTTGAAGCAGCTGCGTGAAAAAGGCGTCAAGGCCAAGTTCATGGGACCCGATGGCTTGGATTCGGCGGAGATGGCGAAGATCGCCGGGAATTCAGTAATCAATAGCTATTATACCAGTGTAGCGCCGCCGCGAGACGCGACTCCCGATACCATTGCATTCGCGAAGAAATATAAGCAGCATTTCGGCAAAGAGATCGAAGCGTTCGGACTATACGGCTACGACGCGACGCTGGTCGGCATTAAAGCGATGGAGCAATGGATCAAAGCGAATGGCGGCAAGAAACCGAGCCGCGCCGATGTCGTCACCGCAGTGCGTAAGATCAAAAACTTCAAAGGCGTCACCGGCTCCATCGAGTTCGATAACAAAGGCGATCCGGTCAAAGCCAAGTACTTCGTGCTTCAATTCGAAAAACAAGCTTATCCCGGCAAAGTCGTCAAAGTCATCGAGCAGCAAGCGCCGGCGGCGATCGCCAAGAAGTCGTAAGCTGACGCAAAGCAATTGAGGATCGAAGATGGAGGATCGAAGATCGATTCACCATCCTCGATCACCTATCCTCCATTCTAGGCCTGCCTCGGAAAACGCCCAATGAAGAAAAAACTCCGCGTCGCGCTCCTATTCGGAGGCAAATCCGCCGAGCATGAGATCTCGGTGATATCGGCGAGAAACATCTTCGACGCGATGGACAAGACAAAATATGATGTCGTTGCGATCGGCATCGACAAACAAGGACGCTGGCACCTCGACGAAGGCGCGCAACTATTGCTTGGTAAGGAACAATCGAAAGTTGAATTCAAAGACGCAAGAAATGTCGCGGCGGTGATGCCGGGGGATACCGCGACGCCGATGGTCCGGCGCACCGGTCCAGGGTTCGGTGCCGTGGATGTCGTGTTTCCAGTCCTCCACGGTCCCTTCGGGGAAGACGGCACGGTTCAAGGTTTACTCAAGCTCGCCAACATACCCTTTGTGGGCGCCGGGATTTTGGGGTCGGCGGTGGGCATGGACAAAGACGTTATGAAACGCTTGCTGCGTGACGCGCAAATCCCGATCGCGAATTTCGTTGTGTTCGGACAGGCGGAGCGAAATAAGATCAGTTTCGCCAAAGTGAAGACGGCGCTGGGGCTGCCGCTATTTGTGAAACCGGCGAATCTCGGTTCTTCCGTCGGCATCAGCAAGGTGAATAAGAGCTCTCAATTCACCGCGGCTCTGTTGGATGCTTTTCGCTACGACAACAAGATTATTATCGAGGAAGGCATTCACGGCCGCGAGATCGAATGCTCTGTCCTCGGCAACGATAAACCGATCGCATCGTTGCCGGGAGAAATCATCGTACAGCATAACTTTTATTCGTACGACGCTAAATATCTCGACGACAAAGGCGCGCGTCTGGAAATCCCGGCGCGATTGCCCATGCGGATCGTGAAAACAATTCAGCAAACCGCTGTGCGCGCTTACCGGGCGCTTTGTTGCGAAGGCATGGCCCGGGTAGACTTTTTCCTGCGACCGAACGGCCAAGTGTTGGTCAATGAGATCAATACCATTCCCGGATTCACAAAGATCAGCATGTACCCCAAGATGTGGGAAGCCAGTGGTTTAAGTTATCCGAGACTGATCGACCGGCTGGTCGCCCTCGCCCTCGAAAGATCGCGGAAAGAGGGGCGTTTAAGAACTTCCAAATAGTGCCGATCCTTCAATCGAAGGCGCAGCTACTCGCTCGCGTCTTACTGGCAACCGACGATTTATGGCGCTCAAACCGCTCACCTACGACGATCCTCTCTATCAGCTGCTACGCGACGGCAATGTCAAAGAGTTCAACCGGCGCAAAGCTCAAGGAGAGAAAAGCGATCTAACTTCTTGCGACCTGCGCTATGTCGATTTACGGGGACTCGACGCTGCGAATATTGATTTTAGCAACAGTTACTTTCGCTCCGCCGATTTGCGCGGTGTCGATTTTTCCAAAGCTCGGCTCGAGGGCGCCAGGATCTCCGGCGCCCTCTTCCCCGCCGAACTGAGTTCCGCCGAAATCACCCTATCGGTCGACCACGGCATGCGCATGCGCTATTAAAAATAGCAGCCCTATCATCCGCAAAAGCGCTACAGCCAAATCCAAAGAAGTCGATTTTTGCGATCTGGCCGTCGTCCCGATCGGCAATCGCCCTGATCCGACTCGGAAATTGGTCTTCCGATTCGGCTGCTCGTTAATTCGGCCGTTCAATCCATCTGGCGTCGCAGAAACGTCGGGATATCGTATTTGTCATCCTCTTCTTGGTTGCCGTTAAACTCGAAATTGCTTTTACTCAAGGTCACGGTTTCGACCTCGTCGCTACCGGCTTTCTTGCGCTGCCAGGTCGGCGTGTCGAGATCGTCGACGATGGTGCCCAGATGGACCACTTTCCGACTTTTCGGCATCGGGTTCGCAAGGCTTGCGACATTGGGCTGCGGCGCCGGTTTTTTTTCATCTTTGATTTCACCGAAACCGGTGGCGATGACCGTGATGCGAATTTCGTCGGTCAGGCTTTCATCGATCACCGCGCCGAAGATGATGTTGGCATCGTCATGCGCTTCCTCCTGGATCATCGACGCCGCTTCATTCACCTCATGCAAGCAGAGATCGGGGCCGCCGGTGATGTTGATCAGGACGCCGCGTGCGCCCTGGATCGAGATGTCTTCGAGGAGCGGGCTCGAAATCGCTTTTTGCGCCGCCTCGATCGCGCGATTCTCGCCCGAGGCCACTGACGCTCCCATCAGCGCCAGCCCCATCTCAGCCATCACCGTGCGCACGTCGGCAAAATCGAGGTTGATCAATCCCGGCGTGATAATGAGATCGGAAATGCCGCGCACCGCTTGCAGCAAGACATCGTCCGCCTTATGAAATGCCTCGAGCATCGTCGTCGTCTTAGCGGCGATGCTCAGCAAACGCTGATTGGGAATGACGATCAGCGTATCGACGCTCGCTTTCAATTCCTCGATGCCTTCTTCAGCCTGGCGCATGCGCTTCTTGCCCTCGAAAATAAAAGGCTTGGTCACGACGCCGACGGTTAACGCGCCCACTTCGCGCGCCACACGGGCCAGCACCGGCGCGCCGCCCGTCCCCGTGCCGCCGCCCATCCCCGCCGTAATGAAGATCATGTCGGAGCCTTCGAGATACTCCCTGATCTTTTCTTGATCCTCGAGGGCGGCGCGGCGGCCGATCTCCGGGTTAGCGCCCGCGCCTAACCCTTTGGTCACGGTGCCGCCGAGTTGAATTCGCACCGGCGCCTGGCTCGCTTCCAACGATTGCGCATCGGTGTTCGCCACCATGAAGTCGACGCCGGAAAGTTTCGAGCCGATCATCGTATTGACCGCGTTGCCGCCGCCGCCACCGATGCCGATCACCTTGATGCGTGCGGTCAGACTATTGTGCTCCACAATCTCGAACATAAATTTTCCTCCTCTGGAAAAATCAGTAAATTTTGTTTGCAGTAATTAAAAGAACTCGTTCAGCCAATCCGACATGCGATGCTTGACCTTGGAAAGAATCTTGTCGTCACGGCCGCGAAAAATCACGCGATCCTGTCGCTTCATGCCGTGCAGCGCCAAACCGACCGCCGTGGCGTACACCGGGTTGTTGATAATATCGACGAGACCGCCGACGCGCGCCGGAACACCCAGTCGCACCGGCAACCCAAACGATCGTTCGGCCATGGCGACGGCGCCGCCCAAAAGCATCGAGCCACCGGTGGCCACGATTCCCGACGCCAGCGCGCCGTCGTATCCCGATTTGGCGATCTCCTTTTGCACCAGCTCGAAAATCTCATCCAGTCGCGGCTCGATAATCTCGCAGAGAATCTGGCGGGAAATAGTACCCGCGCCTTTGCCGGCGACGCACGACACCTCGACCCTTTCGTCTTCCCGCACCATCGCCGCTTTGGCGAACCCATGGCGCTGCTTCAATCGTTCTGCATCATTGAACGGCGTACGCAGCCCGGCGGCGATGTCGTTCGTGACGTGGTTGCCGCCGATAGGAATCGCCGCCGTGTGTTTCACCGTGCCGTCATGATAAACCGCAATGTCGGTCGTGCCGCCGCCCATATCGATCAACAGGACGCCCAATTCGCGCTCTTCGTCGGTGAGCACGGCTTCCGCGGCGGCAAGCGGCGCCAGGACGACCTCGGCAACGTTGAGTCCCGTGCGGTTGCAGCATTTGATGATATTTTGCGCCGACGCGACCGCGCCGGTAACGATATGAACTTTCGCTTCCAACCGCACGCCCGACATGCCCAACGGATCCCTAATGCCGTCCTGATCATCGATGATGTAGTCTTGCGGCAAAACATGAAGCACCTCGCGGTCCATCGGGATCGCGACCGCTTTCGCGGCGTCGATGACCCGCTCCAGATCTCGCACCATCACCTCTTTGTTCTTGACCGCGACGATACCGTGGCTATTGAATGCCTTGATGTGACCACCCGAAATACTCGTAAAGACGGTGTGAATCTCACAGCCCGCCATCAAACTTGCTTCCTCGACAGCCTTCTTGAGCGAGCTCACGGTGGCCTCGATATTGATCACCACGCCCTTGCGCAGTCCTTGAGAAAGATGCGAACCGACGCCGATGACCTCGACGCCGCGTTCGGTCATCTCACCGACCACCACGCAGACCTTGGAAGTTCCGATGTCCAAACCGACTACGATGTTGCTTTTCTTCCCCATAGCTTTTCGATTTGCCTTGTAAAAATTACTGTTGGACCCGACGCAGACGGGCCACGACTTGATCGCGATAACTCATGTCCAAGGACCCCAACCGCTCTTCGTTGCCCTTCCACAAAGACATCAAGCGATCCATGCGAATCATTTTCTCTTCCCAATCTCCCCAACCCATACGTAGAGCGATCGGAAAATCGGTCGTGTACACGACCAACCGATCGGGCGCATCGAAATGAATTTCCGACAGAGAATGCGATCGCTGAGCCATCAGCTCGCCGAGGCGGATGGCATCCTGAATTCGCCTGCGCATGGAGGCATTCGGTGCCGTGAATTCTTCGGCGCGCAGCCCGGTCAGCAGCGGGTATTTGACGTTCTCGCCGGGACCCACTTCTTTGAAAACCACTCCGTCCGAGTCGACATAGTAAAGCTTACGAATCGCGACAATCGCTCTGGGAACACGTTCCTCGACATCGATGATGATGCGCCCGGGAAACTCGCGCCGCACCAGGGCCCGGCGCACCCAAGGATGTTTGGCGACCTTTTCCTCGATGGCGGCCAAGTCGACTTTCCAGATGCTCATTCCCTGCTGCAATCCGGTGATGGCGACGATTTCGTTACCGCTCACCTTGTCGCCGCCGCGCACCTGAATCTGGCGCACCGAAAAGTATTCGTTGTCCATGACGAAAGCTCGCAGCGAATCCGCGGCGAGCAACAGCGGTCCACTCAGGCGATAAACCATCAGCGTCAACAGGAGCGCGCCGAGCACCGCGCTAAGGCGGAAAATTTGTCGGCGCCGGCGCCGCTCATCTTTTTTCCGGTTATCTCTGCGATAAACTTTAAGCTGCATGACGCCCTATCGCCTAAATCGTGTCCCAATCCCCGAAAAACTTGACCTCAGGCACCAGCTCAACGCCAAATCGGTCGCGCACTTCGCTTTGCGCGAGCGCCATCAATCGTCGCACATCTTCCGCCTTGGCGCCGCCGTGGTTGACGAAAAAATTAGCGTGGCGCTCCGAAATCTGCGCTTGGCCGATGCGCTTGCCCTTCAAACCGGCGGCTTCGATTAATCGACCGGCAAAATCTCCCGACGGATTGCGAAACATCGACCCGGAGTTGGGAAAGCCGGAAGGCTGGCTGCCCTTTCGCTTGCGTGTGATCTCGCGAACCTTAGAGCTTACCTGCGCGGACTCTTCCTTGCGCAATTTCATGCGCACATGCGTAACCACGGTACCTGCGGGCAAATGCGAGTCACGGTAGCTCAACGTCATCTGCGCACGTGACAGATGAAGCGGATCGCCCCGGGAATTCATCGCATCCACATGATCGACGACCTTTTCGAACTCCGAACCGTAGGCGCCCGCGTTCATGTACAGCGCGCCACCGACAGTGCCGGGGATACCTTCGGCAAATTCCAGATCCGCGTACCCTCTGCGCGCGGCGTCGCGGACTAACTGCGTGACTTGAAAAGCCGCGCCGACATTGACTTGCACTGTTACGCCTGTTTCGTGCCATTGCGCTTTTTTAAATTCACCGGCGAGACGAATGACCGCGCCGCGCACCCCGCGGTCGCCGATCAAAACGTTGCTGCCGTTGCCCAATAGACAAAAGCGTTCCCCATGCCGATGGAGAACTTGCAACAGACGCGCCAGCGCCGTGTCATTCTCCGTTTCGATGAAGTAATCAGCCGGCCCGCCGATCTTCATCGAAGTGTAACGCGCCAAGGGCTCGTCCATTTTGACCCTCACGCCGGCAATCTGCTTAAGCTCCGAGGCCAATGCTGCTTTCCGAGTTTCCTGTGACATCGCAAACATCACGGACGGATTGGAGTGGTGGAGTGATGGAGTATTGCGACTTCTCTCCCCATCCATCACTCCATTACTCCAGTATTCCATCACTCCATCGCTTCATTTGAGCGTCTCGACCAACGCTTCACCGATCTTGTAAATATCTCCCGCGCCGAGCGTCAGCGCCATGTCGCCGGTCTTCAGGTCGTCCACAAGCTGCGCGACGATATCGCTCTTGTCCGGAACAAATTGCACGTCCAAGTGTCCTTTGCGCTTGATCGCCTGGTAAAGCGCTTCGCCCGTCGCGCCAGGGATTGGATCCTCGCCGGCGGGATAGATTTCGGTCAGCACCAAACGGTCCGCGCCTTCGAAAGCCGTCAAAAATTCGTCGAAAAGATCTCTCGTTCGAGTAAATCGATGAGGCTGAAAAACCACCGTCAATGGTCGCTTCCAACTATCGCGGATCGCCCCGATGGTGGCGCGAATTTCCGTCGGATGATGACCGTAGTCGTCGATCACCAGAATTCCGTTCGGTTCGCCTTTGATTTCGAATCGCCGGTGAATACCGGTAAACGCGCCAAGCGCGTCGGTCACCTGTTTAAAAGGAATTTCCAATTCAAACGCGACGGCGACGGCCGCCATGGCATTGGTGGCGCTATGGCGTCCAGGAAGATACAAGCGCAGCCTACCCAGGGATTGACCTTGGTGCAGCGCCGTGAATTCGACGCCGCTCGATGACATTTTGAGTTCTTGCGCCGAAAAATCGGCCTCTGCCGACAGTCCGTAGGTCGCAAACCGTTTTCTTACCTTGGACATCAGTCCATGCACGTTGGCATCGTCAATACACAGCACGGCCAGCCCGTAAAATGGAATCTTATTGATGAAAGTAAGAAAGCTTTCATTAAGCCGCTCCATCGTTTGATGAAAATCCATATGTTCTTTGTCGATGTTGCTGACCACCGCGATCGTCGGCGAGAGCAGCAAGAAACTGCCGTCGCTTTCATCCGCTTCGGCGACGAGAAACTCGCCTTGGCCGGTTTTGGCGTTGGTGCCAAGCATATGGACTCGACCGCCGATCACCATCGTCGGATCCAGTCCCGCCGTGCTCAACACCGCGGCGATCATCGATGTCGTTGTGGTTTTCCCGTGGCTGCCGGCGACCGCGACGCCGTATTTCATCCGCATCAACTCGGCCAACATCTCCGCGCGTGGAACCACCGGGATGTGGCGCCGACGCGCCTCGAGCACTTCCGGATTGGAATATTTCACCGCCGTGGAGATCACGACGACGGACGGATTGCCGGCAAGATTTGCCTCTTGATGACCGACAAACACGCTGGCACCGAGCGCGCGCAAGCGGCGCGTTGCCTCGCTTTCCTGAAGGTCGGAGCCAGTCACGACGTAACCGGAATTCAACAACACCTCCGCGATGCCGCTCATGCCGATGCCGCCGATGCCGACGAAATGAATTTTATGTTTCTTGTGCAGCATGAAATTTCAGTCAGCGCCAAAATCCTAAGCATGGGCCAACGCGTAGCACTCGTCGACAATGCGCGCGGCAGCGTCGGGACGTCCGAGCGCGCGCGCCGCCGCCGCCATTTGCTCGATCCGATGCCGATCAGTCAGATAGCCGCGGATCTTTGCCGCTAACATTTGCCCATTTAAGTCATGATCCAAAATCATTTCGGCCGCGCCACGCTCCTGCAACGCCTGCGCATTGGCGCGTTGATGATCGTAAATCGCATAAGGGAACGGCACCAGGATCGCTGCTTTACCGAAGGCGGTAAGCTCGGCCACCGTGGTCGCGCCGGCGCGACAGACCAGCAAATCCGCCTGCGCGTAGGCCTCGTCCATCTTGTCGATAAAGGGCATGATCCGGGCTTCGAACCGCAGAGCGTCGTAAGCTTTGCGGATCGCTCCGTAATCGAGCTCGCCGGTTTGATGCGTCACAAAAAGACCCGACTCCAGATCGCTCAAGTGTTTAAGCGCATCTATCACAGCAAAATTAATCCGCCGCGCGCCCAAGCTGCCGCCGAAGATAAAAAGCGAGAACTTGCTGCGCTTCTCAACCGCCGGCAATTTTTGCCAGCGCACGGGGTTGCCGGTCTCGACCACGTGAGCGCCCGGAAAATATTCGATGCTCTGGGGATAAGCGGTAAACACCCGGTCGACGAATCGCGCGAGAACTTGGTTGGTGAAACCGGGCCGTAGATTTTGCTCCATGATCGCGCAGCGAATCCGTTTAAGCTTGGCCGCCAATAAAAACGGCCCGGATGCATAGCCGCCGAGTCCGATCACACACTCCGGACGAAACTGGCGAATAATCTTGAGCGAGCGCAGCACGCTCGCCGGCACGCCGTACAATGCGTCGACCATGCCCCGCAGTCCGCGTCCTTTCATTCCTTTCACCTTTAAGAGTTCCAGTTTGAATCCTTCTTTGGGCAGCCCGCGAAATTCGATTCCCTGTTCAGTGCCGACGAATAGAATTTCCGTCTGCTCATCGCGCCTTTGAAACTCACGCGCCACCGCCAGCCCGGGAAACAGGTGCCCGCCGGTTCCGCCGCCGGCGAAAATAATTCGCATCGCTACAGTCGGCGGCGCGATAAGCCCAACAATATTCCCGCCTCCATCAAATTGACCACCATCGCCGATCCGCCGTAACTGATAAACGGCAGCACCAGCCCCTTCGTCGGCATCAAACCCATGACCACACCCATGTGGATTAAAGCTTGCAAGCCGAGAAGCACCGTCAAGCCAAAGGCCAAATATTGATCAAAAGGTTCTTCAATCTTAGCCGTCAGCTGGAACCCACGTACAACGATGACGCCGAACAGCGCCAAGACCATCAGTGCGCCCCAAAGGCCGAGTTCCTCGCCGATCACTGAATAAACAAAATCCGTGTGCGCCTCGGGTAAGTAGAAAAGTTTTTGCCGGCTCTCGCCCAATCCGCGTCCCCACACCTGGCCAGAGCCGAACGCGATCAGCGACTGAATAACGTGGAACCCGCTGCCGGAGGCATCGCTCCATGGATCTAAGAAGGTCAGCAGACGGCGTAATCGATATTCAGCCTTCGTCATCACATAGATCAACACCGGCAAAGCCATCAGTCCGGTAGCGAGCAGGTGGTGTATCCGCGCCCCACCGATGAACAGCATGAAATAGAGCAGCATGGTCAAGATTAGTGCGGTGCCGAAATCCGGTTCGAGCAACAGCATGCCGGCGAAAATGCCGCCGACGATGAGGTGGGGCAAAATACCTACGGAAAAAGTGCGGATCATCTCCTCTTTCTTCGCCATGGAGCGAGCGAGATAAAATACCAGCGCGAGCTTGGCCAATTCGGACGGCTGAAACGCAAAGCCGGGAAACATGATCCAGCGCCGCGCGCCGCCGCGGCTCACACCTATGCCGGGGATCAGAACCAGGAGGAGAACAACGAAGCTGAGCGCCAAGATCGGGTAAGCAAAGCGCCGGTACAGCACCGAAGGCACCATCGAGCACGCGATCAAGGCAATCGCTCCCGCGCCCATGGCGATCAATTGCTTGCGAAAGAAATACGTTCCGTCGCCGTAACGCTCCTGCGAGTAAAGATAACTGGTGCTCAACACCATTGTCATTCCCAACGCCAGAAGCGCGACGACGGCGAGGAGCATCCACTTATCAACTGCCAAGCCCTCTCTCATAATTTTTGTACGAGGCTCTTGAAGACTTTTCCTCGCTCCGCGTAGTTGGAAAATTGGTCGAAGCTCGAGCAGGCCGGCGACAGCAACACCACGTCGCCCGCGTGCGCGTGCGCCGCCGCCTCGCGCACCGCCGCTTGAAGATCGTCGACGATCACGGTCTCGGTGAGCGCGCCCAGGGCGTGGGCGATGACCTCCTTGGCGGCGCCGAACAACACCAGCCGGCGAACTTTTTGTTTGATCTCTTCATTGAGCGGCGCGTAATCACCGCCCTTATCGACGCCTCCGGCAAGCAAAATCACCGGCTCGTTAAAACTCGCCAGCGATTTCACGACTGCGCCGACGTTCGTCCCCTTGGAGTCGTTGTAGTAACGCACGCCGTCTTTATTGCGCACGAACTCCAGACGGTGTTCGAGACCGGGAAAGCGATTCAAAGTTGTTTGAATAAGCTCGCAGGGAACTCCGGCGCACTTCGCCGCCGCGACCGCGGCCATCATGTTTTCCACGTTGTGTACGCCCTGAATCTTCACTTCGTCGAGCGCGAATCGCTCCTCGCCGGCGCCGGCGCGCCAAATGATTTCACCGGCCGTGGCGAAAACGCCCTCGGTCACTTCGGTAAAGCCGAAAGAGACGATGCGGCCTTTGATTCGATTGCGCATGGCCCAAATCCACGGATCGTCGCGGTTGAGGATCGCCACGTCCTCGCCCCCTTGAACCTCGAAGATGCGCTCCTTGGTGGCGCGGTAATCGGCAAACGACACGTAGCGGTCCAAGTGATCTTCCGTAACATTGAGCAGCACGGCGATACGCGGGCGAAACTGTTCGATCCACTCCAATTGGAAACTGCTGATCTCCAGAACCGCCCAATCCCAGTCGTTTGAAACCGCGCTGATAAAGGGCACGCCGAGATTGCCTCCGACAAAAACTCTGTGGCCGCCCGCTTTCATCATCTCGCCGATGAGTGTCGTCGTCGTGCTCTTGCCGTTGGTGCCGGTCACCGCCACCAACGGCGCTCGGAACGAGCGGTACGCCAGCTCGATTTCGCCGAGCACCGGGATATGCCGCGCGACCGCTTGCTGCAGCAAAGCGTTGTCCCGCGGCACGCCGGGACTGGGAACGACGACATCGATACCAGCGAGCCAGCTCGCCGGCTCGCCGGCCGAACAGTACTCGATCGGCAGGCCCGCGAGGGTACCCATCTCAAGCGCAAGATCCGCCGCGGAACGGAGATCGTTAACCCGCACCTTTGCTCCCTGGTGCGCGAGAAAGCGCGCGCATTCTTGGCCGGTGCGCCCCAGCCCGACCACCAGCACTGTTTTTCCGCTCAAATCCACTTTCCATCGTCGCCGCGCTCATCTGAGCTTTAATGTGCTTAAGCCCACGACGGCGCAAATAAATGAAAGGATCCAAAATCGCACAATGATTTGCGGTTCCTTCCAACCCTTGAGCTCATAATGATGGTGAATCGGCGCCATTAAAAAAACTCGCTTGCGCCGGACCTTGTAGGAGACCACCTGAAAAATCACCGACAGCGCTTCCATGACGAAGACGCCGCCGACGATGATCAGGAGAATTTCATTCTTGGTCATGACGGCGACCACGCCGATTGCCGCGCCCAGCGAAAGCGAGCCAACGTCTCCCATGAACATTTGCGCCGGATAGGCGTTGTACCAGAGAAAGCCCAGACCCGCGGCCACGACCGCGGCGCAGAAAACGCTCAACTCGCCGACGCCCGCGACGTAGGGAATCTGCAAGTATTCGGCGAGTTTCAAATGTCCGGTCACGTAAGCAATGACCGCATAAGTTCCCGCGGCGACCATCACCGGTCCGATCGCTAGGCCATCCAAGCCGTCGGTCAAATTGACGGCGTTTGAGGTGCACACAATCACCATCATCGCGAAAGGTATGTAAAACGGCCCCAGGTCGAAGTGAAAAGTCTTGATAAACGGCACAGCGATTTCCGTGCTGAACCGGGGCTGGTAATAAAGCGCTAGGGCGACGACGAGAGCGACCAGGAACTGGCCCAGCAATTTGCTGCGCGGCGACAGTCCTTTGCTATTTTTGCGGGTTAGCTTCAAATAGTCATCTGCGAATCCGACCACGCCAGTTCCCAAAGTAGCGATCAACGCCAGGAGCACGTAGCGGTTGGCGATGTCGGCCATCATCAAGGTCGAGAAAAAAAGCGCCAGGATGATCAAGGCACCGCCCATCGTGGGCGTGCCCGCTTTGACCGCATGGCTCGCAGGTCCGTCGTCACGGATCTGCTGGCCGATCTGCTTCTCGGTTAAAGTGCGAATCAGCCAAGGCCCGAGGAGAAACGAGATGAGCAGCGCGAGCAATGCCGCCATCGCTGCGCGAAAGGTGATGTAGCGAAAAACGTTGAAGCCCGAGTAGCTCATCGAAAGCGGAAACGATAGGTAATAAAGCAAGTTCAATCTCCTATGCCTTTCCGCTCCTAAGCTCCTGCAAAACTTTTTCCATTGTCATTCCACGGGACCCTTTGAAAAGCAGCAAATCGCCCTTTTTCACCTGGGTGCGCAATCGGCCGGCGAGTTCGGCGTGGTCCTTGCCGACGACGATTTGCTCAGGGCGCATGCCTGCGGCGAGCGCGCCACGACGTGTGGCCTCACTGTGGTCGCCGAGGATATATAAAAAATCGATCGCGGCTTCTGACGCTACGCCGCCCAATCGGCGATGTTCCCTCGCGCTACGGTTACCGAGTTCAAACATGTCGCCGAGCACGGCGATCCTCCGGCCGCGGCCGGGCAGATCCCTGAGCGTTTGCAGCGCCGCTGTCATCGAAGCCGGATTGGCATTGTAGGCGTCATTGACAATGCCGATCCCTTGCCAGTCTTCGATCTGCATGCGCATAGAAAACGGTCGAGCATTCGCCAATCCGCGACGGATGGCTGCCAGTTTCACGCCGGCGCCGAGAGTCAACGCCGCTGCGCCCAGGGCGTTCGCAATATTGTGTTGGCCTACATAGCAGAGTGTGACATTGCATCTACGGCGCCCGACTTGCAGTTTCAATTGCATGCCGCTCGTGCCGCGCATGCGCCACGATTTCGCTCGCACCGAACCACGCTTGCCATAGGTAATCTTGCGTCCTGGGAATTTCGCGGCGAGCTTGCAAACCCACGGATCGTCGACGTTCACGGCGATCGTCCCGGTCGCTCGCATGCGCCGGTAGAGCGCTCCTTTTTCTCGTGCTACTCCTGACAGGCTACGCAATCCTTCGAGATGAGCGGCTGCGACCGACGTGATTATTCCGACGTCGGGATCCGCGATCTCTGCAAGCCGCTGGATTTCACCGGGATGATTGGTGCCGAGTTCCACGACCGCGACCTTGTCTTGTTTACGCAGTCGCAACAGGGTGAGAGGTAACCCCACTAGGTTGTTGAAATTTCCTTCCGTCTTTAAAATCTTACCGCGCCAAGATTGGCGGCCGACTGAAGCTTCTTCGAGAATCGCCGCGACCATTTCCTTGGTCGTGGTTTTGCCGTTGGACCCGGTGATCGCCAAGACCTTGGGGGCAAATTGCTCGCGCCGATAATGAGCGAGATCGCCCAACGCTCTCAACGTGTCGCGCACTTTGATAGTTGTGGCGTCAGCAAGACCGGATTTAGGCAACGAACGATTAATGATCACGCACCCGGCGCCACGGCGTACCGCATCGCCGACAAAACGATGGCCGTCATGGCGCTCGCCTTTCAAAGCAACGAAAACCGAGCCGGTTTTTACTTTAGTCGAATCGGTCACGACTTCACCGAATCGCGTCTTCTTTCCGCCGCGGAGGATCTTGCCGCCAGTCGCCGCGAGAATTTCTGTTTTGCTCCACCCCATTCCTCGTCACTTACGCGCCAACACGCCGCGCCGATTCTTCGCGCGCGACTTCTCGATCATCGAAGTGAATCTTGTGGGTGCCTAAAATCTGATAATCTTCGTGTCCCTTGCCGGCGATCAACACCAGATCGCCGGGACTTGCTACGCCGAGCGCGATGCGAATCGCCGCGCGTCGATCGGCTTCAACATAGTAACCCGGGCCGGTTTCAGGTTTCCGGTTTCCGGTTTGCAAAACTTCAGACTCAAGACGCGAGCCGCTAAACTTTTTGACTCCGGTCGTACGTATACCGCCTTCCACTTGATTTAAGATCTCGAGAGGATCCTCGGTGCGTGGATTATCGGAAGTGAGCACGACGATGTCACTCAACCGACCGGCAATCTCGCCCATCAATGGCCGCTTGCCGCGGTCGCGATCGCCACCACAACCAAAAACCGTAATCAGCTTGCCTTGACTAAGCGGTCGCACGGCGCCGAGAACCTTTTCCAGCGCGTCCGGCGAATGGGCGTAATCAATTAAAATGGTGATCGCGAGATTGTTAGCGACTTTTTCTAACCTGCCAGGTACCGACTTGAGTTGCCTGATGCCTTCTGCCACCGCTTCTGCGTCAAGTCCCAAAGCCATGCCTACGCCCACCGCGCCCAGAATGTTTTGTAGATTGGCGGCGCCGATCAACGAAGAGTCAAATTCGATCGTCCGCTCACGCGCTTGAATCGTGCCCCTGAGCCCGCCGACGTCTCTTTCCACCTCCAAGGGCCGCACGTCCCATTGCGCCCCTTCGCCATAACTCCACACATCCAAATCTTCGCTGCGGATTTTGGCCAGTAGCTCGCGACCGTAGGGGTCTTCGCCGTAGATCACCGCGGCCTTGTGCGGCTTTTCGCTGACTTTGAGGTAGTCGGTAAACAAGCGGCTCTTAGCTGAGAAGTAATCGTCCATGTCGCGGTGAAAATCGAGATGATCACGCGAGAGGTTGGTAAATACGCCGACGTCAAATTCCAAACCCCGCACTCTTTCTTGAACGAGGGCATGAGACGAAACTTCGATAGCGACGGACTTGACACCCGCGTCGAACATCTCGGCCAGCATCTCTTGCAAATCGAGCGACTCAGGCGTGGTGTGATGCGACGGGACGGTCGAGTCACGGTAACGATAGCTGATCGTCCCAATCACACCGGGCTGCAGCTCGGCCGCCTGGAACATGGATTCGATGAGATAGGAGAGCGTGGTCTTACCGTTGGTGCCGGTCACTCCCACCAACGTCAGTTTTGCGCTGGGTCGGCCAAAATAGTGCGCCGCCCACAAACCCATCGTGAGACGGACATCTTTGACGCGCACGGATGCGGGGGCTCTTGGCCAGATTCCTTCCCGAGAAAACACGACGGCGACCGCGCCGCGGCGCACGGCATCGGCGATGAAGTCATGGCCATCGAATTTTTCTCCCGGCACGGCAAAAAATATTGCTCCCGCGCCAACGTTTCGCGAGTCGTATGTTAGCCCTTTCACGTCCTGGTCGAGATTGCCCTCTGCTTGTTCCACCTCGTCGATCGCCAGGAAATCCTTGATCCGCATTGTTCTAACCTTGCAGGTTGAGAACCAAGACTTCGTCTTCGTTCCAGCGACCTCCGGGAGCGGGGGACTGTTTGATTACGTAGCCGTTTCCTTGCAGTCTGAGTTTCACTCTTAGGGTCTGAGCTTTTTCCAAGGCCTCGCGGAGACTTAAACCGACAAAGTCCGGCGTACCGTCGACGGTCGCTTCTGACGCGGCAACGTTGTACTGCTTGACAAGGCGCCGGCTCGGTATTTCCGGCTGGTTCTGCAGCGTCGGGATCGGGGCCGCCTTTTCCGGCGCCACTACGAGTTGGCGCAAAGCGCCCTGCGCGATATTGCGAAAAACCGGCGCTGCGACGACACCGCCATAGACATTTACTTCGGGCTCATCGATGAGGACCAGAGCGACTAGACGCGGATTATTGGCGGGAACAAAACCGACAAATGACGCGACGCGTTTCTTTGTCGCATAACCACCGTGCACCGGGTCCGCCTTCTGCGCGGTGCCGGTCTTACCTGCGACGTCGAATCCCTCGATATTAGCCATTGTTCCAGTACCCCCCTCATTGGTCACGTCTTGCAGCATGGAGGCCAACAACTTGGCGGTCTTTTCTGAAACCACGCGCCGAACTACATGAGGTTGGTTTTCAAATAATGTCTCGCCCTGCGGGCTGACCACGCGTCGCGTGACATACGGGCGCATGAGAAATCCGCCGTTGGCGACGGCCGCATACGCCATGACGAGTTGCATCGGTGTCGTCGAAACGCCCTGGCCGAAAGCGTGAGTCGCGAGATCAATGGCCGACCAGGTCTCCGGCTTGCGCACGAGTCCCGCCACTTCGCCGGGCACGTCGATCCCGGTATCGTGGCCGAAGCCGAACTTTTCTATGTACTTAAAGTAACGATCTTTCTTAAGTTTCTCGGCAACCTTAGTGAAACCAATGTTGCTGGAGACTTGAAGTATCTTCGAGAACGACAACCAGCCATGGGGATGAGTGTCGTGGATGACCCTGCCCGCGTAGGAGTACTTGCCCATCTCGCAATAGAACAAATCGTCTTTCCCGACGACGCCTTCTTCCAGCGCGGCGGCAGCAAGTATAGTTTTAAAGGTCGATCCAGGCTCGAAACTATCCGTCACCGCCCGGTTGCGCCTCTGCCCCGCAGATTCTTTGGCGTAATTGTTCGGATTGAACGACGGATAGTTCGCCAACGCTAACACTTCGCCGGTGAACGGCTCTACCAGAATCGCCACTCCGGCCTTTGCTCGGTATTTTGCGATCGAGGCCTCCAACTCTTTTTCCGCAATATGTTGAATGGAGGAATCTAGCGCGAGATGGATATCGCTGCCCGGGGGAATGTGCAGGCCTTTGACTCCTTGAACCAACACCCGCCGTCCCAGCGCGTCGCGCTCCGCTACCGAGGAGCCGGTTTCACCGCGAATATATTCGTTGTATTTGAGTTCCAATCCCTCGAGTCCTTCGGAATCTCGTCCGACAAAGCCGAGCAGCTGACCGGCTAACTGACCCTGAGGATAGTGGCGATTGGGCTCGTAGAACATGCCGATCCCATCCGCGTTCAGCGCTTGAATTTTTTCGGCTTCAGACGATGAGACTTGCCGTTTGATCCAAACAAAGGGCTTTTCCGCGACCACCTTTTGTTTGACCTCAGCAACTTTGAGGTTGAGAATTTGCGCCAGGCCACGACTGAGCTGATTTGGATCTTGGATGCGATGGGGACGGGCGTAAACTGACTGCGACTCCATACTCAGTGCCAATGGTTCGCCGGCGCGGTCGAACATCGCGCCGCGTTTGGGCAAGACGATCCATTCCTTCAGGTGCTGCCGCTGACCGAGTCGCATGAGTTTTTCGCCTTGCAGGATTTGGAGCTGAACGGCACGGCCGCCGATGACCAAGAACATGGCCAGGAACGATATTTTCGCGGCACCAAGGCGCCACTGATTACACTGAGATGATCTTCTCATGGCAAGACAATAATCTGGCCCTTCTCAGGCGGCACGAGTCCCAATCGACGCCGGGCGAGCGACTCCAGACGATCGGGCGACGTCATTGTTGCCAATTCAATCTTCAATTCCCGATTTTCCTGTTCCAGGCGGCCTTGCAACTTGGTTGCCGTCGAAAGCACATAACCCATATGGACGACCTGCAGGCGCAGCCACACATGAATCAATAATACACCGATCAGACCGAGCGCTAAGAGGGCGCCAACGAACAAGCGTCGGTGCCCACGAGCCCGATCGGCGCGTTCTCGTTTGCTGCTCGCTGTCTGACGCGATGCCGCGCTTACACTAGCGCCCATTAGCTTTTTAAATCCTCTCCACGGCGCGCAACTTCGCTGACCGGGCCCGAGGGTTCACGCGGATCTCGCCGGCTGACGGGACTATCGGCTTTTTGGTCAGCAGTTTCACTTTTTGACTCCAGCCGCATTGGCAGCGCGGCGCGCGCGGCGGACAAACACAAGCGCGACTCCATTTGCGAAACGCCGTCTTCACCATTCGATCCTCAAGCGAATGAAACGAAATGATCGCCATCCTCCCCGCGGGTCGAAGCGTTTCATATCCGGTTTCCAAGAAACGTTCGACGTGATGCAATTCTTGATTCACGGCAATGCGCAAAGCTTGAAACACCTGCGTGGCCGGATGATGTTCGCGGCGACCGCGCCCTTTGACGCTTTCGACGACGCGAACAAGCTCGCTGGTACTTTCGAACGGTTGAGTTTTTCGCCGATCAACGATCGCCCGCGCGATCCGGCGCGCCTGAGGCTCCTCGCCGTAACTTCGAAAAACTCGTTCCAACTCGTCTGCGGTAAACGAGCCAAGAATTTGCCGCGCATCGATCGATTGGCGTCGGTCCATACGCATGTCCAGCGCCGCGTCCGAGCGGAAAGTGAATCCCCTTTCCAAGGAATCGATCTGATGAGAGGAAATACCTAAATCCAAAATGACTCCGTCCACTCGACACCAACCGATGGCGCCGAGAATCTCGAGTGCGTCAGCAAAGCTGGATTGACGCGCGATTAAACGATCACTAAATCGGTGCAGTCGCTGTTGAGCCGCGGCAAGCGCTTCATCATCCCTGTCCAGCCCTAGAACCTGTCCATCCGGACTGCTCGCAATGAGAATCTGTTCGGCGTGTCCTCCCCCTCCCAGCGTCCCGTCGAGATACCGCTTACCCGGTCGGGGACCAAGCAGCTCGATCACCTCCGGGACCAGTACGGACACATGCGAGTACACAGCTCAGTGACTGGTTCCGTCACCCTCCCAGTCATCGTCGAAGCTTTCGATCGCGTCTTCGAGCGAGGTGTAGTCCTCAAAAAATCGGTCCATGCCGACGACCTTGAAAATATCGCGCAGAAATGGACTCATTCCGGCGAGCTTAAGGTCGCCATTCAGGTTCCGCAAAAGCTTCAGGCGTTCCAGCAACACGCCGATGCTCAGATAATTTATATGATCAACGGACTTGAGATTGAGCACAACTTTGATTCGTTCTTTCTCGATCAATGAGCCAATTGCGTCCTTGATGCGGATCATCTCCCTAAAATCGATATCGCCCGTGACGTCAAGCACCGAGATGTCTTGAATTGGCTTTCGCACTAGCATTCGATTTTTACTCCTTTCGCTGACTCTGGCGCCGAGCCCCTGCGCAACTACAGCCCCAAGTCACCGAGGAAATCCGGATCTTGCATGAGTTTGTCTTCAGCCTCGACGAAAATCTTTTTCCATGCTTCTCGGTCCCAGACGCGAAACTTTTCCAGCGCCGAAACTAGAATTACATCCCGTTTGAGATCGGCGTATTTTCTGAGCACCGGCGGGATGAGGATGCGCCCGTGGGTATCGAGACTGCATTCACAGGCGGAGCCGAGATAATAATTTTGAAATCTGACCATGCGCGGATCGAATTTCGGCTTCTTGCGAACCTCTTCTTCAAAGCGAAGCCACGCATCGATTGGATAAACATCGAGACAGCGCTGGCTGTCGATGAGAAAATTGGTCATCACGATGCGCTCATCGCCCTTGCCCACCAGAACATCGCGGAACTTGGACGGGATGCTCAGTCGTCCCTTGTTATCGAGTGCGTGCTCAAAGCTGCCGCGAAACATAGTTTCTAGGTGCTATCCGCCGTTACGGAAGAAATATTTATCCCACTTTTTCCCACCAAGCGCCACTTATAACTTGCTCTCCTCCACCTGTCAACAAAAAAGAACAAAATTCGTGAGGTTATCTAGGATTTTACCAAGCAATGGACCACCCAGTTGGCGTTCCGATGAACGATTATATGTTTGCGTTGAAGGACTGGCCGTTTGGCGCGTCGGTGTCGCACGTCGGAATAGCGCGTTACGAGGCGACCCGAACAAGAATCAAATGGCGTTGGAAACCACCAGACGAAAGCGCTTAGAAAAGATGTCGAAGCACTCGAATGAGATGACGGTTGGGCGGCTGGATTGCAATTTGGGCTAAAGTGGATCGGTAAGCCGGATTCTGTCGTAACCCATACGATGGGCCACAGCGATCATTCATCTTGTCCCTTGATTACTCAAGAGATCTAGCGACCTTACCCGAGGGCCATGGGCGGACCACCCAGCCCTCCTATTTGGCCTTGCTCCAGGTGGGGTTTGCCATGCGTTCGCCATCACTGGCGAACCGGTGAGCTCTTACCTCGCCATTTCAACCTTACCGACCGCAGGAGCGGCAGGCGGTGTCATTTCTGTGGTACTTTCCCCCGATCACTCGGAGCCGTCGTTAACGGCCACCTCGTCCTTTGGAGTCCGGACTTTCCTCGCTTCGCACGTAAGCGCGACGCGCGATCGCTTGATCCACTTTAGCCCGAATCATTTCATTGCTTGATGCCCCGATTGGCCAATCGGTCAGCCAATTTGTTTTTCTCGCGAGACACATGAAGAATACGATACGAATCGAATTGCCGCAACAAACTTACGGCGCGGCGAAATAATTCTTTGAGTTTTTCGTCTTTGACTCGGTCCTCGTCGTTAGCTGCCGCACCTGAGCTGTGAATCGCTCTGCACGACAGTGTTTTTTTTGAGCTGCGGCAGCGCTTCGAGGCCAATCAGTAAGCCTGGTACTCAGCGACATTATAGGTCCCCCGACCGAGATAACGACTCAATTCTTTTACGACGATGCTATTTTGATCGAGGGATGACCGCGCCGAATCCGGCATCCCCCGAATTTCCGCGTGCTGCGCCGTCGACCATCAATCGACATTCCGCTTTGAATTCCGACATAATCCTATGAGTCTCTGGTCGTTGTAGCGTCTCGACGCGAAGAAACCGCGGACAACTGAAGATTTTGCATTGACGTACGTCATGACTTCGAGACGCACCGGTATTATTATTTGAAAGCGCGCAGACAAATCCAGGGAGGAAAAAAGATTTCTAGCTTCGCTAGACAACCCTTGTCGCTACTCAGTCGCCGGCTTGACAAAAAGGATTCGCTGGCAGCTCGGGCACAGATGGACCTTTTCGTTTCTGATGATTTCGTTCCATAATTGCGGTGGAACGTTCATGTAACAGCCTTGGCATATGCCCCCGGCAACTTCCACTACGGCGGTCCCGCCGCGCCGAGAAAAGATCAGCTCATAACGGGAGATTAAGTCTCCGGTCACTTGGGATGCAATGGTCTGGCGACGGGTCGAGGCCTCGGAGACGGCCGCATCGATACCGTTAATTTCAACCTGTAGCTCATCTTGTTTCTTTTGCCACTCCTCCTGCATCGCCGCCATCTCGGATTCCTTTGTTTGAATCTGAGCCCTGATGGCATCGATTTCTTGCATGATCTTAATCAGCTCTTCCTCGAGTTCACCGTTACCTAGTCTCATCAGCTCGATTTCACGCTGCAGCGCCTGCAGCTCTTTGGCGTTCTTGATGCGGTTCATACGCATCCGCTTATCCATGGCCTTCTTACCTTCGTCTTGGAACACGCGGTCTTTCTCGACGCGCAATTTTTCCCTTTCAGACCAGGCTGCGCTCAAGGCGTCGATCTCGCCTTTTTTAGCCTGAATCTGCCGTTCCGTGACCCGGAGATCTTCGAGGAGTCTCTGCTTACGGCCAGTTTGTTCCCTTATCTCGCGGTCAACGGTTTGCAGCGAGGCCAAAATTTCGATCTGTGCTTGCAACTTCGAACCCTCCAATTAGAAAAAAAAATGCACCCGTTTGGGTGCATTTCTGGTGATGGAACTCTAGCGGCTATGAATTGTTTTAGTCTTAATCTGCTCACTCCCGACAAATACCTTCATCAAATGATTTATCTGGATTTGGCGCCGTTGTCAAAGCCAAATAGGCCGCCTTGGCCGCCCTTTTGATCCCCCGCACACGCAAAAATACAGGCCTTTTGAGATGGATATGTAAGATCTGTTACAGCCTCATCCGGTAGGTCGGCCGAAATTGCTGGTTTGCAGTTGGCGTCCGAAATTGTTTGTGGAGCGAATAACATCGCCCAACCATGATATCAGCTCAGTGAGCCGGCTACCATTATTAGCACTGCCCTCTGACCAGAATCGGCCCCGCCTGTAGTAAGGCGATGATTTTGTTGACCGAGCCGTGTCCCAAATAAGGGCGGCAAAGGACAAATCATTCAACACTCGGTCGCCGCATGTGAAAACAGAGACTTTCAGAATTAGCCAGTACAAGTAACACTCTGCCCATTTATTTAGGAAATCGGCCCCAACGGAATGCGTTTTCCGTCAGAGCCCTAACTTCCCAGGATTCATAATGTTGTTGGGGTCGAGAGTCTTCTTGATCTGCCGCATCACCTCCAGGCCATAGCCGTGCTCTTCAGCCATGAGCGGTGCCAGCTTGATCCCGACACCGTGGGTGTACTCCATCGAGCCGCCCATTTTCTGCACTAAACGAAGCAGCTCCTCGATGGCTTCCTCCAAAGCCGCTTGAGCATCGGGTATGGCGCCATCTTCGGTGCCCAGTCGCATGGAAAAAAGCTCTGGCTGTACCCATAAGCCGCTTTCTTGCAGGCGTGCTCCGTGACGGCGGATCACCTCCTGCGCCGCGCTTTTGAAAGCGAGAACTTTTGATCCCGGCAGCGCGACATGAATCCAGTCGCGATAAACTCCGTCCCGGCCGCGCTCTCTGCGTTGGCGGCGGTTGTGCATGAAGCGGCGCGCGATCTCATGGCGATCGAGCCAAAACTGTTCCGGTTCCTCGCGTCCAAGCGGCCGGCCGCCATCGCCAGAGCAGATCGCAACCGCCAAATTCGATTCCGCTGCGATTATTTCCGTGTTGCCCTCGAAAACCAAATACAATATGGCACCGGGATCATGCTTGTCTTCGTCGTCGCCAAAATCGAGCAATGCCGGACGGACCCGCGCATGAAGCATTTTCTGGATCGCCGCGAAACCCTGCTCAAACGAAGCGAAGAGAAAACCACAGAAAACCCGAGCTTGAGGTCGTGGAAAAATACGAATGGTCGCTTCGGTGATAATACCGAAACACCCTTCGCCGCCGATCAACAGAGCATTCAAATCGATCCCCGCCGATCGTTTCGATACCGGCCGCGTTCGCAGGATTTCACCGTTTGGCAGCACCGCTTCCAGACCCATGACCTGCTCGCCCATCGAACCGTAAATTCCAGCGCGATAACCCACGCTGTTAGTCGAGATCGCGCCGCCGATAGTGGCCACGGGAACCGTCCACGGATCATGCCCGAGAATAAAACCGACACCGTTCAACTTTGTGTCCAGTGATTCCAGAACGACTCCGGCTTGCACGCGCGCCGAAGATCCCTCCGTGTCGATGTCAAGAATCTGATTCAGATCGCGCAGGTCGACGGCCACACCGGGTCGGATCGACATCGCGCCACCCATCAGACCAGAACCGCCACCGAACGGCACCAGCGCAATTTTTTCTGCATTGGCGAATTGAACAATACGACGGACCTCGTCCGTCGACCGCGGCCTTACGGCACAGACCGGCGCATGGAGCTCGGGATAATGACCCGGATGAATCCGCCCTTCGCTCAACGCGTCCCACGAAAGTTCGTCAAGCAACGAAGGATCGGTCGAAATCCGCGACGGAGGAATTACAGTTGCGAGCTTGCTGACAACATCATTCGTCATACAGGGGTAAGGCGCGGTAAATATTTTAACCTTCTCGAATCATACCCCAATCACAAGGAGCGAAAAAGCCGGTTAAGTCAACTCGGTCGATGAGGCGGGTCATTGTTCTTGTGGCGAGACGTTAGCACCGAGAATTCGCTCGTTGCGCCCGATCTACAGCAACGTACCGCTCAGCACCGCAGCGGCGATGGTAAAGTAAATCACCAAACCAGTCACGTCGACGAGCGTCGCCACGAACGGCGCGGAAGCGCTGGCCGGATCAAATCCCAGACCGCGCAAGATGAACGGCAATATCGAACCGGCAAGCGAACCCCATAACACCACCCCGACGAGGCTGAAAGCGACGGTGAGCGCGACGAGAAAATAGTGCTCCCCGTAAGCACCGAACAAAAATTGCCACAGAAGGATACGCGCGAGACCAATGCTCGCGAGGATAGCGCCCAACCCGAAACCCGTTACCAATTCGCGCCGGATCACCCGCCACCAGTCGCGCAGTCGAAGCTCTCCCAAGGCCATGGCGCGGATTACGAGCGTCGTGGCTTGCGAGCCCGAATTGCCGCCGCTGCTAATGATTAACGGCACAAACAAGGCCAACACGACGGCGCGAGCGATTTCCGCTTCGAATTGACCCATCGCCGTAGCCGTCAGCATTTCTCCAAGAAAAAGAGCGGCCAACCAACCCGCGCGTTTGCGGATCATCCGCAATAACGGCACCTGCAGGTACGGGCCTTCCAGTGTTTCCACGCCGCCGAGTTTTTGAATGTCTTCGGTTGCTTCTTCTTGAACGACGTCGACGATGTCATTGACGTTGACCACGCCCTTGATACGCCCCTCGGCATCAACGACGGGCATCATGAGCAAATGATGGCGCATGAAGAGTTTACTCAGCGCCTCCTGGTCCAAATCTTCCGGGGCCGAGATGACGTCCGCACGCATCACGTCTCGGACAAGTTTTTCGCCTGGAGCGACCAGAAGATCACGGAACGATACCACGCCATGTAAATGTTCCTCGGCGTCAACGACAAAAACGTAGTAAACCGTCTTCTCGCGCATGCGTGCGTCTTTGCGCAGATAGCTAATCGCCTCGTCCACGGTCATATCGGCGCGCAGGCGGGAGTAGCGCGTGTTCATCAACCCACCCGCTTCATCTTCGGCGTAATCGAGAAGCCCCTTGACTTCCCGCCGGGTCGACTCGTCGAGAAGCGCAAGCACATTTTCACGCTCTTCGGGGGGAAGTTCTTGAATCAGGTCGGCGGCGTCATCCGGAGCGAGCAACCTCATCCATAAGCGCCGTTCGCCGAATGGCAACGCGAGTAAAAGGGCGGCGCGATCGCGCGCGCTTAACTGCAAAAAGAAGTCATCGGCGTCATCACGTTTTAGGACTTCGAACCCTTCGACTCGCTCTTCCTGCGAAAGGACCGGCCAGGCTTCGTAGAGTTCCGCGGGTGTGAAGTTTACGTCCGCCATAGAGTTACAGCGCCTATAGGCACAGTAAAACAATAATTTCCCATAGCTAACACAACGACCAAGCAGTGCAACCGTGACCGCTTGAAATAATTAGATGCGAACCGAACAGGCTGAAGCGATTGGAGGGGGCGAGAAATTTTCAGTAGGAGGGAAAGACACAGTTACTCACACCGTCGGGACACATCGAAGCAGCCATCTCCAGAGGGATCCGGTGCAAGCTGCTGGACAGATGATCGAGCAGACCGACTCGGCTGACGAAGCCCTCATTGTGTAAAACGCAGAAAAAGGGTGACGCGACCACAACCGTGGGTGGCAAGTAATAAGAGCCGGCGTAAGGCGAAATTACCAGGACTGGCGAGGCGTAAGGTTGGTAATAATAGCCGTTTTGGTAAATGAGATATGCCGGGTTGCCGTGCTTATGTATTGGTCCGCGACTGGCAACCAAACCGCCGGAAGCGCCGCTAATACGAAGTGTCGCTCGACTCTGGCCGGCGCCAAGCTCGCCCGATAATGAGAGAATAATTGCGAAAATGGTCAGAGCGGAAAAGACTGGTCGCATGTTTGTTTCCTCCTTGCCGCCAAGCGAACTAAGTTCGAGTCTGTACTGAATTCATTAGACGCACGAAATCAAGATTTCTAAATGATCTCGGCGCGTCCGGTTCGGCAGAACAGCGATTCAACTAACACTGACATCTTGCCAGCGCGATTGAACCCCAGGTCAACCCCAGTTAAAGTTGCTTTCCACCGAACATGTTTGCGATATTTCTCGGTATTTTTGCATCGTTTTGGTTCGCCGTGTCCATGGTCCTGATCAACCGGGGCGTATTGGCGATCGACTACTTTCGCGGCCTGCTAACCAATCTGGGTGTCAACGCGGTCTTTCTTTGGCTCTACGTCTTCCTGTTCGTCGACCGCGTCGACCTTTGGACTCCAGCCAATCTCATTTTTATTCTGATCGGAGTCTTTGTACCCGGCGTCGCGCGTTTTTTCATATTTAAAGGCATGGAACGGCTCGGTGCATCGATCACTTCTTGTTTGACCAACGGCACGCCACTCTTCGCGACTTTTTTCGCCGTTTTGTTCCTCCGAGAACGGCCAACTCTGACAAATCTTCTGGGAACGTTCTCGATCGTCCTAGGCATCATCTCACTTTCTTGGAAGGGCGCTGCCAAAACTTGGCACACTCGAGACCTCTTGTTTCCGCTTACCGCCGCTTTTCTCTTTGCCGCCCGCGACAACATGGTCCGCTTCGGACTGCTCAAAATATATTCTCCGCTCGTCGGCGCCACCATCGCCGCAACAACCTCGTTCATCACCATGTCGCTAATATATTTTTCGTTCGAAGAAAAAAAACCGCTGCAAGTGTCATCGCGAAAGGGATTTCTGCTCTTCGCCGTCGCCGGTTTCATGAACTTTCTCTCCTTCGCCTTCGCCTACACCGCCCTTAGCTTGGAACGCGTTTCCCTTATCTCACCGTTGATCAATGGCTCATCTTTGTTCGTCCTACCGCTATCGGCGTTGCTCCTTAAGGACGTGGAAAAGCTCACCCCGCGCAAAATCGGTGCAACCGGTCTCGTAATAATCGGCGTCGCTCTGATTTCCTGGGAGAAGATTTGATGGAAAAGAACAAGACGAGACTTTCAAAGCAAAACAACGCAACAAGCTTATCAGCTAATCGCTTCCAAAGACGTCGACCGAGCGGGTGACAAGTCGATTTGCACCCAAGCGGCAATACGGCATCCGTGGAATATCTACTCAGAGGTAAGCTCGTGAGGTACGGATCTCAGTGCAGAGTCGGGCCTCGGTCATCTTTGCCGCCGGTATGCAAATGAAAGCGGCGCTTGAGACGGGCGAGGCGGCGGCGGTCGAGGTAATCTTTGATGCGCTCCCAGGGATTCAATCCGCGTAAATAAATATAGCCGAAGAGCATGCCGCCGAGATGGGCCAGGTGCGCGATGCCGCTTTGACCCGCGGTGACGGAGGAATAGAGCGCGATGGCGCCGATGATCCAGACGAAGTGTTTCATCTTGATCGGAAAGAGAAAATAAAAGTAGACGACTCGATTCGGATAGATGAGACCGTACGCGAGTAAGATGCCGTAAACTCCCGCCGACGCGCCGATGCTCGGGCCGAGCTGATTGGGGACAAAAAGCGTATTGAGGATACCGCCACCGACCACGGTGATGAAGTAATAGCGCAGAAAGAAATTACTGCCCCAGCGACGCTCCAAATCACAGCCGAACATCCACACCGCGAGCATATTGAACAAAATGTGGAACAGCCCGCCGTGGAGGAATTGATAGGTAAACAACTGCCAAAGATAAAACTCATGAAGCACGAGGGGGGGCACCAACCCGAAGTAAAGAGTCAGCTGGTAATCCGTCGCGGCCCCCAGAAGCGTTTGCACGACGAAAACAGCGGTATTGACGATCAGGAGAAATTTGACCGCGGGCGTAACGCCGCCCGGACCGAATGATATTTGTCGCGTTCGGTATTGCACTGGTTTTGAGTTTAACCGTTCGTCGGCGCTCTTTAAAGACGGAATGAGTTTATTTATCCGCCCAAATACGCCTGACGGACCAAATCGTTACCGGCAAGCTCGCTCGCCGTACCCGCGAGAATGACCTGACCCGTTTCTAGAACGTAGCCGCGATGCGAAATCGCCAGTGCCATGGCGGCGTTTTGCTCGACCAGCAAAACGGTGACGCCCGCCTTGTTGATCGCACGGATGTTTTCCAGAATCTGTTCGACGAACTTCGGCGCCAGGCCCATGGAAGGTTCGTCGAGGAGCAAAAGTTTAGGCTTGGCCATGAGCCCACGGCCGATCGCGAGCATCTGTTGTTCGCCACCCGAGAGAGTACCCGCATACTGCTTTTGCCGCTCTTTTAACCGCGGAAACAGTTGGAAAACAAAATCCAATTCCGGAGCGAGCGCTGAATTGTCTCGCGCGTAACCGCCGATCTTGAGATTTTCCAGCACCGTGAAGCGTGGAAACACTTTCCTGCCTTCGGGCACGTGGGCGACTCCTCGATGAACGATTTCATGGGCGTCGACTTTGTGTAGTCCATTTCCTTCCAGCTCGACGGATCCGCGTTCGGGTCGCAACAATCCGGATAGTGTCTTAAGGGTCGTGGTTTTCCCCGCGCCGTTAGCGCCGAGCAGCGTTACCAGCTCACCCTGCTCGACGGCGAACGATATGCCCTTTAACGCGTGGATCGCGCCGTAGTAGACGTGGATGCCGCTGACCTTAAGCATTCCCCGACCAGATTCCTTGACCGAGATAGGCTTCAATCACACGCGGATCATGGCGCACCTCGTCGGGATGGCCCTCCGCGATTTTTTCACCGTAGTCCAAAACATGCACTCGGTCCGAGATTCCCATCACGACGCGCATATTGTGCTCGATCAGCAGAATCGCCTTGACGTAGTTGCCGATCAACTTTCGAAATAGCGTCATCAACGCTTGCGCTTCCGTGGTATTCATGCCCGCAGTTGGCTCGTCGAGCAGCAAGAGTTGCGGCGCCGCGGCCAACGCCCGGGCGATTTCGAGCCGACGCTGCTCGCCGTAGGATAACTGATGCGCCCACTCATGCTCGCGGCCGCTGAGGCTCGTGAGGTCGATCAGTTCCATGGCCCTGCGTCGCGCTTCATTTTCCTGAATGTGAAATCCTGTCGAGCGCAAAAGAATCCCCGGCAAACTCGTTTTCAGCCGCGAGTGCATACCCACCAGGACGTTTTCCAAGACCGTCATGTGAGAAAATAACCGGATATTTTGAAAAGTCCGGCTGATGCCGGCCGCGGTAATCTTGTCTGGGTTCATTCCGAGAAGTGAGCGTTGCTGAAAATGTATCTCGCCTTCGTCGGGCCGATAGAGACCTGTCAAAGTGTTGAACAAAGTTGTTTTGCCGGCGCCGTTGGGACCGATCAGCGACGCGATCATGCCGTCTTCCAACTCCAGGCTCACCCCCGCAAGCGCTTGCAACCCGCCGAAGCGTTTAGATATGCCGCGCAGTTCGAGCAGAGCCATCTTACTGTTTCCGCTCTCGGGTCGGCGGGAGCACGCCTTGGGGTCGAAAAATCATCATCAAGATCAGAATCAAGCCGAACACCATGCGCTCGTATTTCGCGGGTTCGAACTGCGCCGGTAGCTGGCTCAAGGAGTAACTGCCGAGCAA
>WNFR01005133.1_pt1 | contig 29356 bp, 28 predicted proteins | sample 5400221 | NCBI WGS metagenome assembly WNFR01 (sample SAMN13153357, study PRJNA577476) | soil metagenome | isolation source: 40 cm soil under Madrone tree | place: USA:California | collected 2016-06-14
ACCGCAGCGTCACCGGTGAAGTCCATGCTGGGGCTGTATTCGTCGCTTGGTTGGTGATAGTGCTTGTTGGTGAATTCTTCGGCCTGCTGCATACCCCAGTCGGTACTGTGGCCTTTATATTTCATCCCCTCATTGATTGAAAATGACGGGATGCCCACGCGCGCCATGCTGAAGTGATCAGAGCGGTAGAAGTGCCCGGCTTCTGGGTGAGAATCCGGCCGGATGGCGAGACGGAACTCTTTTGCCATGGCTTCAACCGTTGGATAGAAGGTCGTGCGCTCCGATCCTGAAACTTCGACCTCTTCCGGGGAACCGAGCGGTGGGACGTCGTCGAAATTCAGATCAAGTGAGATCTTTCGTGCAGGAATTGGCGGATGCTTGCCTAGATATTCCGACCCCAGCAGGCCTTGCTCCTCCGCCGTGACTGACGCAAAAATAATCGAGCGCCGAGGCCTCGACTGCGCCTGCGCGTAAACGCGGGCGAGTTCCAGCAAGATGCCGCATCCGGTGGCATTATCGCGCGCGCCGTTATAGATATTGTCGCCCGGCATATCGGGCCGGATGCCGAGGTGGTCGTAGTGCGCGGTGTACATGATGGCTTCGCTCTGCAGGTTGCGATCCGAGCCCGGCAAAGTCGCTATCACGTTATTGGACGAAAACGGCCGGACCTTGCTGACCATATGCGCCTTCAATTTCGCTGCTAGCGGCACCGGATGGAAATCACGAGACTGCGCATCGGCTATCATTTTGTCGAGATCAATCCCAGATTTCTCCGCCAGTTCTTTGGCAACATCCAATTGGATCCAGGATGCCGCCTTCAACTGAGGCCTATCGCTCTTCAAGTAAGATTTCTCGCCGGAGTTCGAATTCCGAACCACCTCCCATGGATAGCTCGCCATTTCGGATTTGTGAATCAGAATAGCGCCCACAGCCCCCTTGCGAGCGGCTTCTTCGTACTTGTAGGTCCAGCGGCCGTAATAGGTCAGGGCGCGGCCTTTGAAGAAATTTGGATCGTTCGAACTCGGCTCATTGACGAGCATCAGCAGGACTTTGCCACGAACGTCCGTGCCTTTGTAGTCGTCCCAGTTATATTCGGGAGCCTCAATGCCATATCCCACATAAACGATCTCGGCGTCGATGTCGTTCGAGGGTTGCTGGGTTTGATCGTAGCCGACGTACTGGTCGAGTGGTTTCAGCTTCAGAGGCTCACCTTTGATCGGAGCGAGCTCGAAGGTCGTCTCTGGTGCGGGGGTGATTCCGACCATCGGAACTTTTTGGAAGAAAGACCCATTGTCCCCTGCCGCTTTCAAGCCATAGAGCCAGAACTGGGTAGCAATGTACTCGGCGGCAATATCGCCTCCTCGCTGCCCAGTGCCGCGACCTTCTAGGAGATCATGCGAAAGAAAGCGCACATGCGCGCGGATGTGCTCAGGGTCAATCTTCTGGAAGGCAGCAATCACGACGGGAGGAAGATGGGCCGAAGCACTAGGACCGCTGCTTTTACGGGTGGCTTGTGCAATGGAGAAACTCAGGATGAGGGCGAGCGGAAGAAGCACAAGCAAGGTCTTTCGCATTCAGACGGGCTCCTGGGAACGGAATTAACAGAACCGCTTATTTTACGGTATGGATGGATTTAAAGATCTTGACCGGAAAGGACGCTAAGAATCGCAAAGGAAGGGCGATCTGCGGAGCATGCTCGATAAACTCACGGGCAATAGGTGGATAATTGTCTTAATGCCCGCTAACTGCGGGCTAGTTTTTGGAGCTTCAACCGGCGCGAAAATCGGCGATTTGCTCAGTAGCTTGAAAGACGGGTTTGGGCGTGTCTCCTATGGCAGACGCTGCCCTCTGCGCCATCTGTTCAAGCTCCTGACGCACCCATCCCACGCTGGAGAGTTCGATTGCGCCGTCTTCAGATATCCAGAATGAAGACGGAACGTTCGTCAGGCCGTAGGCATTCGAGACAGGAAACGTTTTCGTGTCGTCCAGCAGAACGGGAAATGTGATCCCGTAGTTCTTCATGAACTGGGCAGTGTCTCGCTTTTCGTTTTGAGAGACGCCCACGATGGTTACCTGCTTGCCCCCATACGCTTTATAAAGACGCTCAAAATAGGGGAGCGCGTACTGACACGTTGGGCATGAAATTTTGAAAAATATTGCCAGCACCGGCCCCCGCGAGAGTGCATCCTGTAAGGAAAATTTTGATCCGTCCATCGCCGGTAATTCGAAGGCCGGAGCCTGCGTACCGGCGCTCAATGCTGCCATCTTTCTTCCTCCAAAAACAGTGCTCAGCCATTTCATATCGTCTCCGAGATGATTGACATTTCTTGGATGATGCCACGCTTGCGCAGGATTTTTTTTGTCAGCCCCGTGAGCGCAAGGCCGTTAAGGCGAGAGACCTTGACCCAATTTCCGTGCGGGAACCTTCTTTTCCGGCCAACTACTTGCACTCGATAATCAGTGACGGTAATGGAATGGCGAACCGAGAACAGGAACTCATCGGAACGATCCAGCTTGGAAGCTCGCGGCAACTCCCACATCCCCGGCATGAGACTCTGTTTCGCAGAACGGCGTACCAGGAGAATCGAATCGGCTCGACACGCGAGCAAATGCGTGATGTCGCGTTTTTGCTGGCAGGGTTTGCTGCTGCCGGACGCGCCGCATCCGCGTGTGCGACAAAATGATCGAAGCGGGCAATCAACGCACCGGGGTTGGAGTGGCGTGCATACAGTTGCGCCCAGTTCCATCAACGCCTGATTGAAGTCCCCAGGGCGCTGTTGATCCAGAAACTGCTGAGCGCAATTCCATGATTCGGTGTTCGAAGGCAACCTGCCCAGCAATCGCCTGAGAACACGTTCAACGTTGCCGTCCACTACTGCGACTGGCTCATTGAAAGCGATACTGGCAATCGCCGCCGCAGTGTACCGTCCAATACCTGGCAGAGCGCGCCAGCTTTCAGCGCATTGGGGAAACTCTCGATTTTCTGTGATGATCTTGGCGGCTGCGTGTAGATTGCGCGCTCGGCGGTAGTAGCCAAGGCCACTCCATTCCGCCAACACGGACGACTCGCGCGCGGCAGCTAGCTTCTCAACAGACGGAAACCGCCGTAGAAACTGCTCGTAGCGAACCACCACCGCGGCGACACGAGTTTGCTGCAACATGATTTCGGAAACCCAGATGCGGTAGGGATCGCGAGTCTTTCGCCACGGTAGATCACGCCGGTTCTTGTCATACCAGGCAAGAAGCGAGTGGCGAAGCTCAGGCACATCCTGAAACTTCGATTGAATAGCAGATCTCATCGAACTACCCTGATTCTCGCACGGCGGAACAAGAAACTGTTCGCATTTGTATTCTTTGCGACCTTTGCGGATCTTTACGAACTTTGAGGTTAAGAGCTTTTGACCGCAAAGAACGCTGAGAACCGCAAAGACTAAGAAAAGCCTTAGCGACCTGAGTTATAGCATCTCAGTTTCGATTGACCCTTGCGCTTCGGACGCGGAATAATGCTAACAGTCCCTTATGTTCGTGAATTTGCTGTACGGAGATTCCGAGAGCCATGAACGATTTCAACCGCAAGGTGGAAGAGACGTCTGCGCGTGTAAACAAAAAGGTCGGCGAGACCACAGAGCGCATAGAGAAGGAAGCGACCGAGCTCATCAAATACTTGAACGACGAAGTGGTCCCGGCGGTACGGCAGCATTCGACGCAGGCACTTCGCGTTGCGGCAGACAAGCTGCGCGACTTGGCGAACTACATGGACCAGCAGACAACTGCCCGCAAATGAAATTGCCGGCGCTGCTCGCGTTTGTTTTCTTGCTCGCCGGTTGTGGGCACAAGCCGGTCACCGTCGCGACTCCCCCTACGCCTTCGATCCAGCAAAAAGTTCCTGCAGGGACGCCTCCGGCAGAATCGGATAAAAAATCATCTGAGATTCCCCTGGACTCGCTCGAAATTCCTCCTGATGCCAAGCCCGTGCTGGTTGAAACCGGAATTGCGAGCTGGTATGGGGCACCCTATCACAATCGGCGCGGCTCTAATGGCGAAATTTACGACATGCACGCAATGACCGCGGCGCACCGAACGCTGCCCCTAGGCACGATCGTGCGCGTAACCAATCCTGAGAATGGAAAATCGGCGCTGGTGCGCATAACCGATCGCGGACCGTTCATTGAAGGGCGGATTCTGGACCTTTCGCGAGCGGCGGCGGACAAGATTGGCATCGTGCAAAAAGGAACCGCGCCTGTGCGCATCGAAGTGCTGAAGACTCCGGAGCCAATCGAAGCTGGGGGAAAGTGGGCGGTGCAGATCGGTGGCTTCGGGCACGAAGAAAATGCGCGGGATTTGGCTGGGCATCTCTCGCGGCGATACCACACCGCCAAGGTGCTTACGTTTAGCAGTCCTGCAGGTGATTGGTGGGTGAGGGTCCGGGTGAAAGACGATCTGCGGGCGCGGGCAGAAGAAGTGCTGCGGCAGGAGAAGACGATCGAGGGAGCAGTATTTCTAGTGAGGCTGGACTAGCAGCGGCTAGTGGTTAGTAGTTAGTAGCCAGTGGTCAGTGCTAATCCCTTATTCACGGCTCGTCGCTGATGACTGGCCACTAACCGCTTGAAGAGGTGCGCGAAATGAACGACTGTCTTTTCTGCAAGATCATCGCCGGAGAAATTCCCTCAAAGAAGGTGCACGAAGACGAGCACACGTATGCCTTCGAAGACCTCGATCCGAAGGCACCCACGCACGTGTTGGTCGTGCCGAAGAAGCATATCCGCGGACTGAAAGAGGTGTCTGAAGAAGATGCCGAAATCATCGGCCGATGCCATCTGGCCGCCGCCCAAATCGCACGACAACGAGGGATCGAAGACGGATACCGTACCGTGCTGAACGTCGGACCGAAATCCGGCCAGTCGGTATTTCATCTGCATGTGCACCTGTTAGGGGGACGGGCGATGCACTGGCCCCCGGGGTAAAATACACGTGGAGCGGGCGGATGTTTCAAACTTCTAAAGCGGCGAGCGCGAAACGAAATATTGCCCTGCTAACTTCACTCCTCCTGCACTGCCTCGTTCTCTTTTTGTGGTTACAACGTGCTCCCATTTTTGTTCGGCCGACGTCCGTTGCCTGGGGCCTAGGCGGTCAATCGAATGAAGTTGTTTATTTCCGTCCGACAGTCCACTCGAAGCCCTCTCCAAAGAAATCTTGGCTGCAACTCAAAGCCGAACAGAAGCCGGAAAACCAGCCTCAGCCAAGCGTCGTTGAGTCGGCACGGGCTGGAACACCGGTTGGTTCCCTGCTCCAGGGCCCTGGCGGTGATATGGAAGCCAGGCCTGCTTTCCCGGTCGTCTTCCCCGATCCAGCGATCTATCCATGGCAGTTGCCGAAGGGCTTACAGGGTGACGTCATTGTGGAAGTCACGATCGACGAACAAGGGAGCGTGACCGAGACGCGGATATTACAGTCCTTGCAGCAGGATGTAGATGCGAAAGTATTGGCGACTGTGAAGAACTGGCGATTCAAGCCCGCTACTGTGGATGGGGTCGCAATAAGTTCACGCCAGGACGTACATTTTCATTTTCCGAGTTGAGAAATTCGACCGTCCAGTGAAGCTGAGCAGGAACGCGTAAACAGGCGAGACCCCGGTCGCTCCACATTTGATTTATCTAGTCGACTGCTTCTTCTTCCCAAGCGCCATGTCGCCGCAAGAGTTGCGGCAGGTTCTGTGAGAACGCCGAGCGCGGCAGTACCATATCGCAGCCAACTTCGTGGGCTTTCTGTTTCAGGTCACCCTGAACGTGCGAGAGGAAGCCGATCACCGAGGTCTTCTTGTGTTTACTTTTCAGCTTGGGAATGAGGCTAAGAGGCTTCACGCTGGCGTTATTCAGATCGAAGATAATCAGCGAAGGCTTCTCTTCCCCATTCTGCTTGATGCGCTCGGTGAGGTCGTGCTCGGCCTTGACGAACTCCACTTTGACGTTCAACTTGCGGGCAGTTTCCTGAATTTTTGCTTGAAAAAAAAGATCGTCAACGAAGGCAAAGATACGGGAAGTGGCATCTTCGCGAACCGGAAGCGGCTCGGGCTCAGCTTGCGGATAATTCGCGGCAAAGCCGGGACGCTGGCGTCCAGGCCTAGCGCCATTGTTGCTGCCAGCAAGGGCAGCACGGTAACTGTGGTCCATGGGGGCGGTGTAAATACCGCTGTGCTGTTGGTCGCGGCCAGGTCGACCGCTGGGATTTCCGCCTCTGGGACGACGGCCACGCCGCCGCCTATTTCTCCCTCCTCCACCGGAGGGACGTCCTGGTCCTGCATTCATATTTTTTCTCGTTAAACCCTATTCAGTCCGCCCGAAGGGGACCCGTTTCACTGGCCCATTCGTCGCAATGGAGTGACCTTGCGTCGCGCAGATGCACGTAGCGTGCGGAAAAACCCATTGCGACTGAAACTCTTGTTCTCTTAATTTGATCTGTTTCCGTTTGCGCCTGGAGCCAGAGGGCGCGGAAGGCCAGCCAGGGGGCTAGGCCGCTGGGAACATCTATTATGGTACCGCTGCGCGTGCAGACGCGCAAGAGCTAATCGCCTGACTTTTACACAAAAGTAACCGCAATCCCTTATGGCAAGACCTGATACATGGACATCATTCCCGCCTGCATGTGCTCGCTCACATGGCAATGATACATCCAGGTGCCGATATTATCGGGCACCATGTCTGCAGTCACCATTTGCGCAGGAGAGAGCAGCACCACATCAGTGCGAGATCCATTCACCGTCACCACATTCCCATGCCAGTGAGGTGTGTGGAAGTTGAATCCATTGCCCAGGCTGACCAGATACCAGCGCACATGGTCTCCCTTGTGCATGGTCATCAGCGGCATGTTCCCGAAGAGATAGCCATTGATGGTCACGCGAATGTTCGCGGAAACAAAACCACTCCCAATGATTGAAAAGTTGCCGTCGGCATCCGACGGGGCGCTCTCGAGTTTGTTCACGGTTTTCGGGTCGCTCGTATAGGTCTGGATATTGTGGTCCAGGTACCAACTGTTGTTCTCATCAATCATGAAATATGCAGACACAAATTCGCGATCTACATCCTTGGGTGTGCCATCAGGGCGAGCCATGCCTTTGCGGGTCACTATAAGCGTGCCAATCAGGCCGGCGTCGGTGTCGCGAGCTTCGTAGTTGTGGGAATGATAAAGCCAGACAACTGAGCTGGGATCATTCGTCCCAGGGCCTGCGCGCTCGGGAACTTTCCAGATATAAGTGTGCGTGCCGCCCGGAGCGACGACTCCGTTGTGAGAAGGATCGTCGGCGCCGTCATTGTAGTAAGACCCTTCGGACGCTTTTTCATAGAACACGCCGTGCGGATGCATGCTATAGCTCTGGGTCCCATTGTTCTTGAAAAAAACCTGGATGGTATCGCCAACTTCAGCGTGCATGACCGGACCAAGGAGACCTAGGTGCTCCCATTCTGGAGTCCGCTTCTTGAGCGTTGCAAATGTCTCGTCTGTGTATTCTCGATAAACCGCTTTGCGATATACCCTGCCGATCCGGTGCTTGCCTTGTTCCGCCCACATCATTGCCATGTGGTCGAAAGGCTTGCCCATCATCAGATCCATACCGGTGGGCATGTAGTCCCACTCAATTTCATCGACGGCGACATAGTATGTGCGGGTTTTGCCTTCGGCATTTGCCACAGAAGGGAAGACGGAAAGCACAGGCACGAGACACACCAACGCCAAAAACACTCGATACCATTTCTTCATAAAGGAAGCTCCGACGCGGCACAACTGAGGTGCACGGAGTGTACACCAAAAAAGGCAGAGGCGAAAGACGAAATTGCGGTGCCTTAGCTCGGTTTCTCACGAACGCGATCGGCTGAAACGCGTCTGCTAAGCTGGTCTCATGGATCGGATTGCGGTGCTGACGGAACTCCTTTCGCAGGATCCGAACAATGCGTTCGCGCGATATGGGCTGGCGATGGAGTACTCGAATGCCGGTGAGTTGGACCGGGCGCAAGAGGAATTCGACAAGCTGCTTTCAGCCAATCCGGATTACACGGCCGGATATTTCATGTCGGCCCAGACATTGGTGAAAGCGCGAAGGACGCCGGAAGCGAAGAAAATGCTGGAGAACGGAATCGCTTCCGCTCGTCGAAAAGGTGACACTCACGCCGAATCTGAAATGCAAGCTATGCTGGATGAAATCAGCTTTTAGCCGGCAGCTTCAGCGGAAGAGTGACTCCTGCACTGCCAGATGTAAGCTAGACGCTAAGAGCTAACGGCTAAGAACTGGCGTTCTTCGCCATCCGCGTCATCGTCCACTCCACCAGTCCAGGAAAAAGTTGATACATCTTCACCACTGGAATCATCGTCCATGGCACGATTACTTCCCTCTTGTTCTTCAGATATCCCTTGAATACGGCGCGCGCGACCCGTTCAGCGGTGATGCCCCGGGCCGACTGCGCCCGGACTCTTTTTGGCTCTGCTCCTCTCACGGCGTTTGCAGCGAAATCAGTTTGCACGTACCCAGGGCACACTGTGAGCACGTTGATACCACTACCTGCTAGTTCAATGCGCGCCGCCTTACCGATGGCATTCATGGCGAATTTGGTGGCGCTGTAGACTCCATGAAAAGGGATTGGAATGTGTCCGGCGACACTGGAAATGTTGATGATGCTTCCGGTACGCTGCTGTTTCAGGATTGGGATAACGGCCTTCATTCCATCCATCGCTCCGAAGAAATTGGTTTCGAAGGTCTCGCGGCAATCAGCCATGTTCACTGACGCTACTGAATCCAGGATTCCGTGACCTGCGTTGTTGACCCAAATATCGATGCGTTGAAGGTGGTGCATCGTGAGTCCGACTACGCGATCAATCTCTTCGCGATGGCGAACGTCACAAGCGAGGGCAAGCGTCTGGTCAGGATGGCCGATTCGCGTCCGCGCCGATTCCAGGCGCGTTGAATCTCTCGACAATAAAACGACCTGCGCTCCGTGATCGGCAAAGATTTTTGCGATGGCCTCGCCGATTCCCATCGAAGCTCCTGTGATCACTGCCACCTTTTCTGAGAGCATCTGCGCGGAGGATTCCATGCGTGCGGTTGTATCCTGCTGGCCGGGTCAAGTCAAGGAGCGCGTACAATCGGGAGATCGTTCATATCCTCAAGGATCTTTGTGAGCGCCCTCTTGCCACTGTTTCCGCTGGATTTGGTGCTGCTGCCCGGGGTGCCCGTGCCTCTGCACATCTTTGAGCCTCGCTATAAAGAGATGATCAAAGAATGCCTGGATCAAAACCGGCATTTTGGAATCGTGCGAGCCAAAGAAGAGGAGTTTGCGAAAATCGGTTGCACCGCGGAAATCTTGAATGTTCTCAAGACTTATCCGGACGGGCGAATGAACATTCTCGCCGAAGGGCAAAAACGGTTTGAGATTTTGCAGGTGAACCAGGAACGCACGTTTCTCCAAGCTGAAGTCTTCTATTTGGAAGATGACAATGATTCACCGGCTTCCGGCGAGATTGAAAAGGCTGTCGGCTTGCATAGTCAAATCATGGAACTCGCAGGAGCGCACCCGGAGGAAATTGAGAAGGAAGAGACTTCGCAGTTGGCATACCGGCTGGCGGGATCGCTTCCCTTCGATCCGGATTTCCAGCAGGCGCTGTTGGAGATGAGTTCGGAGGCGGAGCGCGTCCGGGCTATCATTTCGTTTTTCGAGCGCATCTTACCTGTGTTGCAGCGCAATGCGCGCGCCAAGCGGAAGGCCGGCGGCAACGGACACGTGAACTGAAAACCCAGGCTCTGGGCTTCGGGCTTCGGAACACGAGTGTCCTGCAAGACTCCCACGGCCACATCTTCACGGGAAGCCTGACAAACCGGAGTTCAAAGCCGCTAACGATGTGGGGCGTATAATCGGAACAATTCAGCTCGACTGCTCAGGGTTCACTGATAGCTGACGGCTGATAGCTGTTTTTGGAGTTGTGCCGCGATGAGTCTTCCTCGCACGCTTGGCGAGATCCGCCGAAGTCCTTTCTCCGAAGAAAAGCTGCGGTCTCGCCGGGTAAAGGACGAGCTGCGCGACAATCTAATTGTCCGGCTACGTCAGAATGGGCCAATTTTCACTGGGATTGTTGGATACGAAGACACCGTAGTTCCGCAAATCGTGAATGCTATTCTTTCCCGTCATCATTTCATACTTCTAGGATTGCGCGGGCAGGCGAAGAGCCGCATCCTTCGTTCTCTGACAACGCTGCTCGACCAGCAAATGCCATACATCGCCGGGTGCGAGATTCACGACAATCCCTACGCGCCGATTTGCCGGCGTTGCCGTGATCTGATCGCGGAGTGCGGGGAAAGCACGGCGATTGCCTATCTCACGCCGGAGGAGCGGTATGTCGAGAAGCTGGCTACTCCTGATGTGACAATCGCAGACCTTATCGGCGACATTGATCCCATTAAAGCGGCGCGTGGCGGCCACGAACTGGCGAGCGAACTGACGGTGCATTACGGATTGTTGCCGCGCGCGAATCGTGGCATTTTTGCGGTGAACGAACTACCAGATCTGGCGGGCAAAATTCAGGTGGGTCTGTTCAACATCATGCAGGAAGGGGATGTGCAGATTAAGGGCTATCCGGTGCGTCTGCCGCTGGATGTCGCGCTGGTGTTCACTGCGAATCCCGAGGACTACACGGCGCGAGGGAAAATAATCACACCCCTGAAAGACCGTATTGGATCAGAGATTCGCACACATTATCCGGCTACGGTGGACGAAGGGATTGCAATCACTGCACAGGAAGCTTGGGCAGCACGCAACGGCAACAAGCTGGCTATTCCCAAGTATGTGCGCGAAGTTGTGGAACGCATCGCGTTCGCCGCGCGCGAAGACAAGAAGATTGACAAGCGGTCGGGAGTCAGCCAGCGCCTGCCGATTTCGTGTATGGAGAATGTGATTTCGAACGCCGAGCGCCGGGCCATCCAGCACGATGAAAAGGTCACCGTTCCGCGTGTTAGCGACATTTATGCCGCGCTGCCAGCAATCACGGGCAAGCTGGAACTGGAATATGAGGGCGAAATGAAAGGCGCTGACCACGTTGGGCGCGAACTGATCCGCAGTGCAATCGCCAAAACATACGATCAGTACTTCACCGGGGTCAATATGCAGCAGGTCACCCAGTGGTTCGACCTGGGCGGCGAGATTCAGCTCGCCGAGGATGCCGCGGCAGGCGATGTGATGCAGACACTGCGCAATATTCAGGGACTAATGGACAAGTTGACTCGCGTGAACGTTGGTCCTAAAGACAGTCCGGAGACGCAGGTTTCTGCAGCAGAGTTTGTGTTGGAAGGGCTCCACGCGCACAAGCGTATTGGGCGCAACGAAGAGCGCGTTTTCACCGCCGGAGAGAAGCCGCCAAAGATCACGGAAAAACCCTTTGAAAGAGAAGAGGGACCGTATCGGTCGAGGAGACCTTTGAATTAGTGATTAGTGGCTAGTGGCTAGAAAACCCTTGGATCTGAATTAGCACAAAGAACTAATCACTAGTCACTAGTCACTAACCACTAGCCACTGATCACTGCTTTTATGCGCCGCATTCGCTACACCAAGTACGTCCCTGATCCCGCAGGCGAGATGAGCCTGGAAGATTTGCTCGGGGCACTTTCCGATTATCTGCTTCAGAGTGGGTTTCAGGATTACTTCTCCTATTACGACCTGTCCAATGGCGAGCAAACCTTGGACGATTTGCGCCGGGCGATTGAGCAAGCACTGCTTCAAAGCGACATGTTGAATGATGAACTCCGCGAGCAGTTGCAGCAAATGCAGGCGGAAGGATCGCTGGACGAACTGATCGAGCAACTGATCGAGCGCATGCAGCAGGAAGACTACATCAGCATCGATCAGCCGCATGATCCGGCCAAGCAGTCGAGTGTGGGAGGGCAGGTTGGCGAGGCGCAATCGCAGGCGCGTTTTGAAATCACCGACAAGAGCCTCGACTTTTTGGGATATAAAACGCTCCGTGATCTGCTCGGGTCGTTAGGAAAATCGAGCTTTGGGCGGCATGATACGCGTGATATGGCTACCGGAATCGAGGCCAGTGGCGCATCGCGGCAATACGAGTTCGGGGACACGCTGAACCTGGACATCACCGCGACGCTTTCGAGTGCGATTCAGCGCGACGGGCTGGAATTTCCTCTGAATATCGAATACCCCGATTTGCAGGTGCACCAGTGCGAATACCAGTCCTCCTGCGCAACCGTGCTGATGCTCGATTGCTCGCATTCCATGATCTTGTACGGCGAGGACCGCTTTACTCCCGCAAAGAAAGTTGCAATGGCGCTTTCGCATTTGCTGCGGACACAGTATCCCGGTGACTCGCTGTCATTAATTTTGTTCCACGATTCTGCGGAAGAAGTTCCTCTCTCGCAACTTGCACGGGTGAAAGTTGGGCCTTACTACACCAACACTCGAGAGGGCCTTCGCCTCGCTCAGCGCATTCTGCAGAGGCAAAAAAAAGACATGAAGCAGATTGTGATGATCACTGACGGAAAGCCATCGGCACTGACCCTCGAAGATGGACGCATCTACAAGAACGCCTTCGGCCTCGATCCTCTGGTGGTGAGCCAGACGCTCGAAGAAGTTTCCAAGTGCAAGCGTGCGGGAGTACTAATCAACACCTTCATGCTCGCATCGGATTACGGGCTAGTGCAGTTCGTGCAGAAGGTCACGGAGATGTGCAGAGGCAAAGCGTACTTCACGACTCCGTACACACTAGGCCAGTACTTACTGATGGATTATATGTCGCGGAAGACAAAGACGATTCATTAGCTTTCAACTCTTCTGGAGTTCCTGAACCGCTCGCCACGCCTGGTCAATTGCCCCGTCGGTGTAGGCATAGGCGCCTGCGTCAGCGTTTGCAATTGTGATTCGTACTCATAGGCGTAACCGTGTGGCCAGCGGTTTACTGTAATGGCGGCGATGTCGCGCGCAGGGTCGAAGCCGCCTGGGCCAAGCGCGCGAGCGAGTTGGTCACGAATTTTGCGTTCAATAGTTTCGAAGTCGGTGGTAAACAACTCAATCCTGCCCATGCGATGTTGATCGCGCGCGGGCAGACCCGGACGGCAGGGGGTTTTCATCATGTGGATTACGATTGGCTGCTCAGGCGACGCAGAACAGTGATAGTCGCCGATGCTGACCGGCAAATCCAAATTGAATGATGAGTGGTAGGAACCCGGCGCATATACGGCATTTGCCCCGAGCTTCTGAAATGCTTGCCAGTTGCGCAAGGCTACATTCGTGTACAGCAACGGCACTTTGGCCGCCGAGTGCAGAGCCTGTTTTTGCTTTTCTGGCAACTCCGAACAGATGTAGGGAATAACCATGTTCCAACAGGCGAGAACCGCGAAAGGCGCGCGCACGCTGTAAAGCTTGCCAAAACGAGAGTACGTGATCTCAACTTCTTTCGCAGTTGCGGAATCGCCAATGTGCCTCACGCGAACAGCGGTGCTGTTCAGGCGGATACGAACCGGAGAAGAGGACTCATCGAGCTTCGAGTAGTTTGCCTTGGCGGTAACGACGTCCGTTATAGAATCACCGGGAATCGCGGCCGGAACTAACCTCCGAACCAGCAATCGCGCGATCGACGCGTTTCCATCCGGAAAATGGAAAAAATATCGGTCGGCTTCGGCATTCGGTATGGTGTCGCGATTCATTCCTTTGCCGGGAGCGGGATCAAGTTTCATTCCTTTGAATCCGGGCATGCCTAGTCCCCACGCGTCCTGCGCTGAGACCGCATCAATCCCGACTCCAAACAGCGGGTGAGGCGATGCCTGATAAAACTTTACGATCTCTTCGCTGGAGTGAGCATTGTCGATAAGGAACTTTGCGTAGCTGATTTGCGCGAGCTTTTGTTTTTTCTCAACCGAGGTCAAGTCGGGAAGGTAGTCGTTCTGGTCGAACAGTAGTCGCTGCAGGTCCTGTGTGGCCGCGTAGGAGAGCGGCGCTTCGGATGCGAAACGTTTCCAGGTCTCGCCAAGATTGGCGGTGGCGTTGCCAACGCTCTCCCCTCCGCCGATGGGCCACGGATTGATGGTTAGCTTGTCGCTTCCAAATGTCTCTTTATCAAAGAAAATGTTCGGTACTAGGCCCAGCGAATGGTAGAGATTCTTGGAAACGTAGTTGGGATAAGACGCTACATCGATGCCCAGTTCTTCTACGACGCCTTTTGCAACTGCGCTGTAGGGGGCAGGACTTTCGATGGAAAACGTTCCGCCGAAGCCTAACATCTTGCGACCATCGACTGTGAATTCGTTTCGCTTGGCGTGTCCGCCGAAATCGTCGTGGTTCTCCAGAATCAGAATGCGAGCATTCGGATTTGATCTTCGAAAGAAATGCGCCGCAGACAATCCGCTGAGGCCTCCGCCTACGACGATGAGGTCGAACGTCTCTCCGGTCTCGGCAGGTTTTCCGGCCTTCTTCCAGAAATCGCCATCGCGAATGCTGTGCGCGACTTCGAACGCGCCGGTGTGGCTTCCTCTTAATCCGGTCAGCGCCGGAGGATAGTAGCCGGGCGATTTTTCGGGATCGAGATCGTGCTGAAGCGCAGCTAACAGGTGGGGAGGAAGCATCGCAACTCCCGCGGTCACTGCCACTCCGTTCAGGAAATCGCGACGCGTAATGCCGCGATCCATTCCGATTTCTTTGTCGTTTGAATCTTTCATATTTTGTAAGGCGGCTCCAGGCTTCGAACTCCAGGCTTCAGGCTCTAGGCCTCAGGCTTCGCGCCGCTCTCTTCCGCTTTCTTCACCGCTAACTCTGCGCCCTGGAAGCCGATCTTGCTGTGCGTTCCATCGCAGAACGGCTTGTTAACTGATCCGCCGCAGCGGCAGAGAGAGAATGCTGGCTTTCCGGTCAAATCGAATTTATTACCCTCTGAGTCGACCAATTCGATCGAGCCTTCGGGAGCTTCCACGCGATAAGGGCCATTCTTTCTGACCGTTATTTTGACCGTAGCCATGAGTCCTCCATGAAGAAAATCATTCATCATTAAATCGCTTCAGCTATTGAAGATACCAGTTTCGGCTGAGAGGCCGCCAGGGCTTACGCAGCCCGGACCTTCTGAGCGAGAACACTGCGGTACAGCTGAATGTAGTTGTCGGTCATACGATGGGCGTTGAAGCACTCGCGCGCGCGTTGAAAGGCACGGTTAGCAAAGCTGCGCCTCAGTTGAAGGTCGCTGCTCAGGATGCGGACGGCTTCGGCGAGACTGTCGGCATCGTTTGTTCGAAAATAGACCGCGGCCTGACCCCAGATTTCGCGAAGCGAAGGAATGTCGTTTAGGACGAGCGCGCAACGCGAGAGCGCGGCTTCGAGGATCGTCATCCCCGAAGGCTCATAGCGGGCTGTTCCAGCGTAAATGGCAGCCCGGCTGTAGAGAATGCGCAATTGTGCCTCGGATTGAGCGCCTTTCAGCGCGATCCCTAAATTACCGCTGCTGAACTTCACCTCTGCCCGGACAGGAACCTTGCTTGAGTTGTCGATCGCATCCTCGGCGACAATGCAGACTGGAACCGGATGCGTCTGCTCGGTTAGCAGGCTCACTTGCTTTGCAGGGTCAATAAGGCGCCCGACCGCGAGCACCGAGTCTTCCTTACTGACGTAAGGATTGAACAAAATTGGATTGCGACCGTGGTGGATCACTTTTTCGATCGCACCGCCCGAATAAATCTTCCGGAGCGTGTCCAACATCCACTCGCTGGGGGCAACGACTGCAGACGCTTCGGAAATTCCCTGCGCGGTCGCTAGTCGATACCAACGTAGCCACGAGGTATCTTTGGGTTCTCGTCCGTGGACGGCGGCCCACCAGGTCAGAAGGTCGCCATGCGCTACTACGATGCGCGGTATGCGAACGGGCAGCGCGCCATAGCACAGGTGATTGGAATGAAATAAATCAGGCTTCAGCTCTTTCGCGAGCGAACACAGATATGCGGACGCATCCTGAAAGTCCTGCTCGCCTTCCTGCATCCAATCCAGACGAAACGCAGTGGGATTGTATTCGAGCCCCTGCAGCCGCTCCATCCACGCGGTTTGCTCAGGCAAGGGGATTTCGCCGAAGCTTACCAGCGTGACACGCCAACCTCGCGCGATCAGTCCACTCACCAGCTCGCGGGTGTAGGTCCAAATGCCATTGAGCGTGTCGGACGTGATTAGAACGTGCATGAGTCCCGTGGCGCTGGCCTTCCCAGCGCCCATTGTATTTTGGATGCACGATCTTCAGGAAATTGTTTTGCGTGCTGCAAATGATTGCGCAGTTTCTGCGAAGCTCTGCACATCCGATACAATCAGCGAATGTTTCGGCTGATGTGCATCACCGCGCATCCGGATGATGAGGCTGGATGGTTCGGCGGATCTCTTCGAACTTACCGCGACCGTGGCGTGGAAACCTGTGTGATCTGCCTTACCCCAGGCCAGGCCGGGTCGTATCGGGGAGGCGCAAAGAACGACCAGGAGCTCGCCGAACTGCGCAAGCACGAATTTGCTGCATCATGCGAGATTCTGCGCGTCTCAAAAGCAATGGCCCTCGACTATCCGGACGGACAGCTTTACCGGCAGGAGTTGAACCGCGTTGTCTATGAGCTTGTATTTCATGTACGACAGTTTCGGCCGAATGTGATCTTTACGTTTGGTGGGGAAGGCGGCGTTACTGGGCATCCCGACCATACGATGGCCGGGACTTTTGCCACACTATCGTTCCACTGGGCGGGCCGAACCAATCGCTACCAGGACCAACTGGCGAATGGCGTGAGACCCCATCTAGCGAACAAACTTTATTACGCGACTTCGGATGCGGCATTGCCTGACCGGCAGCCGCTGACGTTTTCTCCGGAAAGCGCCTGCATCGACGTTGGCCAGCATCTCGAAACAAAGATTGCTGCGTTTAAGGCCCACACGACACAGAAGCCGCTGTGGGATCTTTTTGAACGAGATATGCGGAGACGTGGAGCGCGAGAGATGTTTCATCTGGCTGCATCTTTGAAATCGGGCATCGCGAAACTGGAAACAGACTTATTCGAGGGCATCGAAGACACCGGCTGAAGTAGTACTGACGTATTTCTGCGATCCGAAGCCGCTGCTTAGTAATCCGAGAGCATCTGGTCTTTAATCAGTGCCAATTTACGCCTACTTCATCATCATCTTTGGAATCGTCATCTGGTTCGCTCCGTTCGTACCTGCTCACCAGAAAGCTACGGCAGCAACTGTGGTGGACCGGCGCTCGCGATGGGGTGTCTTGCTGCAGCTTCTCGCGTACTCATTGTTGTGGCAAGGGCATTTCTGGTCGAGGCCGCTGCCGGTCTGTCGAACCGGAATCTCAGTCACCTTGTTCGCTGCCGCCGCTGTTCTTTCGTGGACATCGTCTCGCGCACTCGGAAGGGAATTGCGCGTGGATGCGGCGCTTGGCGAGGAACACCAACTGGTGCGGTCAGGACCGTACAGGCTAGTTCGGAATCCCATTTATACGTCGATGCTGCTGGTGTTGTGCGCGACGGGCGTGATTGTCACGCCATGGCCGCTGTTTTTGGTCAGCCTAATTGTGTTTATTATCGGAACTGAAATACGAATTCGTACCGAAGAGAAGTTATTGGCGTCGCGATTCGGCGAAGAATTTCAGGAATATAAGCGAACTGTTCCCGGCTACATTCCGTTTCTCTGATCGAGCGACCCGCGCCCACAATTGAATCGGTCATTCCGACCGCCTTCAGCCGGGAGGAACCTGCTGTTTGCGTGCAGCGTCGGGAGATGCGAAGAACAGCAGGTTCCTGATGGCTAATGCCATTCGGAATGACTAACGGAGTGAGCGCAGGCTAGCTGATCCAGCCGCCGCCTACGACGATATCGCCGTCGTAGAATACTGCCGCTTGGCCGGGCGTAATCGCGCGCTGTGGCTGGTCAAACGTAACGAGAATTTCATCCGTACAGGTCTTTTCGATTGTTGCCGCCGCTGCCTCGTGGCGGTGACGAATCTTGACTCCGACTCGCATCGGCGAATTGAGTTCGTCAATCGGGATCAGGTTGATACGCCGAGTCATCAGCGAGCGCGAATAGAGATTTTCTTGATCGCCTACCACGACCTGGCGAGTGTCGCCCTTGATCTGCAACACGTAGAGCGGAGAACCCGTAGCGACGCCGAGTCCCTTGCGCTGGCCCACGGTGAAATTGTGAATGCCGCCATGCTCCCCAATTACGCGTCCATCGGTTGTGACCAGTTCTCCCGCGGTGTCGGGGAATGACTCGCCCTGTTCGGCAAGGTAAGCATCTAGAAAATTCTTGTAATCGCCGCCGGGAACGAAGCAAATCTCCTGTGAATCAGGCTTCTCCGCCAGCGCGAGTCCGTGCTTGCGGGCAAGCTCGCGGACCTCGGGCTTTGTCATCTCGCCGAGCGGAAATAGAGTGCGTCCGAGTTGCTCTTGCGTCAGTCCGAAGAGGAAATACGTCTGGTCCTTCGAGCGATCGGTGGGGCGCTTCAACAGCCAGCGACTTCGCTGCTCATCGAATTCCACGCGCGCATAGTGGCCGGTTGCGACCGCATCGGCGCCGATCTGCTGCGCGACCGTCAGCAACTGATCGAACTTAAGGTGGTTGTTGCAGAGGCTGCACGGGATGGGAGTGCGTCCCGACAAATACTCCTGCACGAAAGGACGAACGACGTCGCGCTCAAAGCGGTCCTCGTGATTGATTACGTAATAGGGAATGCCAATCGTCTCGGCGACGCGGCGGGCATCGTACACGTCGTCCAGCGAGCAGCAGCGGCCTTGGACAGAGTCCGGCATGCCCTTGTGCCCCGACAACCTGCGCTGGTTCCAGAGCTGCATCGTCAAGCCGATAACGTCTCGGCCCTCCGCGCGCAGCATGGCCGCCACGGTCGAGGAGTCAACCCCTCCCGACATGGCTACGGCGATGGTCTTGTGATCAGGCATTTGGTACTCAGTAATTAGCACTCACTTAACGAAAACGGATTGTAGTTGTCCCGGGCGAGAACGCCCCGCGGCGCCAAGATCGTCTTAGGCCCAAAGCGGACGCGCCACTCTAGCGCACTCTTCCAAAATTCGCCAGTCTTCTTCTGAGAAGGCGTTGGCCTCTTCGCTCTCTACATCAATTGTACCGATTACGACGTTATTCCCGTCGAGCACTGGAATGATTATTTCGGAAAGCGTGCTGCCGAAAGCGGTCAAATAGCGAGGGTCATTCCGAACATCGCCGACGACCACCGTTTTCTTCTCCCGAATGGCGGAGCCCGTCAGACCCTTGGTTATCGGAAATTGCGGATAGATACGCTGGCGCGCCAGGGCCGCTGTAGGCGATGATCGAGACCAGTTCTGGACTAACGTCGTAAACGCCTACCCAGCGATAGGCACGCACGTTCCTGATCAAATCAGCTATCTTCCGCGCCTTACCAATGCGATCTTTACGGGATTTGAGCACAGAAGCGATTGAGGCCTTGACTTGTGTGTTCATTTTTGATTTTTGCCTGACGTCGCCATTGGCTGGATTGGATTATCTATAAGGCATGCGGCCAGATAAGAGTTGAGCAGTGTCAGCCATGCGTTATGTTGGCATGACATTGGCGGCTTTTCAGCCGCTAAGGTACATCTGGTCAACCTACCTCCATGTACCCGAAGGGGCTGAAGCCCGCATGTTTGCCGGTTTCAATGCAGGCCGAGAAGGTCTGCTCCACCCGTTGCTGATATTTGCGTTAGGAGTGAACTGCTGTGCTCTTATTGTACAGAGGCGAAATCTCCCGCAGCCTCGCCACCGACGCAGGAACTAGTTGAATGGCAAAGTCCACATCATCCGCTGTGTTCTGCTTGCCCAGGCTGAAGCGGAGACTCGCGCGCGCGCGATCCGGACGCAAGCCCATCGCGGTTAGTACATGCGATGGCTCGATCGCACCGGATGAACACGCCGCACCTGTAGAGACTGCCAGCCCCTTCAAGTCAAGCGCGATCACCATCGCTTCGCCTTCGATGTAGTCGAAATAAATATTTGAAGTATTGGGGACTCGAGGGGCGCCGTCGCCGTTCACTGCGGCGGCTTCGACGTTTTCGAGAATCGCGGCTTCGAGGCGGTCTCGCAGCGCTGCGATTTCACGATCTTCTCTGTTCTCGAAAGCTTTGATCGCCAGCTCGGCTGCTTTTCCCAGGCCGACAATGCCAGGGACATTCTCTGTTCCGGCACGCCGTGAGCGCTCGTGACTTCCGCCATGGAAGAGCGGCTCCAAAGTCGTTCCCTTTCTCACATACAACGCGCCGACACCTTGCGGAGCATGGATCTTGTGTCCGGAGATCGAAAGCAGATCGCATCCAATTTCTTTCACTCGAATAGTCACCTTCGAGGCCGCCTGCACTGCGTCGGTATGGAAATAAATGTCAGCCTCGGCGCAGACTTTTCCAATCTCCTCGACTGGCTGCACGACGCCAGTTTCGTTATTCGCCATCATGATCGTGACCAGCTTTGTGTTGCCGCGCAAAGCGCGGCGAAGGTCGTAAGGATCGATCAGGCAGCGGCCATCCACCGGTAAATAAGTGACTTCAATTCCCTTCTCTTCGAGATGCTTGCAGGAGTTGAGCACGGCGTGGTGCTCGATTGTCGAGCTAACAACGTGATCTCCTGGCTGAACCAAGCCGGAAATGGCTAAATTGTCGGCTTCAGTACCGCCGCTCGTAAAGACCACCTCTGCCGGGCGGCATCCCAAGAGCGTGGCAACCGATTCGCGCGCTCGCTCGACTGCGGCCCGCGTGTCTTGTCCATGATGATGGATGGATGACGCGTTACCAAAGTGCTCGCCAAAATACGGCCGCATTGCGTCAAGGATCTCAGGCAATACGGGCGTCGTGGCGTTATTGTCGAGGTACACGCGTCGCATGTATCTATTGTATTCCTCACCTTCTGGGATCAAGCATCCCAGAAGCACCCAATGTCATGGACACTGACAGCTGCATGTCATGGACACTGACAGCTGCGGCCAGCTACTCTCATGACATTTTTCCAACAAATAAATTACATAACTCAGCTTTGCGGTTGACACGCCAGCGACATTGTCTCGGCTACTTTCACTCTGACGTTCGTGCCTCTTCCGATCCCGGGTCTGTGTGCACGACCGAAAAACTCTCAGGAGAGACATTATGAAAGAAGCTTTAAACGGTGACCGCAACTCGGTCAACCGGCGCTCATTCATGAAAAAAGGGCTCGGCACCGCAGGCACAGCGGCTGTAGGCGCCGCGCTACTTACCAACAGCTCAGAACTTTTTGCCGAAAGCGGTCCCGAAGAACACAGCGGCAGGCTCAGCAAAGGAGACGCGGCCCTGCTCAGGTTTGCGGCGGCAGCAGAAATCCTTGAGACTGATTTTTGGGTGCAGTACAACGAACTCGGAGGAATCCCGGACAGCGAAGTCCCAGGGGGGAGCGGGAATCCCGCCTACACTGCGGCCCTGGCAATGCTTGACGCCGACATGGCGCAATATGTCCACGACAACACGGATGATGAATTCACTCACCAAAACTTTCTAAATGCATATCTTAAATCGAAGGGAGCAGACCCAGTAAGTCTGGAACAATTCCGCACGCTGCCAGGTAGTTCGGCGACCGGTTCCAGTGGAAAGCTGCGGCTTACAAATCTCATGCAGCTCACGCTGGACACCAGTTGGTGGACTCGGTACCGCATCGGTGCCCATAATCCCGACTTGGATCCAAATTTCAAATTCCCGCAAGCCATACCAACTTTGGCGGTGGGGCAGCATACGGCAATTCCAAGGACCGATTCCGATACCGCTGATCCTAACTTCCTTCAGGCTATCGCGAATACCGCTGGATTCCACTTTCCGACTATTGAGCAAGGTGGCAATAGCCTTTATCCCGCAATGGCGCAAAGAGCTACCAGCGTAGAGGTCCTGCGAATTCTAATCAGCATTGGCCCCACCGAGACAATGCACTTCCAGACCTGGGCGGACAAGGCGGGCAATGCGCCTCCTTTGAATAACGTTGTCGATCCGGTGACCGGTGTGTCAGTGACATTTCCTGACCTGAATTCTCCGCCGTTTGGCGGCGAGGATTTTCAAACCAACTTGATCATGCCTGAACCGTGCCCATTCATCAGTCGAAAGCTCCCACGCTGTTCGGTCATTCGTCCAACAGAAACAAAGGGCATCGCTATGGGCGTGGTCAAGTTCCTGACTGCCATGGGACTCTTCATTGGTCAATCGCCCGCGTTCTTTGAACTTATGAGGGACCTAGCCGAGGACGCCGACGAAGCGAGGCGTGGAGGTCGATAAACCGCAGTTGCTTCCCTGCTAATGCCGGGTCACCTTGGCCCGGCATTTTTTTAGCAAAACAGCGCTCGTGCCCAGAGTTCTCGTGAAAAGACCCGGAAGAGACAACAATTGCGCCCGAAAAGTGTTCTAATTAGCTATGCTCCCACGGGAGGTTCCCATGCCCCGCATTCGCTTTTGTCTCCTGACCGCGGCGTCCGCAGCTTTGTTTTTCGTCTCAACTTCCATTCCTGCATTTTCTGACTCGCAGGTTCGCATTGTTCGGCTTAGCTACATCGAAGGCGGAGTACAGGTTGACCGCGGCTCGGGATACGAGAAGGCGATCACGAATTTGCCTGTAGCCCAAGGCACCAAACTTCGCACTGCGGACGACGGCCGCGCGGAAATCGAGTTTGAAGATGGCAGCACACTTCGCATTACTCCAAAAACTGAGGTTGAATTCCCGCAACTCTCGCTACGCGACTCCGGTGGCAAGGTGTCCACGGCTGAAGTTGTTAAGGGCACCGCGTACATGAATTACGCGGGCGCGAAAAATGATGAATTCACCGTCGTGTTTGGTCAAGAGAAGGTCGTGCTCGCGCACTCTGCGCATTTTCGAATTGGCGCTGCGGACTCCGCTGCGACCGTAGCGGTGTTCAAGGGAGACGTTCAGATCGCTGGGCCGTCCGGAACTGTTGATGTCAAAAAGAACCAGACCGCCAGTTTTGACCTTTCGGCTAACGATCAGTACAAGGTGACGAAGAACATCGACCAGCTGACCTATGACTCCTGGGACAAGCAGCAGAGCGAATATCACGTGCGCTATGCCAACAACTCCTACAACAGCTACTCGCCGTACGCATACGGCACCACCGACCTTGCATACTATGGGAATTTCTTCAACGCTCCCGGGTATGGCATGATGTGGCAGCCGTACTTCATCGGCGCAGGCTGGGATCCCTTCATGAATGGAGCGTGGGCGTTCTCTCCCGGCTGGGGCTATGGTTGGGTGTCAGCGTACCCTTGGGGATGGACACCTTATCACTACGGGAATTGGGTCTTCTTGGCGGGATACGGTTGGGCTTGGCAGCCGGGTGGCGTTTGGATGCCGTGGTACGCACAGCCACGAGTAGTGAATCCCCCAAAGGGATTCGGGGCGCCCCAGGCTCCTACGAACGGCAACAGAACCGTGGTCGTGAACCGCAATCCTGTTTCAGCGCCAGCTATGCAGTCGGGCAGCAAGGTCGTAATCAGCAATAACTCCGCAGGACTCGGAATTCCTCGCGGCGAGATCAACAATCTGGCCAAGGTATCTCACCAGGTTGAAACTCACGGAGCGGTGACGCAGCGCGTGCAGGCACCGGCTGCAATTCAACCCGGTTCGCCTACGCGGAGCCAGAGCAGGATTGGTCCCGCATCCGAACGTTCTCAGGGAATGTCGCGGCCAAGTGCGCCTGCGCCCCGCTCTGCGCCGGCTCCGCGCTCGGCACCGCCGCCACCGGCAGCACCGCACAGGTAGAGATCGGACTGTGTGGCGCGGCGCCCTCGCCCGCGACTTGTCTGAGCTTTAGCGCTGTTCGGTGGAAATCCAGTGCTGTGGATAGGAAGGACCGATGTAATCCGCACGGGGCCGGATCAGACGATTGTCGTCGAGCTGCTCGATTACATGCGCGCTCCAGCCGCTGATTCGCGAGACCGCGAAGATCGGCGTGAAGAGGTCAACATCAATTCCAAGCACGTGATACGTAGAGGCCGAGTAGAAGTCCACGTTGGCATTCAGCTTCTTCTCTGACTTTACGAACTGTTCGATCTTTCGGGACATATCAAACCACTTCAGCTGGCCGCTGGATTTGCATAGATCCTCGGACATTTTCCGCAGGTGGGTCGCACGCGGGTCTTCGGTGTGGTACACGCGATGGCCGAAGCCTGAAATTTTCTTCTTCTGCGCCAGCATTCCCCGAACATATTCGACTGGATCGGCACCAGCAGAATCAATCTTCTCCAAAATGTGAAAAACGGCTTCGTTGGCACCACCGTGCAGTGGTCCTTTCAAGGCGCCGATTGCCGAAGTAATTGCAGAGTGCATATCGGACAATGTGGCGGCGGTGACGCGCGCAGCGAATGTGGACGCATTCAGCTCATGGTCCGCATGCAGGATCAGTGCGATGTCCAACGCGCGCTCCGCAGTCTTAGACGGCGGCGCGCCATTCAGCATGAGCAGAAAATTTGCAGCATGCGACAACGAGCGGTCCGGCTCGACTGCGCTCTTCCCTTTTCGTATCCGATCATAGGCGGCTACGATCGTCGCGATCTGTGAGGTCAAGCGGATCGCCTTGCTTACGTTGGCTGCGTGATCGTTGTTCGCCTTTTCCGGATCATAGAGGCCTAGAGCTGAAACGGCGGTTCGGAGCACGTCCATCGGAAGAGCGTCTTTTGGTGCGCTGCGCAGGAAATCGATGATGGCTGGATCCAGCTTGCGTTCGCTGGCGAGCCGCTCCCGGAGTTCCTTGAGTTCCTTCTCGCGCGGCAGGGTGCCATTCCACAGCAGGAAACACGTCTCCTCGAAATTGGAGTTATCGGCCAGTTCGTGAATATCGATGCCACGATAGGCGAGAACACCCTGATCACCATCGATGTAGCAAATTTTCGAGGTAGTCGCGACCACGCCCTCTAACCCCTTGGAAGCGTGCGTCATGGTGAGGCTGGACATTGTTCCTCGCTCAAGTTCCTGAATTTGCTGTGGCCGCACGGGAAAGGTAGAAGCGTGCCGTCCCAACTAACTTTTATACGCCAAAAAGCAGCAAGTTTCCAAGCTGGAGGGCGTTCCCCGAAGGTACAGGTACCTCCCGAAACGGGGATGAACAATGAGTGTTCCCGGTTACAATCGAAGCATGCGTTGGAGCTGGTTCTTCTCCTCAGTGATTGCATTTGCCTTCGCGTTTAGTGCGGAAGGGCTTTGCGCTGACCGGCAGAATCCTCTCCCGCAGTTGCCTTGTCCGCCGAATTCGAGTGAAGCACAGTGCACCCCTTCCCGGCACGATCTGAAGGAAGCGAAAGCCGCTTTTGCTCACGGATTAAAGCTGCAACAGAACAGTCCAGATCAGGCACTTCCAGAGTTTGAACATGCTGCTCAACTAGTTCCGAGAAATCTTGAATACGTCACTGCCCGCGAAATGGCGCGCCAGCAGCTCGTCTACACACACATTCAGCGCGGCAATTCGGAACTTGAATCCGGCAAACAAGTGGAGGCGCTCGCAGACTTTCGCAGCGCGTTGAATCTCGACCCGGGCAACCAGTTCGCTCAGGAGCGCCTACGCGATGCTGTCGGCGATGCCGCTCCCAAGCCGGCGGAGCCGCCAACGGTGGTCGAAGAATCCCCAGAAATCCGCCTGTTGCCGAACCAAAATCAAGCCAGCTTTCATTTTCGTGGCGACAGCCGCGATCTGCTGACCACAATTGCCACATCGTTCGGAGTGTCTGCGCAGGTCGATGAGTCGGTCACTTCGCGCCGGGTCCGTTTCGACATCGATGACGTGGATTTCTACAAAGCCATGCTGGTCGCGGGGCAGGTCACGAAAACCTTCTGGTCCCCACTCGACGACAAACATGCACTAATCGCTGCGGACACCCCTGACAACCATCGTCAATACGAACGAATGGCCATGCGGACGTTCTATATCCCGGGAGTGGACACGCCCACGGCCCTGAACGACATTGTGAACTTGTTGCGCAATTTGTTTGAGATCAAGTTCGTTACTCCCAACGTTCCGTCTTCAACGCTCACAGTTCGCGCACCGCAACGGGTGTTGGATGCTGCAACCCAGTTCTTGCAGGGTCTGGACAGCACGCGTCCGCAGGTGCTGATCGATATCAAGGTCTACCAGATCAGTAACACGCTCATGCGCGACATGGGCGTCCACATTCCCAACCAGTTTAATTTGTTTGAACCAGCAAAGTCAGCAGAATTCGATCTTCAGCCAGCCTTTGGCAACGTTCGGCGGTGGCAAGACGCTCACGGGCGTCAGCCTTGACCAACTCAGCGCTCAGCTTTCGTTAAATGAATCGTCAATCAAGACCCTCGACCACGCTACGCTCCGGGCTTCGCAGGGCAATGACGCTACGTTCCGTATGGGCTCGCGCTTTCCGATTCTGAATGCGAGCTTCGCGCCGGTCTTCAACACGTCAGCAATTTCGCAGGTGCTACAGAACAACAGCTTCCAAGCCGCCTTTCCTTCTTTCAACTACGAGGACCTCGGGCTCACTATAAAAGCGAAGCCGGCAATCACCTCTGGCTCGGATGTTGGGCTGCAACTGGAAATTAACCTGCGGGCGCTGGCGGGAACGTCGATCAACGGAGTGCCGGTCATTGGGAATCGTGAATACAAGGGCAGTATTGTTCTGGTTGATGGAGAGCCAGCGGTCGTGGCCGGTCAAGTCACGCACAGTGAGACGCGTTCTCTGAGTGGAATTCCAGGGCTCGGACAATTTCCGGGGCTCAATAAGATTACGTCGAGTAACAGCAAACAGTTAGAAGATGATGAACTGCTGGTCGTGATCACTCCGCATATTGCGAATAGGAATGTGGGGCAGGCGTCGGAAGTTTATTTGGCGAAGTGACGCCGGCGAAAGTCGACAAGGGCTTAAAGCGTACCCTCCCGATTACAGGAGAAAATTAAACCTGAGCTCTATTTTTGTAGTCTCATTTCTGTTTCGCGGAAAAATCCACCAATTGCTTCAGAACGTCGTAATTATTTCCGCTCACTCCGACCGGCCGGCCGTTGATGAACAGGGTTGGAGTCGAATTCACATCGAGCGACTTTCCTAGCTCAACCGAGGAGTCAACCCGAGATTGTGTTTCCGGCTGAATCGAGCAGGCGGCAGTGTCAGGACCTTTGACCCCGGCCTTATCTGCAAGTTCAGTGAGCTTCTGATCGGCATTTTCGGCGGTGATTTCGGTCTGAGCGTCATACACGCTGGCAATAAATTTCCAGAATGCCTCATTTGAAGTCTTCCCGATGCAATCCGCGTAAGCGGCGCCCTTCTGTGCCCAGTTGTGCATTGGCAGCGGAAAGTTTTGAAACACGAAATGGATGTTTGGGTTTTCACTCAGCAGTTTCTCTACGGTCGGGTTCGCTTCTTTGCAGTGTGGACATTGTAAGTCGCTAAATTCCACAACGGTGACGGGGGCGTCGGCAGGTCCACGCGCCGGGCCAGTTACCTTCTTCTGCAACTCTTGACGGGTTTCTTCAAACGGGTGTTTGCCGAAGGGAATGATGTCGCCCACCACCGCGTGCTTACCGTCTTCCGACACGAAAAATTTCTGGTTGCCTTGTCCTTGTGGGCCGCTGATCTGAACATTCACCTCAGCCAAACCCTCAGCTTTGCTCGGTTTGATGCTGGCAATTTTCCACGTCAGCTGAGGGTCGTAGCCAAATGTATCGCGCAAAAATGCATTTACGTCATCTTCTGAAGGAAGATTGGCGCTTGCGTGAGTGCCCAACTGGGTCGCAGGCTTTGCCGCTCCACCCTTTGTCGGCTTTGCAGCAGGTTTCTGCTGAGCGACTGCAAAGATCGAAAACACCAGTACCATCACGACCGTCGATCGATTAAACATGTTCATCCTTGAAAACTAGATGTCAGCCTTAGCGGCAATTGGGAACCGCCGTCCATAGCCGAAAGCTTTGGGAGAAATCTTGATTCCTGGGGCCGCCTGCTGGCGCTTGTACTCGTTCCGCTCAACCATGCGGATAACGCTCTTCACAATGTCCAGCTCGAAGCCGCGATCGCGCGAAATCTGCTCCGCCGAGTGCGACTGTTCAACATAATCTTCAAGAATAACATCCAGAACTTCGTAATCAGGCAGTGAGTCACTGTCCTTTTGTCCGGGCCGAAGTTCGGCGGACGGCGGCTTATCAATGGTGGCTTGCGGGATCACCGGGTTGCGCGAATTCACATAACGGCTCAGGCCATACACAAGCGTCTTTGGCACGTCGTTAATTACCGCGAGTCCGCCGGCCATGTCGCCGTATAGCGTGCAATAACCGACGCCGAGCTCGCTCTTATTTCCGGTGCTCAAGACCAACGCATTAAATTTGTTAGATAGCGCCATCAACAGTGATCCGCGAATGCGCGACTGAATGTTTTCTTCGGTGACGTCTTCGGGGTAGTTCTTGAAGACTTCACGCAGAGTTACCTTGTAGCTTTCGAAGATGTCTGTGATGCGCAGGATTTCAAATCGAATACCAAGATTTGTAGCGAGTTCCTTCGCGTCGTCGATCGAGCCTTCCGACGAATACGGGCCCGGCATGCCTATTCCGACTACATTCTCCGCACCCAATGCATCGACTGCAACGCTGGCGGTGAGGGCAGAGTCGATGCCGCCGCTGAGACCGATAATCGCCTGGCGAAATCCACATTTGCGCACGTAGTCGCGAGTGCCGAGAACCAGCGCCGCATAGATGCTTGCTTCTTCTCCCGCGATTTGTTCGTGTATTTCGCCAGTCAGCGAATCGGAATCGAAGAAGATCAAATCTTCCTCGAAGGATTTTCCCTGCGCGATTACCTTTCCTTCGCGATCAAACACTAGACTTGATCCGTCGAAGACCAGGCTGTCGTTGCCGCCAACCTGGTTTACGAACGCCACTGGAACACGGTCATTACGCGCGATGGTAGCCAGCATCTCCCGGCGCAACTCTCGCTTCCCTGCCCAAAACGGTGAAGCCGAGATGTTGAGGACAAAATTCCCTCCGGCCTGCACTAGCGCTTCCACGGGATCGACGCTGTACAAACGTCGGTGCCAGAAATGTTTGTCATTCCACGCGTCTTCGCAGATCGTGAGTGCCATTTGTTTCCCGCAAAACGGGAACAGCAGTTGGCTACGGGCGGGAGCAAAATTCCGCACCTCGTCAAAGACGTCGTAGGTAGGAAGCAGCATCTTTGATTGAACAAATTTGATGTGGCCGTCCATTAGCAGCGCGGCCGAGTTCATGACCGACTTGCCAGTTTCGACCTGCGCCGGAGTGACCAGACCGCAGATCACAGCGATGCCGTGGGTTTCGGTCTGGTCACTCCGGCGCAGGT
>WNFR01000986.1_pt1 | contig 29352 bp, 23 predicted proteins | sample 5400221 | NCBI WGS metagenome assembly WNFR01 (sample SAMN13153357, study PRJNA577476) | soil metagenome | isolation source: 40 cm soil under Madrone tree | place: USA:California | collected 2016-06-14
TGAGCGATGGAAAGACAATCGTTTACTTCGGCTCTGACGCCACGCATCCTGCTCGCCCGTTCAAGAGCATTCTCGCCGCCGACCGCATGACCGGCGCTCTTGCCCCAGAGACTTGGCCCGCCGGTTTTCCTTCCCAACAACTGGTCGTACCCCAGCAGGTAATTTTCCACGCCGCTGACGGTGTCGAAATTCACGGCCAGCTCTTTCTTCCGCCGAACGCCGGCGCCAAAGAAAAAAAGCCGGGCCTCGTTTTCATGCACGGCGGCCCGATGCGGCAAATGCTGCTCGGCTGGCATTACATGTATTACTACGCGAATTCCTACGCGATGAATGAGTATCTGGCGAACCGTGGATACGTTGTCTTGTCTGTGAATTACCGCAGCGGCATCGGCTACGGTCGCGCGTTTCGCGAAGCTCCAGGCCGCGCCGGACGCGGCGCCACCGAATACAAAGACATCGTAGCCGCCGGAAAGTATCTTCAGGCCCGCGCCGATGTCGATCCTTCACGCGTCGGACTGTGGGGCGGCAGCTATGGCGGATTTCTCACCGCCATGGGCCTCGCGCGTAATTCGGACATTTTCGCCGCCGGTGTGGATTTCCATGGTGTTCACGATTGGCCCACCGACAATTGGGACGGCAAGAACATTCCGCCGGATCTGACCAAGCTCGCTCACGAATCTTCTCCGGTCACTGCGGTTGAAACGTGGAAGTCTCCTGTACTTTTCATCCACGGCGACGACGATCGTAACGTCTACTTTGCGCAAACGGTCGATCTCGTCGCGCGCTTGCGGGCCCACGGCGTAGTGATCGAGCAGCTCGTTTTTCCGGATGACGTGCACGACTTTCTGCTGCACCGCAACTGGCTCGCTGGCTATCACGCCACTAGCGACTTTTTTGATCGACACTTGAAAGAGCGCAGCGATATAAATAGAGCTGCCAGGACACAGTGAGCGTGGCCTGAAATTGATGTATCCAACCCGCAATTTTCGCCGGCGCGCTGATCTCTCCGCAGCCGTGTGTTGCTCGACCCTTTTGCTCGTACTATCCGTGTGTGCTGCCGCGAAAGGGCGGCCGCAGCGTGTTGATCTCTTCCCACGACTACAAGCCGGGCAAACATTCGCCTATCAGATCCGCTATCACAGCGACAAACACATCAAGACGGAAAGCCCGGTGATCGTTGCCACTCCTGCTGACTCTGCCAAAGTGGATGTGAGCGCTTTGGTGCATCTCGAAGTTATCAGCGTTCAGGCGCAGGGTGACCGCTCCATCATTCATGTGCGGACAAAATTTGAGTTGCTTAACTCCGATTCTCACTTTAATGTTTCACCAGTCGAGCAGCCCGCATCGCAGTTGCAAAAACAGAACTCAAACGAAAAGTCGATTGAGTTTACGATCCTTCCGGATGGCCGGCTCGATCAAGTCACCGGGCTCGACGCGCTTCTTCCCGAGCAACAGCAGGCTTGGCAGGAATGGGCATCCCGTTTTCTGCTTGCCGCAACGTTCCGCACCCAGGGAGTCCGGGTTTCGCAAAAATGGAATTCTGATGAAGGGGAGAAGTCGCCCTCGCCCATCGCCGGACTTCATTGGATTCGTGATTCCACCTACGTTGGCGATCAGCCTTGCCGCGCCGTGGAGCTAACCCCGCAAGGTAGCGTCGCCACGTCAGATGCCGAGCAGGAAACCTGCGCGGTGATTCTCACTACCGCCGCCCTAAAGCAGGACTCCAACGCCAAAAACACCACGCCGGAAGACTTCAAGCTTCACGAGTTGCGCACCACAGGCACCGCCCACGGCGCCAACCGCATCATCACCTACGTGTCGCTAAAAACCGGCCTCGTCATCCGCGCCACCGAAGAAGCCACGCAGCAAATGAACGTTACTGTGGCCAAAGCTGACGGCTCCAATCGTGTCCGCTATGACGTGAATGCCAAAAGCAACTCTGAAGTTGTTCTCGTCACCCAGAGTCCGTTGAATCCAAACAATTCTCAGTAACCGCTGGCTCTGCCTTCTAGGGTCTTCAATTCTTCCGCTCAGCGCGTGATCAAGTCACGGACACTTGCGCCCGGGCGTATAATGAAGGTTTCGGCTCAGCCCGGCGGACCGGGCAGGAGACGCCTAGCATGCAATTTCGACTGCGCAGCGGTTACCAACCCCGCGGAGACCAACCCGCGGCGATCGACCAACTCGTTCGCGGCGTGGAAGCGGGCGAGAAGCACCAGGTTCTCCTCGGCGTCACCGGCTCCGGCAAAACTTTTACGATGGCAAAGGTCATCGAAGCTGTGAATCGCCCCGCGCTCGTGCTCGCGCACAACAAGACTCTGGCCGCTCAGCTGTATCATGAGTTTAAGAGTTTCTTCCCGGAGAACGCTGTCGAATATTTCGTCAGCTACTACGATTTCTACCAGCCGGAGGCGTACGTGCCTTCCGCTGACGTCTACATCGAAAAAGAAGCCACCATCAATGATGAGCTCGACAAGCTGCGCATGAGCGCAACCCGTTCGCTTTTCGAGCGTCGAGACGTAGTCATCGTCGCCTCCGTCTCTTGCATCTACGGCCTCGGCTCGCCGGAAGCCTATTACGGCATGCTCGTGATGCTCGAAAAGGGCCAGCACACCTCGCGCGAAGCCCTCCTGCGCCGGTTCGTTGATATTCAGTACGACCGTTCCGAGGATCTGCGCCGTGGCACTTTTCGCGTTCGCGGCGACATGATCGAGATTTACCCCACCTATGAAGACAATGGGTATCGCATCGAAATGTGGGGCGAGCAAATCGACGCCCTGCGCCAGATCGATCCTCTTACCGGAGAAGTCCGCGCAGGGCAGGAAGATTTGACTCGCGTCCCGATCTACCCCAAGACGCATTATGTAATGCCTGCCGAACAGCGAGAGCGCGCGATCGTCACCATCTATGAAGAGCTCGAGTGGTGGAAAAAAGAATTGGAACGTGCCGGGAAATTCGTCGAAGCGCAGCGCCTCACGCAGCGCACGCTGTTCGACATCGAAATGATGCGCACCATCGGCTATTGCCATGGCGTCGAAAATTACTCACGCCATCTGAGCGGCCGCTTACCCGGAGAAGCGCCGCCCACGTTGCTCGATTATGTCCCGCAGGATTATTTGCTCTTCGTTGACGAATCGCACCAGACCATTCCGCAGGTGCGTGGAATGCACGCCGGAGACCGTTCGCGCAAAGAAACGCTCGTGAACTACGGCTTCCGCATGCCCTCGGCGCTCGACAACCGCCCGCTCACGTTCGAAGAATTCGAACACCGCGTGAATCAGGTTCTTTACGTGTCGGCGACGCCTGGCCCTTACGAGCTGACCAAATCGGGAGGTGCCTTCGTCGAGCAAGTCATTCGCCCCACTGGCCTCGTCGATCCCGAAGTGGAAATTCGCCCTGTGAAGGGTCAGGTTGACGATTTACTCGAGGAAATTCGCCTACGTGCCGAGCGCCATGAGCGCGTGCTGGTCACGACGTTGACTAAGCGCATGGCCGAGGATCTTTCCGAATATTTCACGGAAATCGGTGTGCGCTGCCGCTATCTTCATTCCGAAGTGGAAACGCTCGATCGCATCAAGATCTTGCGCGACCTTCGCCGCGGCGAATTCGACGTTCTCATTGGCATCAATCTTCTCCGCGAAGGCCTCGATCTGCCGGAAGTTTCACTGGTGGCCATTCTCGACGCCGATAAGGAAGGTTATCTCCGCAGCGCCACCTCGCTCATCCAGACCATGGGGCGATGCGCGCGCCACATTTCCGGCCGGGCTATTCTCTATGCCGACACACGCACTGGCTCGATGAATCAGGCCATCAGCGAAACCAATCGCCGTCGCGACAAGCAGCTCGCCTACAACAAGGAAAACAACATCACGCCCGAATCCATCGTCAAATCCGTGGATATGGAACTCGCACGAATCGTTGAAGCCGATTACGTCACCATACCCGTAGACGACGTCGCGCTAGACACTGCCACTGCCAACGTCAAAAACGAGCAGCAACTCGCCGAGCTCCTGAAGCAGCTGGAAGGCCAGATGCGCGAAGCCGCGAAGAAATTCGAATTTGAGAAGGCCGCGCAGCTCCGCGATCGCATCCGCGGTTTAAAGCAGCGCGACCTCTCCGGCCTCTTCTCCACCGAAAAGGCAGCCTCCGCTCCCTAGTGCGATTGCGGATTGCTGTCGGCTGGTGCCGGCGACCGCGGCTGCTGTTTCTTCGCTAGACGATGCCGCGGCGCAATTCATCCAGCGGGTAAAACGTGTCCCGCCAAATCACGCCGCCTTGCCACAACGTGACGGCAGTAGAACGCAGCAACATATAACAAAACAGCACCGCTCCAATCGGCTGTGTCAGCGCATAGAGCGGTGAAACGCACATCACCATGTCGACCCCAATGTGAAAGCCCATCGCGATCGCCACCGCGACCGCCGCAAGGATCCGAATCCACCCGTGCCCCACTATCAACGCAACGAATGGCGCTACATTCAACAACAGCAATCCCGCGGCTGCCATAAACGCCAGCCCCAGGTTGTAGCCCGCCGCCGCAAAAAAGTTCTTCGTAACGCCGCGAACAAGATTCCCCAGTCCCGCATGCCAGCGAATAGCCACCGCGTCTTGAGCGATGCCCACGCAACTCCGAAATCCCGCTTGCTTCAGGATTTTCCCCAGCTTCATGTCATCGACCACTTCCATTGCCAGCCGCCGGTGCGTCCCCACCGCCTCGTATGCGTCGCGTTTCACCATTTGAAAGGCGCCCACGCCTACGTACGCTCGTGAATGCGGGTTGCCGACTCGATACGGATCCGTTGCCAGGTGAAACGCCATGCCGAAGAAAGTAAGCAAAGTTGTTTCCCAGAATCCGTGCATCTCCACATCACCGAACAATGTCAGATGATCAAGCGCGCGCTGCTTCACAAGGCTCGCCGCTCTCCGCAGTGCATCCGGCGCAAACCGCACGTCCGCATCCGTAAACAGCAGCCATTGCCCGGTCGAAACTTCATAGCCGCGTTGCAATGCATGAGGTTTGCCCAACCATCCGGCCGGAAGTTCCTCCACGTGAACCACGCGAACCCGCGGATGATTGCGGGCGAAGTCATCTAGAATTTTCTTCGTAAAATCCTGCGACCGGTCATTCACCGCGATGATCTCGAGACCGGGATAGTCGAGCGTTGCAAGCGTAGCCAACGCAGCCGGCAGCTTCTCCGCTTCGTCGCGCGCCGCAAAAATTAGCGAGATGCGCGGGCAGTCAGGATCCTCAGCAGGAGAAAAATCCTTGATCCACGGCAGCCGCAGCGCGCCGTAAGCCACGCGCAACCCGTGAAAAATCCAGAAGAAAGCGATCAGTCCGAAGAGCCAGACCCCTGCGACGTGCTCGATTCTTCCTGCCAGAATTGGTGTCAACGCTCGCCTCGCGGTATCCTAGCACGAGGCAGGAAACGTAATTGAAACCATCTCTCCAGGTGAATCCATTTGAAAATCTCCATTGAAAACACCACCCTCGCAAATGGGCTCAAGGTAGTTATCGCACCCGACACCACCGCGCCGGTCGTCACCGTCGGCGTCTACTACAAGATCGGTTTCCGCCTCGAGCCGCAGGGCCGCAGCGGTTTCGCGCATCTTTTCGAGCACATGATGTTCCAGGGCTCCGCCAACGCCCCCAAGATGCAGCACATCAAGCTCATCAATTCCAGCGGCGGCACGCTCAACGGTTCAACACACTACGACGTCACCAACTATTTCGAGTCCGTTCCTTCGAACGCGCTCGAGCGCGTCCTGTGGCTCGAAGCCGATCGCATGCGCGCCCTCAAAGTCGATGACGAAAATCTCCGCAACCAGCGCGACGTCGTCAAGGAAGAAGTCCGCGTCAACGTGTTGAACCAGCCCTACGGCGGATTCCCCTGGCTTGACCTTCCACCGGTCGCCTTCCGCAATTGGGCCAACGCCCACAATTTTTACGGCGATTTTGCCGATCTCGACGCCGCCAGCCTCGCTGACGTGCAGTCTTTCTTCAAGACCTACTACGCGCCGAACAACGCCGCGCTTTTGATCCTAGGTGACGTGAAACCCGACGACGGCCTGGCTCTTGCCAAGAAATATTTCGGCGATATTCCCGCCGGCGCCGCGCCCCCGTTCGCCGATCCCCGCGAACCCGAGCAGACCGAAGAGCGCCGCGGCGAAGTCGAAGAAAAATTCGGCACGCTCCCTGCTATGGCCATTGGCTACACCGTTCCGCCGCGCCGCACCACCGACTGGCACGCCATGACCTTACTAGATCAAGCTTTGCACGGCGGCCGCGCCGGGCGCACGTACCGCCACCTCGTCCTTGAAAAACAGGTCGCTGTTGAGGTAGACGGCGGCATTGACGATATTTTCGGCTACAACGGCCCGACGCAAATGGTCACCAAAATATTGCACAAGCCCGAATGTTCAAGCGACGCCACGCTCGCGGAATTCGATTTCGTAATTCACGAGATTCAGCAAAACGGCATCACGCAGGACGAACTCGACCAGCTCAAAGTAAAATTCCGTTCCGACTATTACTCTACGCTCGAAGGCGGCCGCGGTGGCATGCCCCGCTATGGCCTGATGCACCTGCTCGCGTGCTTCTCTCTCTTCGACAACGAGCCGCAACTAGTCAACTCCATTCTCGACGGCTTTCTCACGGTGAAGCGCGAAGACATACAAGCCGTTGCGAAAAAATATCTCCGCGATGACAAGCGCGCTATCGTTTTCCGGCGGCCAGTGACCGCCAGCCTGCCCGCTGGGGCGGGCGCAAAGGAGGCCGCGTAATGGCCACCCGCGCAGCAGCTGAAGTTCAAGCCGCCGTTCCGCCACTCTCCTCCGAGCGCCAGGTCACCTGGCCCAAGCGCACCAAGGCGCGCCTCGCCAACGGCCTCGAAGTCGTCCTTGCCGAATCACACACCATCCCCAAATTTCACGGCGAGCTTTTCCTCCGCTCCGGAAACGCCGCTGCCATTCACCGGGCTCCCGGTCTCGCGGAAATGACCGCCACAGTCGTGCGGACCGGCACCGCAAAGCGGCCGAGCCGCCAAATCGAAGAAGATCTCCGCCGCCTCGGCGCAGATCTCTCGTCGCACGCAGGCGCGGACAACAGCGCCATCGCCTTTGCGGGCCTGTCCGAACTGGCCGAGCCGCTGCTTAGGCTCGTCAACGAGCTTGCGCGCGAAGCCGCCTTTCCAGAGGCCGAATTCGAACGCGAGCGTCGCCAGAAACTAGAGGAAGTAAAGCTCGACCGCACCCAGCCTGGATTTCTCGCCGGCGAGCGCCTGCGCAAAGTTCTCTTCGGCGCGCACCCCTACGCGCAGGTCGCGCCCACGGAAGAACAGGTCGCCGCTTACAAGCGCGATGATCTCCTGTCTGTCTATCGTGAATTCTATACGCCGGAAAACGCGCTGCTCTTGATGGTCGGAGACTTCGATTCTGCCGCCATGCTCAACACCATCGAAAAAGTTTTTGGCTCGTGGAGCGGAAGCAAGCCCGCCATCCCGCCGTCGCCGGAGCCTGCCAAGCCGCGCGGCCGCCACGTCCATCTAGTGCACGTGCCCGGCGCCGTGCAAGCCCAGATTCTTGCCGGCTGCCACGCCATCACTCGCAAGCATCCCGATTGGATTAAGCTCGGCCTCACCAATAGCCTGTACGGTGGCGCTTTCAATTCACGATTGGTGATGAACATTCGCGAAGACAAAGGCTATACGTACAGCCCGCGTAGCGGCGTCAATCCGCTGCGCGAGTACGGCTATTTCTCCGTTTCCGCCGCCGTTCGCAACGACGTTGTCGCCGCTTCGCTCACCGAAATTTTCTACGAGCTTGACAAACTCCGCGCCCTGCCTGTCCCCGAGCCGGAGCTTGCCGATGCGCGAAACTATGTCAGCGGTGTTTTCTCGCTAGGCCTCGCCACGCAAGACGGCTTGCTTTCGCAACTGGCTACCGTCGCGCTCAACGACCTGCCTGACGATTATCTGGAAACCTACCGCGAAAAAGTTCGAGCGCTCACGCCTGACGATTTGCTCTGGACCTCGCGAAAATATCTAGATTCCGCCAGCATGCAGATTGTCGTCGTTGGCGACCGCACGCAAATCGAGCCCCAGGCCGCCTTGTTCGGCGACCTCGACGTCTACGACGCCCAGGGCAAACACTTGAGCTAGTCAATTAATTATTTACTTATCAAACTATCTCTGATAGTATTCCGCGCTTATGAGGCGCCAAGAACTGCACCGTCGGTTCTTCCTACTGTTTCTGTTCTGCTGCTTCGTTTTCGCTGCAGGATTACAGGCCACGAAGAAGCCGCCGCTCAAGCCCATCAACATCAACACGGCCACCTCCGACGAACTCCAGCAAGTCCCCGGCATCGGGCCTGTCACTGCCGAAAAAATCTTGCAAATGCGCAAATCCTACGGCGCCTTCAAAAGCGTCGATGACCTGCTCTCCATCCGCGGCATCGGCAAAAAACGCCTGGAAAAAATGCGCAAGTACCTGACCGTTAGCAAGGTTGCCGGCGCAGGCAAAACTCCTGGAGCAACGAAGTCGCAGCCACAAAGTCCAGTCTCGGCCGCCGACAAGCCGAGAGCGTCAGCCCCGCCAACAGAAACCGAAGAACCACCGCGGTAAATCTCAACGGTTAGTCGGTACGTCGGCAGCGTCTCTATTTCAATTGTTTGTTTGGGCGCTACAGCGGCTGGTGAGTCTCTCTCGGCTGCTCGACCCGCAGCGGCACCTGGTCTGCAATGCGGATACCGTAGCCTTCGAGAGCCACGACTTTTTTCGGGTGGTTGGTAAGTACGCGGATATCTTTCAGTCCCAGATCAATCAAAATCTGCGCGCCAATCCCGCTCTCGTGCTGCACCATGCGCTGCCGTGCCGGTTCGCGGTCCAGTTGGCCGCGCGAGTGGACATGAATCTGCGGCAGCGCTCCCGGCTCCTCTGACAACTCAATACCGAACCCGCGCCCGGTGTGATGCAGATACAAAAACACCCCGCGATCTTCTTTCGCAATCGCTTCCAGCGACCGCGCAACCAATTCCGCGCAATCGCACGTGATCGACCCGAAAACGTCGCCCGTCAAGCAGTGCGAATGGACGCGGACCAGCGGTGCGCCCCCGTTGTCGAGGTCTCCGCGGACGAGCGCCACATGCTGGTCGTGATCTACGTCGCTTGAATAGGCAATCATCCGAAACTCGCCATAACGCGTCGGCAGCACAGCCTCAGCCACGCGTCGCACGTAACGTTCATGTTGCATCCGGTAGCGGATCAAATCCGCGACCGTCAGCATTTTTAAATTGTGCTGTTTGCAGAACTCCACCAATTGCGGCACGCGCGACATCGTGCCGTCCTCATTCATAATTTCGCAAATCACTCCGGCGGGAGTCAGTCCCGCAATGCGCGCCAAGTCAACGCTCGCTTCCGTTTGACCCGCGCGAACCAGCACCCCGCCTTTGCGCGCCCGCAGCGGGAATATATGCCCCGGCCGCGCCAGGTCCTGCGGCTTAGTCTTTGGGTCCACCGCGGTTAGAATCGTGATTGCGCGGTCGGAGGCGCTGATCCCGGTCGTTACCCCTAGCCGCCCATCGATCGCCTCGCAGAACGCCGTCCCGTGCACGGAAGTATTGATCGGCGACATCAGTGGCAGGTGCAGCTCGTCGCAGCGTTCCTCCGTGAGCGGCAGGCAAATCAGTCCTCGCGCATACTTCGCCATGAAGTTGATGGCCTCCGGCGTAATCTTCTCCGCCGCCATGGCCAGGTCGCCTTCGTTTTCGCGGTCTTCGTCGTCGACAAGGACAATCATCCGCCCTTGGCGAATCTCCTCCACCGCCTCTTCCACCGTCGCAAAGTCGGCTCGCATCTCTCTCATATAGTATCGAATATAGCATTCACGACGCGGGAACGTTTCTGAAACTTGTCGGAGATTTGGAATCGCTCAAACGCTCTACTATCGCTGGAAGGATGAAGCGGAACAGGGAGCGAAGGCAGCGCTTGGGGGGAGAAGCGCTGCCGCGGCGGAAACCGAGAAGGACCCCCGCATCCGGCAACTGGAGCGGACCCTGGGCCGGAAATCGCTGGAGATCGAAATCCTAAAAAACGTCGTGGGGGAGTGAGCTGTGGTGCGGTTCACTCCCAGGCGCGAGAGATGGTGACCGAGGGCTACACAGCCACGCTGGTGGCAGCGACGTTGGCTATCAGCCGGTCGAGTCTGTATTACCAGAAGCGGCCGCGCGGCAGCCGGGCTGACGGAACCTACGATGAGGAGATCGTGATGGCCTGCGGAGAGAAGCTGGCCTACGGCTATCGGCGAGTGGCGTGGTGGCTGCAGCGGAAGAAAGGGCTGCCCGTGAATCGCAAGCGGGTGTTACGGGTGATGCGAGAACGTGGGTTGCTGGTGCGCTCGCGTCGTCTGCGCGCACGAAGGAAGAAAGAATGGGGCCGCGTGGAAGCCGCCGAGCCGAATCAGATCTGGCAGTCGGACATGACCAAGATCTGGGCGGGGCCTGCCGTGGGCTGGGCTTATCTAGTGTGCGTGATCGACTGCTGCACGCGGGAGATCGTGGGCTGGAATCTCTCGCATCGCTGCCGGACCGAAGATGCCTTGGCAGCGGTGGAGCAGGCCGTGCTCTCGCGGCTGCCCGAGGGCAGCCGCGAGGCGAGCGTGACGCTGACCACAGACAACGGAACGCAGTTCACTTCTTCGCGCTTCCTGGAAACGCTCGGGCGGCTCGGCATCACACACCGGCGAACGGCCTATCATCACCCGGAAGGCAACAGCTACATCGAACGGTTCCATCGCAGCTTGAAAGAGGAGGAAGTCTGGACGGCGGAGTATCGCAGCTTGGAAGAAGCGCGAGCATCGATTGCTCGCTGGATAGCGGAGTACAATCACGACCGGCCTCACAGCGGAGTCCAAAATCGCACTCCGCACGAGGCCTTCTTGGCTTTCGCAGGTGTACTAAAAAACGAGACCCTGACTGTCTAAATTAGCGGGGAGCACTACAATTGTATCGGCGCGGCCAATCTCATTGGCGACGGCCTCTTCTTTGTTCACGGCGTTTATTCTCTATGTTTGGTTCTCATTCTATTACCCACTGCATTCCACTCCAGTATGTTGCGTGCGCCGGGTTTCCTCCATAATTCGATTGAGCATAAAGCGCCAGCGTACGGAAGATCCCTCCAGAAACGAGCGGCACGCTCTTTCCCGAGCAGTCGTTCTTAACAATGTTTGTAGCGGACGTTACAGTAATCGCCGTCAGCACTATATCAGAACACGAGTTTCCTATATGTACACCATTACTACACCCATTCGTACAGTCCACGTCTCTTACGGTTCCCGTGACACGATTGTCGAAGAACACACCGTCGTTGAAGCCCTCCACATGCACTCGCTCGACCGCGGCATCTGTTTGGCTCACGCCCATAGCTGTAATGTGAACGCCAGCCTTTCCGGTCGGCGTGCCAACTGCGTTGTTGCAGGTGATATCGTGGATGCGATGTTGGTTAACCCCGTTGGCCACAACCCCGATACAGTCATTCGCGCCAACATCTACAACCTGCACATCCTCCAGAATATAGTGGCCCATTGTCTGGGTGGTTCCGTTAATTTGAATCGCGGCCTGCGTCCCGCCTCGCGTATGGCCAACATTTACGTGCCGCAGCCCGGCAAATTCATTCAAGCTGTTGCCGACATACGCCGTGCAACCCGGAACATTTCCACAGTTCAGGTAACCGTATTCAATCATAACGTCCTGAATCGGAAATGTGTTGTCACCAACAGTAACCAGCGGAGCAGTCGGGAAATTCGCCGCGCCCTTTAGCTGGGATTGCGGCGAACAAAACTCAACTCGAACATGAGAAGCGTTAATCGTCCAAGGAATAGACGTCGTGATGTCGTAACATCCGATTTTGAGCACGATGTTCGCACTTCCGCTCAAACCAGCGAATGGGTTGACACTAGAGTTTTGCGGACCAGACAAGCTGGTCATATCGACGATAGCATTGTGGTTTCCGGCGGCCGCGAATGCCGCCTCAACTTGTTGCCCCCAGTCTTGAGAATAGCAGGCTGGCGCGCCCATGAGCGCCAACGCGACTAGCATCTTAATAATTTGTTTCACGGCGTTTGGCCTTTCTGACGTCTGCGGAATCGCAGATAAGCTACATCCACAGCTGAAGTAGCAAAGGCCGCTGCTCCTTGGCAGCGGCACATTTTCTTCTTTGCGCAATTCTATGTTCGCAAGGACTGAAAACCTACTGTACAAGAGGCCCGTATTGGGTCAGGGCATGAGGCGCGTTCATGAAACCAGGACCCCTGGTCGAGCACGCCTCAAGGGAGACCACTCCCTTCGCCAGGAATCTCGATACCGACACAGCTGACCGATGTTTTACGACAGCTGGCAGCCGTCCGAATCGTGAACCCGATTTGGAAGGCGCATTCTTGCGAGGAGGGTTCCAGCGCCTGAGAAGGCAGGAATTATGAGGGTTGGGTGGCCGAGCATTTTGCCATACCGTTCCGACGCTTCTGGGGCAATCCGCTATTGCCGTCAAGGTTGCGCAGAACTAGTTCCCGCTCCCTCGAAAGGGAGTTTGAAGAAGGAATCGCGGTCGAAGTAACGATCGAAGCGATGTCTGGGTCGGACTGAAGCCGACCAAAGATTACGAGCGAGCCGTGGTCGTCGTTACTGCGCGACTATGTCAGCCGTATGAGTACATCTTTTGATTTGTTTTTTTAATTAAGAAATTCAGACTCGCGGTTGCGAGTCAAAATTCCTCTCTCATTTCTGCATTACAGCCGAATCAGCGACTCTCATGGCGCGTGTCAGTTTGCGGCCGGCGTGGCACGCAAAACAGTTGAACAAGGACTTAGGCGAAGTTCGTAAAATTTTCACATCACAATTCAAAATTACACATACAGTGAACTTGGCATTGTCATTGTAGGGTGTTGTGTTTATGATTCGGACGAACTGGCGACTTATACCCATAAAACGTCAGTCGCGTTTTGGCCCAGCCCCGAGGAGAACTCGAAGTGGCCACAGCGCGTGTCTGGAGATTTATATTTGCAGTTCTGTTGTGCAGCGTTACCCTAGCGATTGCAGTCGGGCAGACTCCGTCGGGTGGAGCAACTCCTGCGCGTCAATTCGCGGCAGTAACTACATCAGGCGATACAAACCGTCCTCAACCTGCCCAACGAAACCCTCGTTACCGTATCAACCGCAGTGACATTCTGAATCTTTCCTTTCCTCTATCGCCGGAATTCAATCAAACAGTGACTGTTCAGCCAGACGGCTACATTACATTGCAGGGCGCAGGAAGTATTTGCATTCTTGGCATGACAGTACCCGAGACGGGCGAGGCCATCAAAAAAGCCTACGCAAGGGTGCTCCACGAGCCGATCATCGACGTCGATTTGAAGGATTTTCAGAAGGCGTATTTTATCGTTACGGGTCAAGTTACGAAGCCGGGACAGTACGATCTGCGCTACGACCTAACAGCTTCCGAGGCGGTCGCCATAGCGGGTGGGTTCATGCCAACCGCTAAAACGCAGATCTATCTGTACCACCGCACGGACGAAGGGTGGGTTCAGGCACGAGAGATAAAGCTAAAAGATTTCCTGCACGGGAGAAACATTGCTGAGGACGTTCAGATTCGGCCGGGAGACATGATCTTCGTTCCCGAAAAGACCATTACAAAAGTACGGAAATACATCCCATACGGCGTCGGCGTGCCACTCAATACGTCGCCATTGAGTTACTGAGCTGAACCCGCAATTTCAAAAAAGGATGAAGCTGAATGAATCGGACTCACTTGAGGTCCAGGCTAGACGAGGTGTTGCCCGCCTGGACGGCACGCGACTTCCTCACCCCATTGTTCCGCCACAAGGGCGTGGTGATTTCCGTTTTTACGATTGTATTCGCGCTCAGCATTTACGCGGCGTGGGCGGTGGTATCGAAATACTACGTTGCCAGCATGCAGATCGTAGTGCAGCAGCACCGGTCCGACCCGGCGATCACGGCGGGGCAGACCGGAGCGGTCATGAACACCAACCGAGGAATTTCTCCCGACCAGATCAGTTCCGAAATGGCTATCCTTCGTGGAGATGACATGCTGCGTTCGGTGGTCGAAACGTGCGGGATGGTCGATTCGGACCACAACTTTTCTCTTTCAGAGCTGTTCTTTCCGCGGGATCCCGAGCGCAGGAAAGCCGCGAAGATCGAGAAAGCAGTAACATCGCTGGGAAAAGGGTTGAAGGTCGAAGCCGCAAAAGTGTCTGACGTGATCGACGTCCGCTTCGGTGTGGTGGGCAATCCAGAAACACCCGCTTGTGCGCTGCAGAATTTAGGGAAACTCTATCTGCAGAAAAGACTTCAACTGCAGCGACCGCCAGGTTCATCCAACTTTTTCGCGGAACAGACCGACAAATATGGGAAGGAACTTACTGATGCGGAGGAACGGCTGGCGCAGTTTAGCCACGACGAAGGGGTTGCGGCACCGGACGTTTTGAGGTCGGACCTTGCGCAACAACTTTCCGTATCCATGGCGTCTTTGTATACGACACAGCAAGCGATGGCTGCGGATGAGGACCGGCTGCGAGATCTGCAGAAGCAAATGGGCACAACACCGGAACGAATCACCACGCAGCAAATTTCTAATTCAGCGATGGCCTTGTTGCAGCAATTAGAGGCGAGTTTGCTGACCGCGCAGGTAAAGCGGAGGGAATTGCTCACCAAATACGATCCATCGTATCCGTTGGTCGTGCAGACGGACGAAGAGATTGCAACCACGCAGAAGGCCATTGAGAAGGCCAAATCGCTGAATTACATGAATGAGACGACCGATCACAACCCGACGTTCGAGTTTTTGCACCAAGACTATGCCCGAACTCAGGCAGATCTTGCGTCGCAGAAAGCGACGGCCAGCGCTACGAAAGCCAGCATCAAACGGATGCAGGGCCAGTTGGTCGCGCTTGACGCGCAATCTCTGAAACAGGGCGCGTTGATCCGGGAAGAAAAAGCTAACGAGGCGAACTATCTTCTCTACCTCAACAAGCGCGAGCAGGAACGTGCCGCAGACGCACTGGATGCACGGCGGATCGCGGATGTCTCCATTGCAGTTCCTGCAGTTCCGCCGGCGCTGCCTGCGATTAATCCCCTTTTGGCGGGCTTGGGCGGATTTGTCCTGGCGGTGTTAGCAGCGATTGCGGCTGGTTTCATCGCCGAACGAATCGATCCCTCATTCCGCACGCCGGTCGAGGTCAGCGAGACACTTCGGATTCCCGTGCTGGCATCTTTGCCCAGGCAGGCAGCTTAGAGAATGTTTATTGGTTATTACAACCTGTCAGAGCAGCCGTTCGGCGTGACGCCGAATCCGCGTTATCTGTATCTGACCCCGACGCACCGTGAGGCCATGGCCAGCATTGTGTACGGTGTCATGGAGAATCGCGGATTCACAGCGCTTATCGCGCCTCCAGGAATGGGGAAGACGACGCTATTGTTCGATCTCCTGCGATGGTGCGGGGAGACGATGCGTATGCGTACTGTGTTCTTATTTCAATTTCAGCCGACTCCCGAGGGACTGCTGCGCAACCTGCTGGCGGAACTAGGAATTGCTGATGAGGGGCAGAACTTTGCGGGAATGCAGGAGAAGCTTAATCAAGCGATCCTGCAGGAGGCGAAGCAGGGAAGGCGAATCGTTGTCGTGGTCGATGAAGCGCAGAACTTCCGCGAGCCGGTGCTGGAAGTGTTGCGAATGCTCTCGAATTTTGAGACCAGCCAGGAAAAGCTAATTCATATCATCCTGTCAGGGCAACTGCAACTTGCGGAAATGCTGACTTCGCAGTCGATCGAGCAACTTCGCCAGCGCATCTCGATCATAGCGGTCCTGCAGCCGCTCGACGCAAAGCAAACGCGCGAATATATCGAACACCGACTACGCGTGGCTGGTTACAAATCCACACGACCTCTCTTCAATGAAGCGGCCTGCAACATGATAGCGGAATACTCGGGAGGGATTCCGCGCACGATCAATAATCTGTGCTTCAACTCGTTGTCACTGGGGTGCGCGTTAAGACGCGCCACGATTGGACGGGAAATCGTGATCGAGGTATACCGGGACCTGGATCTGGATCTGGCGCCCGGTCCTGCCGCTCCAGCGAAGACGAGAAGTGGGACCTTCCCGGCGCGCCCATTTTCTGCCGAGCCCGCGATCCCTTACGCTCCCAGGCGATCCACGGGACGCGGACTTCGCTTTACAGCCAGCGTGGCCTCGTTCGCTGCAGCGCTCTGTATCGGCGGAGTATTTGCGGATCAATATTTAAACAGCTCCGGTGTAAACCGTGCCGCACTGCCCGCACCGCGGCCTCCTGCGACCCAGGTCGAAGCCACACCTCAGACTCCAGTCGCCGATACAGCGGTGAATTCAGACCAAACCGCTCTGCCCGCATCGACGGGCGACGAACCAATGGCTACGAGGGAGGAGGTTTCAGTACCGCCGCAGAAAGCGCAGAGAGTCAAGCTCGTGACCGTTTCGCGGTCAGAAACGTTGTATGGACTGTGTCTCGAGAACATGGGTCACTGCGACACAAAGACGCTGCGGGAGATTCGCGAAATGAATCCCTGGTTGGACGATCCGAAACAGCTTCGCGCAGGCCAAAAAGTGCGGATGCCCTTGGAACGAGGCGGCGATTTAAGGCCAACCGTTAAAAACAGAAAAGATTCACAAGCTACAGCCAACTCTGGAGAAAAGCGATGAGCAGAAACTTCGAGCTGCTGCAGCAGGCAGGGCTCGGCCTTCCGGGCGGATTTCCCGGAAAGATGGAAGTGTCGGTGCGCGCAATTCCGAAGACGGAATTGCATGTAAAGGGAGAGGACCGCGCGTTTGTGGCGTCGCTCCAACCAGCGGATCTGGACCGGGCAGCCAGAGAAGAGACACTACGCCTCGTTCAGACCATCTTCCTGTTGAAGGACCGCACGAACGGAGGCAGCGTCGTGGTTTTTGCGGCTGTCGATTCGGGAAGCGGATGCAGCAGCATTTGCGTGCAGGCAGCGCAGGTTCTGGCGCAGAGCGTGTCCGGTTCAGTCTGCCTTGTCGATGCAAACTTTCGGGAGCCATCACTCCCTTCGGCGTTTGGCGTCCCAAACCATCACGGTTTGGCGGACGCTTTGCGGACCTCGGAGCCTATTCGGGAGTTTGCCAAGCGCGTTCAACGAGAAAATCTGTGGCTGCTCTCCTGCGGGTCGCAGGTTGATCAATCGGCAGGGCTTTTGCAATCGGACCGCATGAAGAAGCGGATTGCGGATTTGAGAAAGGAATTCGATTATGTGCTGATCGATGCACCGCCACTCAACTCATATTCCGAAGGCGTGGCGTTAGGGCAGTTTGCCGATGGATTAGTGCTGGTGCTGGAAGCAAACTCAACGCGCCGCGATGCCACTGCGCGAATCGCCGAGCGGCTACATGCGATGCAAGTACAGGTTTTGGGTGCCGTTCTGAACAAGCGGACTTTTCCGATACCGGCTTCTCTTTACCGACGTCTGTAAGGCGTCAGCGCGGCGTGTAGCGTAGCGCAAGAAACCAAGTTTCCTCAGTTAAATTTAATGATGGGACTCAGAATGGCGGAGCTTTGCCTGATGATTGCAGAAAATGTTCAGAGTGACGCGATTCCGATACATGCAAAGGCGGAGGCTTCGAAAGCCTGCTGGTATGCGGTGCAGACCATGCCACGCCACGAGAAGAAAGTGTCAGCGGAATTGGGAGCGAAAGCGATTCACTGTTTTCTCCCGACGATGGTGCATACGAAACAATGGAGCGACCGCAAGAAGGCAGTCGTCGAACCGCTTTTTGCCGGATACGTTTTCGTTCGAATCGACGTGGATTCCTCAGCCAGAATCGCGCTTCTACGCACAAAAGGTGTCGTCGGGTTGGTCGGTGTCCGTGGGGTCGGAGTGCCAATTCCGGAATCTGAAATCATCGCGATCCAGACGGTTCTGGAAGGTCGGATTCCGTTTCAAGCACACGAATTTCTAAACACCGGACAAAGAGTACGCATTCGAGGTGGAGCGCTCGATGGACTCGAAGGAATTCTGCAAGCCGTAAAGGGTGATCAAAGCCTGGTTATCTCCATCGAGCTGATTCAACGGTCTCTGGCGGTCACCGTTTCTGGTTATAACGTCGAACCCATTTTTAATTCAAGCGACTCAGGCCGGGTCTTGAGCAGCGCGTGAAATTAACCCGTCGCCAGCCAACGATGGATTCCGCCCCAACAAACATCGCTAACTCTGAAGGCTATACAGCCTAGTAAAGAACCGCACACCGAGTGACTACGTGAACGCATTGCACCGCAGAATTCTGCTAACGACTCTCAAGGTCGGCGACTTGGTACTGGCGACGCTTTCATATGGAGCAGCTTCGTTCCTACTCGTCTGGGCCGAGCACGGGCCTTCATTCGCTGGTTTCCTCTCGATGAGAATCAAGCTGGGGAATTTCATCATTTTCGGTGTTGCGCTGCTTGCCTGGCACTTTATTTATTCGCTGGGTCACTTGTATGAATCGAAGCGGCTCTCGACGGGAAAAGAGGCAATGCTCGAAGAGATGAAAGCGACGGGGCTGGCCGCCCTGTGTCTGATGGTACTCGCGGTTTCGTTCAAAATCACCATGATCACACTTCCATTTCTCCTTCTTTTCTGGACGATCAACACGTTCGCGATCCTTGCGAGCCGGTTACTGGTCCGCCGCGCCTTGGCACAGGTCCGGAAGCATGGACGCAATCTTCGCTGCATCGTAATTCTTGGAACCAATACAAGAGCATTGGAATTTGCTCGGCGCCTTCGCGCGAAGCCAGAGTGGGGTTACCGGAATCTGGGATTTATTGATGAACCGTGGCATGGCCTGAAGGAATTCCGTCGCACGGGCCAAACGCTCCTCTGCAGTTTCTCGGGCCTTGCGGAGTTCTTGCGAAACACCATCGTAGATGAAGTGGCGATCTACCTTCCGCTTCGCTCGTTCCACGCGCAAGCTTCTGATATTGCTGGGTTATGTGCACAGCATGGTATTACGGTGCGTTACGACTCCGATATCTTCGGGATGAAGAGAGTGCGCGGTCCAATCGAGGCGTTTGATGCGGATCCCTATTTAGCAAATTACCACGAGGGCCGCGACGGCTGGGCACGCATCTTCAAGCGCCTATTCGACATTTCCGGCTCATTGGCACTCCTTGTCATTCTGTCGCCCGTGCTCATTGCGGCGGCTGTGCTCATCAGACTGACTTCGGAAGGCCCGATATTGTTCCTTCAAGAGCGAATCGGAATCAACAAGCGGCGATTTCTGATTTGGAAGTTCCGCACCATGGTGACGGATGCCGAGGCGCTGATGCCGCAACTGGAAAAGCAGAATGAGGTTTCCGGGCCGGTATTCAAGATCAAGCACGACCCGAGAATCACCAAGGTCGGAAAGTGGTTGCGCCGCAGCAGCATCGACGAGCTACCTCAGCTCTTCAACGTTCTGAAGGGCGACATGAGCCTGGTTGGCCCACGACCCTTGCCTTTGCGGGATTTTCAAGGGTTCAGCGAAGACTGGCAGCGCCGGCGATTCAGCGTGCGCCCGGGAATCACTTGTCTTTGGCAAGTGCAGGGACGTAGTGCAATCGGGTTCGAGCAATGGATGGCGCTGGACATCCAGTATCTGGATGAGTGGTCCCTGTGGCTAGATCTGAAGATTCTGGCAATGACCATCCCGGCGGTGCTAAAGGGGTCGGGCGCGGCATAAGTGTTCCATTTTGTAATGTGGTTTGCGTTTAGCAAGTTGTTTCAAGGAGGAAGGATGCGGATTGCAGTCATAGGCTCAGGGTATGTGGGATTAGTCTCGGCGGCGTGTTTTGCGGAAATAGGACATCAGGTGATTTCGGTGGACAACGATGTTGCGAAAATCACGGCACTCCAGCGGGAAGAGGTCCCGATCCACGAACATTTCTTGCCGGAGTTGCTCAAGCGTCATCACGGCAAGCGACTTCAGTTCTCGACTTCGATCATAGAGGCGGTGAGGGCTTCAGAGGCGGTATTCATCACCGTTGGAACCCCCCAGTCCGAGACCGGAGAGGCAGATCTTTCCTTCGTCGAAGCGGTAGCGAACGAGATTGCTTCGGCCATTAACGGGCGAAAAGTGATCGTCGAGAAGAGCACAGTACCCGTTCGCACGTGTGAATCACTGCGGAACGCGCTGCTTTTCAACGGAGCGCTCCGGGACTCCTTTTCCGTCGCTTCGAACCCGGAGTTCCTGAGAGAGGGAACCGCTGTACTGGACTTCCTCTACCCGGACCGAATCGTAGTAGGTGCGGACGATGGCTTCAGCTCCTCCTCGTTGCGGGAGATTTATTCGCCGTTGACCTCTGGAAGTTATTATGTTGGCAAGGACGTCGTGCCCGGGCCAGTCGGAGCTGCGCTGAAAGCGCGGCTCATCCTTACCAATGCGAAGAGCGCCGAGCTGATCAAGCACGCTTCAAACGCATTCCTCGCGATGAAGATTTCGTTCATCAACGCGGTGGCCAACATATCCGAAGCTGTCGGCGCCGACATCGCGGAAGTGTGCGCGGGAGTTGGCTCCGATTCCCGGATCGGGCCGAAGTTTCTGAACGCCGGCATCGGTTATGGCGGTTCCTGCTTTCCCAAGGATGTACAGGCGTTTCACGCCGTAGCATCGCAAAGCGGATACGACTTCGGACTGCTCAAGGAAGTGATGCAGATCAACGCGGATCAGCGTCGACGCTTTGTGAAAAAAGTACGAAGTGCGTTGTGGACGCTGAGAGGAAAAAAACTGGCTGTGCTTGGGCTGGCGTTCAAGGGGGGCACTGATGATGTGCGCGAATCTCCCGCGATCGCGATCATCGAAGCGCTGCTGAAGGAAGGAGCGCGGGTGAGTGCTTACGATCCGGCCGCCACGCCCAAGGCCAAATCCCACCTGCCATTGGGACATGTGACATATGCCAACACTCCCTACGAAGCAGCGGCCGGGAGCGATGCGTTGTTAATTCTCACCGAGTGGAAGGAATTCGCCGAGTTAGATCTCAGCCGGATTCGCGAGCTTCTGAAATATCCCATCGTAATCGACGGCCGCAACCTTTATGAGTCCGCGCAAATGGCCGATGCCGGGTTGGTTTACTACAGCATTGGCAGGGGAACCGGTGTTCCGGAACAGATTACAGCGACCGTTCAGCCGCATGAGCCAGCTTCGGTTGGACCCGTGCCAGTTGTGGTGGTACCGCGGCAGTCGGTGACGGCAGCTTAATCCGGACACCGGACAGAGCGCAGGCCCAATGAAAATCGCCGTAGTCCATAACACATATCAGCGTCCGGGCGGGGAAGACATGGTCGTTGCAGCTGAGACCCGTCTGCTTGAAAGGTACGGGCATAAGGTGGTTCGCTATTCCCGCAGCAACGACGAAATCGCGGCAATGTCTCGCCCGGAGCGGTTCTTCATGGTTAAGGACTTGATTCATTCCGAAAACAGCAAAAAAGAATTACACGCTTTGCTTCGCATGGAGAAGCCTGACGTCGTTCATGTACACAACACTTTTATGATGATGTCACCGTCCGTATACGAGGCGTGCTGGGATGCTGGGATTCCCGTCGTTCAGACGCTACACAACTACAGACTGTTGTGCCCGGGCTGGTCGCTGTCGCGCAACGGCGAAGTCTGCGAAGAGTGTTTGAACCATGGACTGTGGCGCGGCGTTTGGCACGGCTGCTATCGGGATTCAAAACTCATGACCGCGGCGGTCGCATTGATGTTACAGGTACATCGCGCAAAGGGAACCTGGAACAAGTCGATAAATGGATATGTGGCTCTGACCAACTTTGCCCGCAACAAATTTATCCAAGGAGGCCTTCCCGGCCCCGCGGTCCACGTGAAGCCAAATTTTTTGGCGGAAGATCCAGGCGAGCGAACATCAGAGGGGCGATCCGTTCTGTTCATCGGGAGGCTGTCCCCCGAAAAGGGGGTGAAAGTTCTGGTGGAAGCGTGGAAAAAGATAAGTGCTCCGATTCCGCTCGTAATTATGGGCGATGGGCCGTTGCGGCACTTGCTCGAAGCAGAAGCTCCAAAAAGGGGACTGGCAAATATCACGTTCACAGGTTGGAGAACTCGCGCCGAAGTTCTCGTTGCAATGAAACAAGCCTCCGTCGTGGTAATTCCGAGTGTCTGGTACGAAGGATTTCCGATGATTCTGGTTGAGGCATTTGCGTGTGGCACGCCGGTAATCTGCTCCGATCTCGGTGGACTGGGAGAAATCGTCGAAGACGGCAGGACGGGTCTGCATTTTCGCGCGGGTGATGCAGAGGATCTGGCGAGCAAGATGGAATGGGCGTGGAATCAACCTGCGGCACTTTCCTCGATGGGCCGCGCCGCGCGGCAAGACTTCGAGAAAAGCTATACAGCCGACACGAACTACCAACAGTTATTGCAGATCTACGAAAAGAGCATCGCCTATGCTGCCCGCCATTGAGCCCAGGCAGCAAACAGTCGTTCAATCCGAATAATCGTTGAAGGAGGAAAAGAATCACATGAGCGTCGCGATCATTACAGGTTCGGCAGGACTCGTCGGCTCGGAAGCGGCGCGATATTTTGCCTCGCTCGGAATGCAGGTCGCCGGAATCGACAACGGCATGCGAGCAGACTTCTTTGGTCCCGAAGCTTCGACGGATTGGGTCCGCGATCGACTGCAAAAAGACGTGCAAAACTACCGCCACTACGATACCGATATTCGCGACGCTGACGCGATCTCCAGTATTTTCCGGGAATATTCAAAAGACATCTCTCTGATCATTCACGCCGCGGCCCAACCGTCGCACGACTGGGCAGCTTCCCAGCCGCTGGTCGATTTCACAGTGAATGCCAACGGCACTTCAGTTCTCCTGGAGGCGACTCGCCTTTTCGCACCCCATGCCGTGTTCATTTATATGTCTACGAACAAGGTGTACGGAGATCGGCCCAATTCGCTGCCTTTGGTTGAACTTGAGACGCGGTGGCAGATTGATCCGGACCACCCATACGCAGCGGCTGGAATTCCAGAGACGATGTCAATCGACCACACGCTTCACAGCCTTTTCGGTGTTTCTAAACTGGCAGCCGATGTTCTGGTTCAGGAATATGGGCGCTACTTTGGCATGCAGACCGGCTGTTTTCGCGGCGGATGCCTAACTGGACCGAATCATTCCGGAACGCAACTTCATGGTTTCCTTGCATACCTGATGAAGTGCGCGGTGATGGAAATTCCTTATACGGTCTTCGGTTACAAAGGCAAGCAGGTGCGCGACAACATCCACAGTGCCGACTTGATTCGCGCATTCCACAGTTTCTTCAAAAATCCGCGGCCAGGCGAGGTCTACAACATGGGCGGCGGCGTGCGCAGCAACTGTTCCATGCTCGAGGCGATGTCCTTGTGCGAGCAGATCACCGGCAAAAAACTGCATTGGGAGTACAAAGAGCAAAATCGGCGGGGGGACCATATCTGGTGGGTGAGCGACCTGTCCAAATTCCGAGAGCATTTTCCTGGATGGGACGTCGAATATGGCGTTCCGGAAATTCTGCAGGAGATTTATGACCAAAACGTCGACCGATGGAGGAGCGAATGCGTACTGCTGGAAAACGGAACATCCTCGGCGTCATGATCGCCGCGGTGGATTACGAAGGAGTGGAAGAGGCGGTGATTCGCGCCGCGCGCGACAGGCGCGCGTTGAGCGTCTCGGCTCTAGCCGTTCACGGCCTGATGACCGGCGTGCTTGATCAAGAGCAAAGGTTCCGCCTGAATCAATTCGATCTTTTGGTCCCGGATGGTCAACCTGTGCGTTGGGCGCTCAACTGGCTGCACGGCGTTGCACTCAAGCACCGAGTGTACGGACCACAACTGACATTGAGGGTGTGCGAACGCGCGGCCGCAGAAGGATTACCCGTTTATTTCTACGGGAGCACCGCGGAAGTGTCGCGCTCACTGAAAGCCAATCTTTTGTCTCGTTTTCCTGCACTCATCATCGCGGGAGCCGAGCCTTCAAAATTCCGCCGGCTGACGTCTGCTGAGAAGGAAAAACTCGCGAAGCGCATTCGCGCCTCGGGAGCTGCGATCACATTTGTTGGACTCGGCTGCCCGAGGCAGGAGGCATTCGTATACGAATGCAGCGAATTGCTTGACATGCCGCTACTCGCGGTCGGCGCCGCATTTCCGTTTATTGCCGGAGCCATGCCGCAAGCGCCGCTCTGGATGCAGAATGCCGGCCTTGAGTGGCTATTCCGGTTGTACTCGGAGCCGAAACGACTGTGGCAGCGCTACCTTTTCCTTAACCCCACATACCTCTTCCTAATTGCCTTACAGAGATTGGGGCTCTCCGATTTTCCGACCGATGGGCGGCCACCTGAGCGGGAACTGCTCTTCGGCTAGCTTGGCCCGCAAATCAATATGACTTCCAATCGAACACCTTTCGTCCGAAACACGATGTGGATGATCTTTGGCCAAGGCCTCAAGCTGATCATCCAGGCGATTTATTTTGTGGAAATCGCCAGGTCGCTCGGCGTTCGCAACTATGGAGCGTTTGTGAGCGTAGTGGCGCTCGTGGGTATTGTCTATCCGTTCGGTTCACTCGGCGGCGGGAATCTACTCGTCAAAAACGTCGCGCGCGATGAATCGCTGTTCGCAGTGTATTGGGGACGCGCGCTTGCGCTTACCTCCGCGTTCGGAGTCGTCTTGATTGGCGTTGTCCTGGTACTGTCGCGCTGTGCGCTTCCTCGTGAAATTCCACTCCTGTTGGTCGCCATGGTAGCTGTCTCGGACATTCTCGGGCTCAACCTCATTACACAGTGTGGGCAGGCCTTCCAGGCATTTGAGAAATTGCAATGGACGGCTGGGATCAATGTGATGATGAGCGCCGGGCGGCTGGCGGGTGCGCTAATTCTAGTTTCGGTTCATCCACACCCTTCAGCGCTGGAATGGGGATATATCTATTTTGGTTGTACAGGGGTGGTTGTCGCAATTTCTGCCGTCTTGGTGCTATTCCATTTGGGCCAACCGAGATTCGAATGGAAATCTCTCAGATCCGAGATCCGTGAAGGCTTTTACTTCTCAGCGAGCCAGACATCTCAGACCATTTACAACGATATCGACAAGACGATGCTGGCGCGATTGAGCACGCTTGATGCGGCGGGAATCTACGGCGCAGCGTATCGACTGATCGACGTAAGTTTCGTTCCGGTATCGGCAGCGCTGTGGTCGGCCTACCCAAGCTTTTTCCGGGTAGGCGCATACGGGATTTCTGCAAGCCTGAAATTTGCGAAGCCGCTAATGCGGAGAGCGCTCGCCTATTCTGGAGCCGTCTGCGCCCTCCTTCTCGTCACGTCCAACATCGTTCCGTACGTACTCGGTTCCGAATATTCAGCGACCGCATCGGCGCTTCGATGGCTTTCGGTGCTGCCGATCCTGAAGGCGTTGCACTATTTTCTTTCGGACACACTCACAAGCGCCGGCTACCAGGGCGTTCGAACTGCCGTGCAGGCGGGCGTCGCGATCTTCAATGTGCTGATCAACCTATGGATCATTCCCGCGCACTCCTGGCGAGGTGCCGCGTGGTCGAGTATTGCGTCGGACGCCCTCCTTTGTGTGGGAGTGGGCACTGCGGTCTGGCTGGTTGCGCGCGCTGATGAGAGAACTCGCCGTGTAGCTGAACTAGAAAATGTAACTGAAGCTTGCGCGCCCGGCGTGGTTGTCGGGACAACTATCGGGCAGGAAGCAGTTCCGGTCGAGTAGAAAATGCCATTCCATAAGTCAAAAGAGACGCTGTTCCTTGCAGCCGTGGCTCTCGTGCTGACAGGCGCACTTTGGAGACTTTTCAGCGGCAGCGCCGAGGGTTCGCTTGATGGAGATACGCGAACCCAAGTGATCCTTGCCGTGTTATATGGCGGCGTCGTGCTGCTCGTGGTTCAGCAGTTCAGGTGGACGAGCTGGTTGATACTTCGTTCGCCTGCGTTGTGCGGGCTCTCGGCACTTGCATGCGTCTCGCCACTCTGGGCAGAAGCGCCGGATCTAGTCTTCCGGCGTTCCATCAGTTTGTTGGGTACCAGCCTATTTGGAGTGGTTCTCGCCGCTCGGTTAACCATCCGCGAGCAATTGCGTCTGGTGCGGGGGGTTCTGAGGCTAACAGCGGCGGCATGTCTCGGACTTTTTGTCGTCGCTCCCTCGTATGCAATGGCAACGGATTTCGGCACCGGATCGGCGCGAGGTATTTTCCCTCACAAGAATCTCTTCGGTGCCGCCATGGCTCTGGGAATCCTTGTCGAGTGGTACGCGGCGGAAGAGGGAAGATTTAGCTGGCTGGTGAAGTTCGTTGCCTTGGGGTTGTACGCTGGCCTGCTGGTGTTATCACACTCCGTGACTTCCGCCGTAACGGTGGCGAGCACGCTACTCATCATGTGGCTCTTCGAGAGGTTTCATCGGCGCTATCACATTCCGCTACCTGCGATTTTGCTTTTTCTCGCTGGCCTCGTCGTGTGCATCGCTCTATTTGGGATCGACACGAGCAGCTTTACAGAAATGATGGGACGCTCGAAAGACCTAACGGGCCGAACTGACTTATGGCGATCAGTGGGTTCCATGATCCTCGCTCGACCTCTCCTCGGCTACGGATTTTCCGGATTCTGGGGCGGCGCATCGATTGAATCTTACGCCGTGGAAAACTATGTAGGCTGGTCGCCCACTTACTCGCACAACGGATATCTTGAAATCGTGCTGAGTCTGGGAGTCCTCGGTGCAGGCTTCTTCCTCATCTTCCTGTGGAAAGGTCTGGCGCATGCGTTGCGCGAAGCGGAGCTGAAAGAGGTGAAGGAGGATTTGTGGCCGCTTGCGTTTCTTGTCTTCTTCATTGTTCACAATTTTGCGGAGTGCACCATCATCTGGCAGAACTGTCTCGAGTGGGCGCTCTGCATTGCGACGGTTATCGCGTCTGATCCCCAGGTTAACTCGATTCTAAGCGACGCCGAAATCGAACCTAACGTCGCGGCGACGGGTTCTGGGTTCGCCTATGCCTTCAGAAGCAATGCAGCTCCCGAGGATGGCAGTCCATCCAAGCTGACCGGGTTCGCAGATTCACTATAAGGAAAGAGGGAGAGATCTCTTGCGCGTAGCGATTTGCATCGGCACTTTTCGGCGGCCGGAACTCCTACAGAATCTGCTTGCGGCGATTGGCCAACTTCGATTTCAGAAGGTCAGCCGTCCGGAAATCGAAGTCGTTGTCGTCGATAACGATGTGTCACGAAGCGCGGAGCCGGTCTGCACACTTTCCGGTTTTCCATGGACGATTCGTTACGTCGCTGAGCCGCGCAGAGGAATAGCGCGGGTCCGGAATCGTTCCATCGTCGAGGTCATGGGTGCCGATTTTCTCGCATTTATCGACGACGATGAAGCGCCGGCCCCCCAATGGCTTGACGAACTCTTGTGGACGCAGTCCCAGTTTCAAGCCGATATCGTTTGCGGTTCAGTGCTACCGGCTTTTTCGGACGGGGTACCTAGTTGGGTCAGGTCGGGCGGATTCTTCGATCGGCTCGTTTTTCCTACGGGTCAAGCCGTTAAATTGTGCTCCACGAACAACGTGCTGGTCCGCCGTGACACTCTCAGAAGCGTGCCGAGCTTCGACGAACAGTTCGACCTCACTGGCGGCGAAGACACTCACTTCTTTCTCCGGGTCCGGCGCTCGGGTTTTCGAATGGTCTTTTCTCGGGAGGCGACCGTATACGAATCCGTCTCAACAGGAAGAGCGAACCTTAAATGGATTCTTCGTCGCGGCTTTCAGAGCGGCAACAGTTGGGCGTTGTGTGAGCGTGACCTTGATCCGAGGCTACGCGTTGCGCTCTTGCGCGGCTGCAAAGGGATCATTCACATGGGTGTGGGAGTTTTGACGTTGATTCCGGCGTTGTTTTCCGGGAAGGCGCGTGTTGTCCTGTCGCTGCGAAAAATATTTCTCGGCGCTGGAATGCTGACCGGCATAGCAGGGCACCGTTTCCTCCCTTATCGCGATGCGGGCCTGGAGACGTTCGACAAGTCGGCAGTTGGGACGCGAGGATAGTGGCATCGCTATGACATTCAATCACATTTTAGTCGCGCCGATTTTGTCCCTCATGCTAATCACTGCGCCGATGGCAGAGGATCACAGCGCCGTTTCGCTCAAGCCGCCCGCGCGTCCCGTCCCTGCGGAGTTTTTCGGAATGCACTTTCACCATCTCGGCGGCACGACTCCGTGGCCGAACGTTCCAGTGGCGCAATGGCGGCTGTGGGACGCAAACGTCGCATGGCCAAACCTGGAGCCAGCCAAGAATCGCTGGCGATTCGAAACGCTTGACGCCTATGTCGCGCTTGCCAGCGAACATCACGTCGGTCTTGTGCTGCCGCTCGGGCTCTCGCCGGCATGGGCTTCCGCGCGTCCGCAGGAAAAATCGACTTACCAACCCGGTTTCGCTGCGGAACCGCGGGATATTGAGGATTGGCGGATGTATGTTCGAACAGTTGCCCGACACTATGCGGGGAGGATTCAGGCTTACGAAATTTGGAACGAGCCAAACCTCAAGCAATTCTGGTCGGGGACCGTCGATCAGATGGTGGAACTCACTCGCGAAGCTTCGCTCATCATTCGAAGCGTCGATCCACAAGCACTCATTATCTCTCCCTCCGCGACACAGGACCGAGGGACAGACTGGCTCGCGCAGTTTTTGAGGAAGGGAGGCGGCGAGTTTGTCGATGTCATCGGTTACCACCTTTACGTTGCGCCGCAGCCGCCTGAAGCAACGGTATCGCTGGTGTCCACGATCAAGCGGATCATGCAGGAATTTCGGGTATCGGAGAAACCGATTTGGAATACAGAAGCTGGCTGGTTTCTGCCCAAGCCTTTTCCCGCAGATCATGCTGCTGCGTACGTTGTCCGCGAATTCATCGTGAACTGGGCCGCGGGTGTGCAGAGACTGTATTGGTACGCCTGGGATAATCACGGGTGGGTTTCGCTAGAAACGACGGAGAGTGACAGCCGCACGCTGAAGCCAGCGGGGCGGGCTTATGCGGCGGCTTTCCGCTGGCTTGTCGGAAGCCGCATGTCGGGGTGCTCGGCGGATGGCGAACAAACTTGGATCTGCGAGTTTGAACGGGACGGCAGTCGCCAACGAATTATTTGGAGTGTAACGGGACCGCGAAATATCCGTTTGCCAAGCGAATGGCACGTCCAGAACAAGGAACTCGTTTCCGGCGAACGTGAGCCTGTAAGCGGGGACGAGTTGGGGATCGGGCCTGAGCCAGTGCTTGTCTCGTCTTCAGACAAATCGAATTGAAGGCCTTCACTGAAACCGTTC
>WNFR01000988.1_pt1 | contig 29322 bp, 29 predicted proteins | sample 5400221 | NCBI WGS metagenome assembly WNFR01 (sample SAMN13153357, study PRJNA577476) | soil metagenome | isolation source: 40 cm soil under Madrone tree | place: USA:California | collected 2016-06-14
GATCCGATCGTCGCAACCGCGGCGCCGGCACGGCTGGTCTCGAACCTGGTCGCCTTCGAGCCCGGCGCGAGGACGGCCTGGCACACGCATCCGCTGGGTCAGACGCTGTACGTGATCTCAGGGGTTGGACGGGTACAGGCCAAGGGCGGACCGATCCGCGAGATCCGGGCCGGTGACGTCGTGTGGATTACGCCGGGTGAGAAACATTGGCACGGCGCGTCGCCGACCAATGGCATGACCCATATCGCGATGCAGGAGTCGCTGGACGGCAGTCACGTGACCTGGATGGAGCACGTGACCGACGCGGAGTTTTCCGCAAAGCTCGGTTAGATCCGCTGTGCTCCAATGGGGTCACGGTTCCACACCGGTACGCCGACCGCTCTTGGCGCGACGCGAACCGGCCACCAGGACCGTCACCGGTCGATCGTTGGCACGCTCTTCGCAATCCTCTGTCCTCGAGGACGCCGGCTGTCTCGCGATGACACAGCCCTTGCCCAAAAGGATACGACCGATGATCAGAGCGCTCGCGACACGCAATTTATCGGCACGCCAGAAATCGAACATTCGCAATATCGCTTACCGGCTGGGCGGCTATGTCCGGCGGCCGGTCGAGGTTCTGGTGGAAGACGTCGTCCTGCAGGACAACGCGCGGACCTTTCTGCAAATCGGCGCCAATGACGGCTATCTGTCGGATCCGTTGAATCTGGCGATCTTCCGCCACAAGCTGACGGGTACGTTTGTCGAGCCGCAGGCGAACTATTATCGCGAGCTGCAACGCACCTATCGCGACTTCCCGGGCATGGTGTTCCTGCAATACGCCGTGGCCGAGAACAACGGCGCCATGACCATGTACACGCTCGACTGCAGCTGCGGCCGGCTGCCCGGCTGGGCGCACGGCGTGGGCACGCTGTCACGCGAGCAGATCGAGAAATTCGGCGACCAGATCGCCGATATCGACGCCTATATCCGCGCCAGCGAAGTTCAGTGCGTCACGGTTGCCGATCTGCTCGATCGCGCCGCGCATCGCGACCCCGACATCATCGTGGTCGACGCGGAGGGATTTGACCACGTCATCCTTTCCCAATTCGACTTTGCAAAACTTTCGACCAAGCTGGTGATCTACGAAACCGAAAGCATGGCGGAAAAGGACGCCGCCGACCTCACGCAAAGACTGGAGGCGGGCGGATTTGCCATTTTCGAGGCCGGACAGGACACCATTGCACTGAAGCGCGATACCGAGACGTTCCGCCGCAAAACCGCGGCAGACAGCAAAGCTGCATAGGCTTTTGATCGGGCAAAATCCCGCGCCGGGCCCGCTCTGATTCAATCACGAACTTGGCTTTAGTTCACCCGGGTCCAGGTCTGGCCGCCGCAGAACACGCCGCCGAAGGCGCAGCCCTGGACGCGCAGGGTGTCGGTGCCCTTGAGCGCAATGGTGGAATCATAGGTGCTGCCGGTATTCGGATCGAGAATCCGGCCGCTCCATTTGTCCTTGCCGGGCTTCATGTTGATCAGAACCTGTTCGCCATTCTGGTTCGACCTCTTGTCGACGGAATATCCGCAGAGATTGGCACCGCATTGTTCGATCCGAACCTTGCCTTCCTTCTCTTCCGTCAACCAGACGCCGAGCGGCGAATTCGCGGCTTGCGGAGCAGCCGGCGGCGGTGCCGGCGGCGGCGTCACCGCAGCAACGGCCGGCGCCGCTACGGGCTTTGGAGCAGGAGCAGGTTCCTGTTGAACTTGCGGCTCGGATGCGCTGGCCGCAGGTGGAGACGGTGGCGGAACCACCGCGGTATCGGCCGGCGCAACGGTGGCGGTCGTGGTCGCGGGTTCGCTCGCCGGGGGAACGGGCACGGGAGCGGCGACGGCGGGAGCGGGGGCCGTCTGCTCGGCCGGTGCGGGTGGTGGGACTGCGGCTTCGGCCGGCGGCGCCTGCGGGTCGGTCTTCGCCTGCTGCGGCGCCTGTTTGCGCGGACGGTCGCCATTCTCGTTGCGCGAACGCTTCGAGCGCCGGCCGGAATTATCGTAGACGCCGGGAATCGAAACGGTGCCGCGATCGGGATCGACGCGAATGGTGCGGCCGCCATATTCGAAGGTGTACTGGGCCTGCGCGGCGGTGCTCGCCAACAACAGTGCGGCGATAGCGAGAAGCTTCTTCATGATGACCTCCTGAGCAGGGAATCCCAGCGGGCGAAGCTATGCTTCAGCAGGGTCACGAAACGTGACCTGGATCACTTTCAAATCATGAGTCGTAGTGTAGCGGCTTTGGTTCAAAGGTGCCGGCGGTCAGTCTAGTTAGGGCTGGATGGGTGGTCAATTTCCGCTGCGTTTTGCGCCGTATTTTCCATGCGGATTATTCAAACCAGGCGGCATAGATCCGCTTGAAACTGCGATCTTCCATGGCGATGTGCAGCCACTGATCGACGAAGGCCTTCAGCGCGACATCGCGCTGCAGCCAGTAAGCCTTCTCGGCGAAGTCGAACGGCTTTTCCGGATGGACCGCGCAGAGCACGCCGGCATGCAGCTTCTGCTGGTACCGCGTCTCCGACGAGTCGGTCATCATCAGGTCGGCATTGCCCTTGGCGATCTCGTCGAAGATCGTGACGTTGTCGCCGAAAACCCTGATCTCGGCATTCTTGACGTTGGCCCGGGCGAACCGTTCGTTGGTGCCGCCGGGATTGACGATCACGCGCGTGCCTGACTTGTCGATATCGGCAATGGTCTGGTATTTTCCCGCATCGGCGCAGCGCGCGATCGGGGTCTTGCCCTCGCGCATGATCGGCGTGGAGAACATTCCCTTCTTCTGCCGGTCGAGCGTGATCGAGATGCCGCCCATCGCGATGTCGAAATCGTCGGCCTCAAAATCCTTCGTCAACTGCGGCCAGGCGGTCGGGACGTATTCGACCTTGACGCCGAGCGCCTTGCCCAGCGCTTCGGCCATGTCGACGTCGAAGCCGCGGAATTTCGAATTGGTTTTGTCGAGATAGGTGAACGGCAGATAGTCGCCGGTCATGCCGACGCGCAGCGTGCCGCGTTTGATGATGTCGTCGAGGCGGGAAGATGCCGCGGGCTGCTGGGCGTGGGCGGATGCCGCCACCAGGACAGCGATTGCCAGGCTCGCCAGAATTCGAAACATGGTGTCTTCTCCGCCGCCAAATCTGATGACACGCACTTGTGCCGGCGCAAGGATCTAGACCAGATGGCAGCCTGGAGCCAGCCGGAGAAGCCAAAATCGTGACCATCTCATTATACGAAGCGTCCGTCGGTGTTTTCGTGCCGTATCTTGGCAATCTGTCCGCGCTTCTGGACCATGGATCGGCCTATGCGAGCGCGCGCAACATCGATCCCGCGATCCTGCTCAACATGCGGCTCTACCCCAACATGTACAGCCTCCGTCAGCAGGTCGGGGAAGCCAACCGTCACGCGGTCGTTGCCTGCGCGCTGTTGGCCGGCTGCGAACCTCACACTTTCGGGGATGCCGAGCCCGATATCACTGAGCTGAAATCGCGGATCGCCACCGCGATCGATTTCGTCCAGGCCATGCCGCGCAGCGCGATCGATGGCGCCGCGGACAAGGAGGTCGCGTTCAGGTTCAGGAACGGCGCGGAGCGAAAATTCACCGGGCGATCGCTGCTGCTGACGTTCAGCGTGCCGCAGTTCTTTTTCCACGTCACGACGGCCTATGACATTCTGCGCCACGCCGGCGTCGATCTCGCCAAGAAGGATTTTCTGGGTCCGCCAAGACAAGTTTGACGCAGGCCTGAGAACGAGACTGAAGCGTTAGATCTCGCCGCTGTCCTTGCGCACCAGATTGGCGGCGGCGCTGCGTCCGGTCATTTCGCTTTTCAGCTGCTCGAAGCGCAGCCGCGCGTCGCTTTCGCGATCGTCCACGAACTTGATCGCGGCATCCTTCGTCATCGGCCCCGTCACGAGCGGGGTCGAATTCTCGCCGATCGTTTCGTCGACATAATATGCGCCATCATCCTCGCGCACCGTCCATTTGAAGCGGATCGCGGCCATCGGTCCGGGACCGAGTTTGGAGTAACCGGCCGCCTCGATCGCGGGGGGCGGCGCAGGCGGTTCTTCAACCGCGACCTTTTCCGGCTCGCGGTGGGATTCGGGCTGGTCAAGGATGCTGGCAATGGCCGCAAGTGCATTATCGGTTGGGTCGCTCTGGCTCAAAATCTTAGTCCCCGGAAATAGGGCGTGATTAACGGAAGCCGGGCTCCGCCACCAGCGCTAATACCCCTTCCTCGCTCCGGATTAAGGCTGAGTTTTGTCAGCTTACGCGCATACCGGCGGCAACCGGTTGTTCCAGGGGCGCGCCTGCTCCAATTGGGCTGCCAGGCGGAACAGGGTGGCCTCATCGCCGAATTTGGCCGAAAACATCATGCCGAGCGGTAATCCGGCCTCGTTCCATGCCAGCGGCACCGACATCGCGGGTTGGCCGGACATGTTGAACATCGCGGTCGCCGGCATATAGCGCCGCAGGATCGGTGCGATGTGCGACAGGTCCTTCGACATGGTGTCGAGCTCGCCGAGACGCAGTGGCGGCGAACACAACGTCGGGCACAGGAAGACGTCGCGATTCTCGAAGAAGGTCGCGAGCCCGCGCGAAATCTGGAAGGCGGCAAGTTGGGCTGCGACATAGTCGGTCGCCGAGGTGTTTTGCGCGTTGTGGGCGGACGCCAGCGTCAGGATCTCGAAATCATTCTCGGTCGCCGCGCGACCAAGCCGCTGCTCGATCAACCGCACCGTCAGCGCGGTGTTACCACCGACGATGGTGGTCATCACGGCCGCCGGATCGGCGGCCAGCGGCGGCGCGCGCTCCTCGACGTGGTGGCCGAGGCCAGCGAGCAGGCCGGCGACGTCACGAACCGCAGCCGCGATCTCGGGATCGATCGCATCACCATAGGGCGATTTGTCGGTGAAGCTGATGCGGAGCTTGCCGGGATCGCGGCCGACCTCCTGCGCAAACGGCCGTTCCGGAGCTGGCGCGACATAGGGGCTCGACGCTTCCGGCCCGTGGATCGCGTCCATCATCGCAGCGCTGTCGCGCACGCTGATGCTCACCACATGGCCGCAGGAAAATCCACCCCAGCCTTCGCCGCGATCCGGACCGAGCGGATTGCGTGCACGGGTCGGCTTCATCCCGAACACGCCGCAGGCGGAGGCGGGGATACGGATCGAGCCGCCGCCGTCGCTGGCGTGCGCCACGGGCAGGATGCGCGCAGCGACCGCCGCCGCGGCGCCGCCGGACGAGCCGCCGGAAGAGTGCGCCAGATTCCAGGGATTTCGGGTTGGTCCGTGCAGACGGGACTCGGTGGTCGGCATCAGGCCGAATTCGGGACTGGCGCTTTTTCCGAACATCGAGACCCCAGTCGCGAGAAAGCGCTGGGCGAGGGTACCGCTGTGATCGGCGACGAAATTCTTCAGCAAAGTCGCGCCCGACGTCGTGCGCGTGCCCTCCAGCAGATCGAGGTCCTTCAAGAGAAACGGCACGCCGGCGAACGGACCGTCGGGAAGTCCTCGCTCGATCTGGCGTTCGGCATAATCGTAATGCTTGACGACGACCGCGTTGATTTGCGGATCGACTTTCGCGGTGCGCGCCACGGCCTCGTCGAGCAGTTCGCGCGCCGTGACCTGTTTGTTGCGGACCAGCCCGGCAAGGCCGACCGCGTCAAAATTGCCGTATTCCCTGAATGCCATGTACATACCTCGTTGACCGGGCCGATCGATGGATCGGCCGGTGCAAGAACGGTGATCCCTGGGCGATCAGCCGAAGACGTCCTGATTGATCACGTTTTGGCGCAACGGATCGCCGTCGAGCACGCTCAGGATATTGCGTGCGGTTTGCTCGCTCATCCGGTCCACGGCCTCCCGCGTCACGCCGGCGACATGCGGCGCCATGATGACGTTGGGAAGTGCAAACAGCGAGTGGCCGGCCGGCGGTGGCTCCTGTTCGAAAACGTCGAGGCCCGCGCCCGCAAGCTTGCCTGAAACCAGGGCCGCATGCAGCGCCGGTTCGTCGACGATGCCGCCGCGCGCGGTGTTGATGAGGTACGCCGCCGGCTTCATCCGCTGCAGCCGTGCGGCATTGAACATGCCGACGGTTTCCGGATTTTTCGGGCAGTGAATGCTGACGAAGTCAGCGCGCGGCAACGCAGCATCGAGATCGGCAACCGGTTCGCAGCCGGCTGCCTTGATGTCGGCCGCGGGTTTGTAGGGATCGTAGATCAGAACGTTCATTTCCATCGCCAGGCAACGCTTGGCGGTGCGGGTGCCGATGCGGCCGAAACCGACGATCAGGACGGTCTTGCCGAAGAGATCGTAGGGCAGCATGCCGAGGCGCGACGCCCATTTGCCGTCCTTGACGATCGAATGCATTTCCACCGCGCGCTTCGCCAATGTCAGCATCATGAACAGCGCCTGTTCGGCGACCGACGGCGAGTTGGCGGTGCCCGCGACCATCAGCGGCACCTTGCGGCGGCTCAGCGCCGGGACATCGACGGCGTCGAAACCGACCCCGATCCGCGTCACCACCTGCATGTCGCCGGACGCCTCGAGTTCGGATTCGCCGAACCGGGTGGCGCCGAGCGCCACGCCGTGGACCGGCGCCTGCGCCTTCAGCATGGCCGCGAAATCCCCGGCGGAGATCATGTTGGGAAATTCGACGAGTTCGATATCGTCCCGCGCGTGGAGCAACGCTCGTCCCTGCTGCGACATCGATTCGGTTACGAAAATTTTCTTCTTGTTGGTCGCCATTTCCAGCCCCTTGGCCTCATTTTTGTTTGTGCGCCGTCAAAGGACGACGCCGGTCACCTCGTTTAGCAGGTGCATATTGTTGAGGTCCACTGCCAATCGGAGCGGGCCGCCATCGCGTGCGCCGGCGTTGGGATTGACCCGGCCGCAGATCTGGGCGCCTTCGAGCGTGAAATAGATCAGCGTCTCCATTCCCATCGGCTCGGTGACATCGAGCACGGTATCGAAGGGCTCGATGCCGGGCTCCGAATGCGGCTTTGCCTCGGTGATGTGTTCGGGCCGAATCCCGAGCTGCAGCTTGTCGGTCCGCAAGACCCCCTGGTAACGGGCGGCACGCGCGGGCGGCAGCGGGAACGCAATCCGGTCGGTGATCCGGATGTTGAGCTTGCCGCCGACATCCTCGAGCCGGCAGGGGATGAAATTCATCGCCGGCGAGCCGATGAAGCTGGCGACGAAGCGCGTGGCCGGCTTGTGGTAGAGTTGGTTCGGCGTGCCGATCTGTTCGATGCGGCCGTGGTTCATCACCACGACCCGGTCGGCCAGCGTCATCGCCTCGACCTGATCGTGGGTGACGTAAACCGTGGTGGTGCGGACCTTCTGGTGCACCTTCTTGATCTCGATCCGCATCTGGACGCGAAGCTTGGCGTCGAGGTTGGACAGCGGTTCGTCGAACAGGAACACTTTTGGGTTGCGCACGATGGCGCGACCCATCGCGACACGCTGGCGCTGGCCGCCGGATAGTTGCTTGGGCTTGCGATCGACCAGTTCGACGATGTCGAGCATGCGCGCGGCTTCGTCGATCCGGGTCTTGATCTCGGCCTTCGGATAACGTTTCAGGCGCAGCCCGAACGACATGTTCTCGGCGACCGTCATGTGCGGGTACAGCGCGTAGTTCTGGAACACCATCGCGATGTCGCGGTCCTTTGGCGGCACGTCGTTGACGACGTCGCCGCCGATCATGATGTCGCCGCCGGTGATGTCCTCCAGCCCCGCGATCATCCGCAGCGTGGTCGACTTGCCGCAGCCCGACGGTCCCACCAACACCACGAACTCGTGGTCGGCGATGTCGAGATCGATGCCGCGCACCGCCTCGACGTCGTCGTAACGCTTGATCACCTTACGCAACGTCACGTCAGCCATGAGTTCAACCCTTTGTCGCGCCGGCGGTCAGGCCGGCGATGTAATAGTCCATCAGGAACGCGTAGATGATCAGCGGCGGGGCGGCGCCGAGCAGGGCGCCGGTCATGATCTGGCCCCAGTTGAACACGTCGCCCTTGATCAGTGAGGTGATGATGCCGACCGGGAGCACCAGTTGATCGGTCGAGGTCGTGAACACCAGCGGATAAAGGAATTGCGCCCAGGACACGGTGAAAGCGAAGATGGTCGCGGCGATAATCCCCGGCATCGCCACCGGAATAAATATCCGCGTCAGCGTCTGGAACCACGAGGCGCCGTCGATGATCGCGGCTTCGTCGAGCTCCTTCGGGATCGACGCGAAATAGCCGATCATGATCCAGGTCGCGAACGGGACCGTCAGCGTCGGATAGAGCAGCAGCAGCACATACCATCTGTTGATGAGTTGGATGCCGGTCCAGTCGCCGAATGCCGCGAACATCTTGAACAGGGGCAGGAACAGCAGCGTGTCCGGAATGAGGTAGGTCAAAAACACACCGGTCGCGAGCGTCGCCGAGCCCCAAAATCGCATGCGCGACAACGCGAAGGCAGCGGGCACGCTGATCAGCATGGTGATGGTAACCACGAAGATCGAGACGAAGACCGAGTTCCGGAAGAACGTCAGGAACTGGTTCGACGTCAGCAGCCCAACGTAGTTCGACAGCGTCGGATGAAATACCCACCACGGGTTGGTGGCCGCCGAAATCTCGGCGCTGGTCTTGAGCGAGGTGATCACCATGTAAAGCGGTGGCACCAGCGAGAAGATCGCGAACAAAGTGAGGAAGAAGTACGACCACCGCAATGCCCAGGTACGGTCGCGGCTCATGCTGCCATACTTTACCGCTCGGGTCGGCGCCGCCTTGTCGATCGCAACAGTGCTTGTCATCAGGCTTCATTTCCGCGTTTGTTGATGTCGCGCAGGATAAAGATCGCCGCGATCCCGAGTATCGGGAACATGAACAGCGACACACTGGCGCCGAGCGGGATGTCGCCACCCTCGATGCCGACGCGGAATGCCCAGGTCGCGAAGATATGCGTGTGATCCAGCGGACCACCGGCGGTCAGGATTCTGACGATGTCGAAATTGGCGAAGGTCACGATCAGCGAGAACAGCGTCGTGATCGCGATGATGTTGCGCATCATCGGCAGCGTCACATACCAGATGCGCTGCCACCAATTGGCGCCGTCGATGGCCGCCGCCTCATAGAGCTGCTCGGGTACCGATTTCAGCGCGGCCAGATACATGATCATGAAGAAGGGCGCGCCAAACCAGATGTTCACGAGGATAACTGTAAAACGGGCCCAGTTAGCCTCGCCCGTCCACGCGATCGGTCCGATGCCGAAAAAAGAAAGGGTGTAATTGAAGGCGCTGTAGGAGGGGTCGAACAGCCATAGCCAGGCCAGCGTGCTCATGGCCGGAGGAATCACCCACGGCACCAGCAGCATGCCGCGCCACTTGCGCTGTCCTTTCGCAGGAATGTTGTGGACGAAATGCGCGACGATGAAGCCGATCAGCGCCTTGAACACCACAGCTGTGATCGCGAAGATGCACGATTGCTTCACGACCAGCCAGAACGTTTCGCGTTTGAACAGGAACTCAAAATTGCCGAAGCCGATGAACCGCTGCATCGACTTGTTCAGGGTTGCCAGATGCAGGGAATAAAAGGCCGGATAGATCACCAGAATTCCGATCAGGAGGATCAGCGGCAGCGTCATGAGGAAGGCGGCCGTGGACTTGCGCTTGAGCGTCGTCCGCAAACTGGAGCGCTTTCGCGTTCCCGCGCCGGCAATTCTGCTCGATTGAATCGCTACTTCAGCCATGATTCATCTTCCTCGCGGTTTCAGAGGAGCCGGTCAGGCTTTCAATCGGGGCCGGCATCGCTGCCGGCCACCAGTCGTATTGACGCAACCGCGTCGTGGAGCATGCTCGCCGCAGCGGCCACGCGACTGGCGCGACCGCCCGGACCAGTTCAGCTCCGCATGAAGCCTTCGAGTTCACCTTCCGCCCAAGCCAGCGTCTTCTCCATCGGTTCGCCCTGGTAGAAGCGCACGGCCATCTTGGTCAGGGTTGCCTGGGTGTAGATCTGCTGGGCCACCTTCGGCGGCGCCGGCGACGCCGCGATCGAGAGCTTCTGGTGATTGTACGGATTGGGGTAGTGGTAGAGCGTGCCCTTCGGCGGTCCTTCCTCGGCCCACGTCTTCAGGGTGGTAAGCTTCTCGTACGCCGGCAGATCGTAGCCGCCGCTCGCGGCGACCAGTTTCTCGACCGAGGCCGGCTGCGACATATGGGTCAAAAGGCTCTTCGCTGCCTCCTTGTTCTTGGAGAACTTCCATACACCCCAGAAATAGGGCAGGTACGGCGCGAAGCGCCCCTTCGGGCCGGCCGGGAAGCCGTGTGTCCAGCATTGCGCGGCAATGTCAGGTGCGTCGCGTTTGGCGACAGCCCAGGCGCTCGGCGGGTTCATGATCAGCGCGCCTCTCCCCGAGATCAGCCATCTGTTGTTGGAGCCATCGTCCCAGGCTGGCGCGTCCGACGGCAGGAATGCCATCAGCTTCTTGTAATACTCGAGCGCCTGCCGCACGTTGTCGTTCTTGACGACGACGTCGCCCTTGGCATCGACGACTTCGGCGCCAAAGGACAGGAAGATCGCGCCGATGGTATCGACGGAGTCGCTGGTCTCACCAAGACCGATGCCGAACGGGAAGCCGCCCTTGTGGCAGGCCTCGGCCGCCTTGAGGAAGGTGTCCGTGGTCCAGTTTTCCGCTTTGGGCGGGCTGCCAGCCGGGTACATTTCCTGCACATCGATGCCGGCGTATTTCTTCATCAGGTCGATGCGCGAGCAGGGCCCCTTGATCTGGCTGCCGATACAGGTGGGAACGGCGAGCCATTTGTCGCCGGCCTTGCCGAGATATTTTACCGTGCCATTGACATCACCGTTCAGCTTGAGCAGCGGTTCGACGATGTCGTTCATCGGCTCCAGCAGGTCAGCCTGCGAATGCGGCCACCATGTCGCCATCGCGAGGATATCGTGCCCGGACTTCGCCTGGGCTTCGGCGGCGATCGTGATCTCGTTCTTCCGGCCGTTGCTGGTGATGTAGTCGATCGAAACTTCGACCTTCTCTTTCTCGGCCCACTCGTTGACGAGATCGGTCGAGGCCTTGTTGGCGCCGGGCACCCAGTGATCCCAGAAGCCCATTGTCAGCTTGCCGGCGGCGTACGCGCCGCGCACATAGGGTGCGGTGATCAACGCTGCCGATGACAGCGCGGTAGCAGCAACAAATTCTCGACGAGTGAGCTTCTTCCGTGACATGGGCGTTACCTCCCTGGTGAGCCAATCGGATATGAAGAGAAATCTCGTTTTTGTTGTTCTGCTCGCGGCGATTCAGGCGTCGCGGAGATTTCATTGACGCAATCAGAGCAGAATTGCCGGCGTCTGTCGAGAAATCAGGCGCTTGCTGCTCTAGAACTAACGTTGTGTACAAATTGCAGGCCGCGGGAATCTCCGTCCACGAATGCAAGGCATTCCCGGCATCGGCGCGAGGATATTGCATCGCACACACCGACCTCGCGGGTGGGCGAGCGGGTGTGCGGTAGCGCTGCAGGTTTCTCCCCGCCGGCCTAACCCCGCTTTGCGGCGAACGTTTCGTCATTTGGATGACGGAGCGCGGCAGGTAGACTTGCGCAACGCGAAAACGATAAAATCCGGATTCGGCGGCGCCCCCTCCGCCGTAGAGAACGCAAAGCCGACAGTTTTGGATCGACCAAAAGGAGATGAACGAATGACCAACCCGGTAACGACGCTGCGTTCGCGGTGGAAGCCATGCGTCGCGCTTGGGGTGGCCGCCATCATGCTTCTCGGCGCGCCGTGGATGGCCGATGCTCAGGTGGTTCAAGGCGTTGAAAAGGGTGCCCGCGAGGGCAACAAGGCCGCCGGACCGGTTGGCGGCGTCCTCGGCGGTGCGATCGGCGGCGTGGTCGGCGTCGTGACCGGAGTCACGGGGGTCCTGACCGGCGGCAAGAATGGCCAGGCGCCGGCCGCGAAAGATGGCAAGCAGGGCGATGCTGCGAAAACCGCGAAGGCGGCCAAGGGCGCCAAGGGGACCAAGCAGCCGGCAGTCCTGACCCAGCAAGGTGCGCCGCAGATCACGGCCGAACAGATTGTCACCAACAGCGACGCCAATATCGAGCGGATCAAGAAGGAATTGAACCTGACGCCGGAGCAGGAGAAGAACTGGGCCGGGTTCAACAGTGCGATGCATTATCTCGGCCATAACGGCGCCGACCGCCTTAATCTGCGCGTCGCGCGCGCCAAGCGCGATCCGCCCGACGACATCATCGAGCAGATGCGCAACGAAGCCCAGTTCCTCAACGATCGCGCGGTCGATCAGCGCAATGTGGCCGATGCGGCCGAGCCGCTGTTTGCGAGCCTGGACGACAAGCAGAAGCAGATTTTCATTCAGGAAATGGTCAATCTGAGCCACGAACGCGGGCTCGATTAGGCAATTGTAACCGGTCACACCGCTCCACCCACTGGCGCTGGCGGTGCCGGCACGCCTCGATTCGTGGCTTGGCTGTCCACCGCCGAACCGTGGTTCGGCGTGTGGATAAGTCCTCACCGCCCGGACCCTAGTTGGGCGTCAGATACGCGGGCGAGCCCAACGACTGATGCGTTTTGGCAACAGCCTTGGGCAAACCGAGCAGACGGCGAGTATCGGTACACCCGCTATCAGGGCGGAGATTTCGGACTCGGCCAGGTCGCCGGGATTTGTCAGACGACAACGGCTTGCCTCAATCAAAATGTGACGGGCCCCAAGACTGTCGAGACCAATGAGGTCATGGTGAAGCTCAATTATCGCTTCGACCGGGCCGGACCGGTTGTTGCGAAATACTGAAATCGATCCGGTGCGCCAAACAACAGCCCCGGCATCGCCCGAGGCTTTTTTTGTGGCTTGAACACGGTAGGGCCGCGACGAATAGCCGGGCACGTAGCCCTGGGGTAGGTTGAAGGCACGGCACCCGGCTATCCTGCCGCAGCGGCGCGGCTCGTCTATTCGTCACGCAATGGTGAAGAAACCCTGTCCGACTCGCGCCCGAGTGATGGCCGACTCGCGGCCTTGTCGGGAACGTCGATCTTTCACCGTTGGGTGTTGCGCCGGTACATCATGCGCGGTTTGGCCCCGCGCGTGCCCATCAGATGCACCGTGGCGACGCCGCCCGAATAGAGCCAATAGCCGGGAAAATCGAGCGGCGGGCGATCGCCGTTCTCCAGGCCCAGCACTTCACAGTAGAAGTTCTTGGTGCGCTCGAGGTCCTGGGGTTCGATGGTGTAATGCTGCAGTCCGCCAAGTGGCATGGTTGTTCTCCTTGCACGAAAGTGGGGTTAGACGAAGGTGAGGTCGGCCTCGACGCCCAGCATCCAGGCGCCGACGGTTTCAAAATGGCTGAGCCGGCCCTGCAATTGCTGGGTCACGGTGTGGATGTCGCGGAAGCGACGCTCCAGCGGATGCCCCTCGAAGATCGCGGTGGCTCCGGCGGCGTTATAGGCGAAATCGACCGCCTCGCGCCCCTTGTGGATGGCGTGGGTGGCGGCCATGCGGATGATGACGCGCTGTTCGACCGTGATGCTGGTTCCGGCCACCAGATCCTTCCAGATGTCGGCCATCGACTGCAGCAGGAAGGCGCGCGCGGCGCGCAAATTGACCTCGGCCTGGGCGAGACCGGACTGCACCACGGCGTTGTCGCGCAGCGGTGACTTCATGCCGCGCGGCACCTTGTTGCGCGCCACATCGACAAAATTGTCGAGCGCGCCGCGGGCAATTCCGCAGGCCACGCCGGCAAAGCCGACCTGGTAGCAAGTGTGGGCGCTCATGCGATAGAGCGGTCCGCTTTCGCGGCATTCCCGGTCGAATTCGCGGGTGATCGAATGATCCGACCGGACGAAGAAGTCGTTCAGCGCGAACTGGTCGCTGGCGGTGCCGCGCAGCCCGACCGTGTTCCAGATGTCGGTCCATTCCACATCCTGGGTGCGCACCAGCATGGTGCGCTCCAGCGGTTCGCCATTGGCTTCGCGCTTCGGCGAGCCGTCGGCCGCATGGATCGGACAGTGCGCGCCGAGCCAGGTCGCATGCCGGCCGCCGGAGGCGAACGACCACACGCCGGTGACACGATAGCCGCCGTCGCATTCCACCGCCTTGACCCTGGGGCCAGGGCCCCAGGCCAGTACGGCCTTCGGATCGCCAAAGATCGCCTGCGCCACCGGCAGGTCGAGATAGGCCGCCGACATCGCGCAGCCGCCGGCCTGGCTCAGGCACCATGCCGTGGAGGCGTCGGCGCGGGCGATGGTCTCGATGACGTGGAAGAAGGTGACCGGATCGGTTTCGATGCCGTTGGACGAACGCGGCAGCAATAGACGAAACAGCCCCGCGTCGTGAAGCTTGTCGAGCAGCGCCGGCGGCAGCCGCCGCGTCGCCTCGACCTCGTTGGAGGCCGCGGCGACCGCGGGACGGACGGCCTCGGCGCGGGCGATCACACGCTGGTCGCCCGCTAGATCGGCAGAAGTGGCGATCGGCCTGTCCAAGGCTATGCCTGCCGCACGCTGGCCGTCGATAAATCAAGCCCGTCGGCCAGATCCTTGTCGATCTGTTCGATCGACTTGCCCCTGGTCTCGATGCCGAGGAAATAATACACGGCGCCGGCCATCAGGAACCAGCAGCCGAGATAGACGAAGGCGGTCGGGATTTGGGTCAGCGGCACGTCGGGCTTGAGATAATTGTTGGAACCTACGATCAACGCGAGGCCGACCGGTCCGATGATCTTGCCGATGCCGCCGAAGCCATAGGCCGAGCCCATGCCGCTGGTTCTCAAATGCGACGGCCAGACCTCGGCCGCATAGGGCCCGACGATGGCAAAGCCGCCATCGGCAAAGAAGAAGGCTGCGGCCAGGATCAGCCAGAACGCCGACAGGCCAAACAGCGTCGTATCGTAATGGTAGCCGGCGACGATGGTCAGCACCCCGGCGCCGAGGCCGAGCAGCCCGCCGGCGGTGCGCCGTCCCAACGCCTCCGAGAAGTAGGAGAAGGAGAGACGGCCGATGAAGCCGCTCACGCTGAGCAGGATCATCATCTTGGCGGCTTCCTGGGGCGTCACCTTCAACAGCAGCACGAACAGCGACGGCGCCCAGAGCGTGATGCCGTAGACGCCGGTCTGGGCGCCGGCATTGCCGAGCCAGGAGACCAGCAGGCTCCGCGGATATTTGAACAGGTCGAGCCAGCTCGACTTGACGATCGGGCCGGCGTCAGCGGCGGTCGGCAGCGGCAGGGCAGATGGTTCCATCTGCAGCGCCCAGGCGAGCGACTTGCGGGCTTCTTCGTAGCGGCCCTGGCGGCACAGCCAGCGCGGCGATTCCGGAACCCAGAGGCGGACCAGCAAGACCAGCAGCGCCGGGAGCACGCCGATGGCAAACAGCAGCCGCCACTGGTCGCTTCCCATGAAACCGCCCATCACGGCGCCAAGACCGACACCCAGCGGGATGACGCACGTCACCAGCCCGCCGACCCAGCCGCGCTTGGAAGAGGGCATGAATTCCTGCACCAGCGGCAGATCCACGCAATACAGCCCGCCGACCCCGGTGCCGACGAAGAAACGCATGATCGTCAGATAGATCCAGCCATTATCGGGCGTGAAATAGAGCAGGCCGGTCGCAATGGAGAAGTTCAAGACGGTGCCGATGAACACCACGCGGCGGCCGACGCGATCGGCAAGCCAACCCCAGAGATAGGCGCCGATGATGGCGCCGATGCCGGAACTCATCAGCACCGTCGCCGACTGACCGAAGGTGAGCTTCCACGGCCCGATCAGGAAGGCGAGCACGAAGCCGATCAGGAAGTAGTCGAAGAATTCGAGCGCGTCGCCGATGATGGCGGCGGTGAGGATCTTGATCTGGTTGCCGGTCAGACTCGTCCGGCGATCGAGTATCTCGAACATGACGTTTCCCCTTGGCGCATGTTCATTTTTTTGAGCGGGCGTCGCGCCTGCGCACCGCTATCGGCGAAGGCTATCCCGCCGATGCCGCGAACAGCAAGCCCGCGGAGACGCGGATCACATCTGCGCGGCAACGGCAGCGGGACGCCATGCCGCTTTGCACAAATTCGGCCGAGAGTGCCACGCACTGGGCGTGGCGGCGGACGCTCCGCATTTGTTTAATGTTTTGCCGCTAGCCTGCCGCTTTAGCGATATCCAGGGCCGAAGTGGATGGAAGAGAAGCGGAAGCATCCGCGAACCGAAATCGAAGAACCCGCCTACGTCTCGTCGGGCGGTTCCGTGATGCGTTGCGTGGTGCGCAACATTTCGGTCGAGGGGGCGGCGATTGACGTCGCGAATCCGGCCTTTGTTCCGCAATGCTTTCGCCTCGTGATGGCGAAGGACTCCTCGATCGTCCGTGAATGCCGTATCGCCTGGATCCAGAAAAACCGGATCGGCCTGACCTTCATCGACGTCCCGAAAGCACCGCAATCGAACTGATGGCGCTGAGCGCGGGGAAGCCTACTCGATCCTCAGCTTGGCATCGTGCACGACCTTGCCCCACTTCTCCATTTCCAGCTTGATCCGTGCGGCGAATTCATCCGGTGTGTCCGCCACCGCCTTGAAGCCGAGCACGGCGAGGCGCTCGGTCAGGTCCGGCTGCCCGACAGCCTTGGCGATCTCGCGATAAAGCAATTCAACGATCTCCTTCGGGGTCCCCGCCGGCGCAACGATGCCGGTGAGGGTGTCGGCCTCCTGATCCCTGATGCCTTGTTCGGCGAAGGTCGGCACATCGGGTATTCCGCCCGCGCGTTCGTTTGCCGCAACACCGAGTGCGCGCAGTTGCCCAGACTGGATCGCCGAGAGCGACGACGGCAGTGCGGTGAAGGCGATCGGTGTATGCCCGCCGACCGTGGCCTGGACCGCCGGAGCAGCACCTGTAAACGGCACATGCACCAGGTCGAGGTTGAACGCCAGCCGAAACAATTCGCCGCCGAGATGCGGCGTCGAGCCGACGCCAGGACCCGCAAAGCTGTATTTGCCGGGACTGTCGTGAATGAGCTGCACCAGTTCCGGCAGCGATTTGGCCGGCACCAACGGGTTGACCACGACTACATTCGGAGACGCAGCGACCAGCGTCACCGGGGAAAAATCCTTCACCGCATCGTACGGCACCCTGGCGTAGAGGCTGGGATTGACCATGAATCCGGTGCTGATCGCCATGATGGTGTAACCGTCCGGGGTCGCGCGCGCGACCTGGCCGGCCGCGGTGTTTCCGCCCGCGCCGCCGACATTCTCCACAAAGAACTGCTGGCCGAGCGCATCGGAGAGTTTCTGTGACACCATGCGCGCGATGGCGTCGGTCGGCCCGCCGGCTGGAAATCCGACCACCACGCGCACCGGCCGGCTTGGATAGCTTTGCGCCGAGGCTGCCGGGACACCGCACAACAACAGGGCTGCGAACGATATTCGCAAAATGGCCGCCATGGCGCTCTCCCCCAAATATGCTTGTTGGCGCCATCATCGGCGACGGCGGCGCGCAGAACAAGGGGAGAGGGTGACGGCGTGCCGTCGTTATTTCTTCAATAGCGGTTTGATCCGCTCTTCCAGTTCCTCGAACGACATGCTGCCCTTGAGCCGCTCGCCATTGACGAAGAAGGTCGGCGTCGAATCCACCTTCAAGGCATCCACCGCATATCTCTGGTCGGCGGCGAGCTTGTCGAGCAGCGCCTGATCCTTCTCGCAGGTCTCGACCTCCTGTTCGCTCATCCCGTTCAGCTTGCCGATGGATTTCAGCGTGTCCTTGGTCTGATCCATCAAGCGGTCCTGCTGCTTGAACAGGATATCGACGGCGCCGAGGTATTTTTCGGAATCGTCCTTGGCGATGCAGCGCGCCAGCATCGAGGCCGCCGCGGCCTTGATGTCGAGCGGAAATTCACGGAACACGAAGCGCACCTTGCCGGTGTCGATATATTTCGACCGCAGCATCGGGAACACGTTCTCGCCGAACGCCGCGCAATGCGGGCAGCTCATCGAGGCGTATTCGGTGATGGTGATCGGCGCCTTCGGCGAGCCGATCGCGATGTCCGGCAGCGACACCGGCTTTGCCACAGCGGCTGCGATCGCGCTTTGCGCCAGGGCTGCACCGGTAAGCGGCGGGGCGAGGGCGAGGAATGCGACGGCGAGGACGCGGCAAAGAATATTCAAAGGACCTGCTCCGAAACGATGTATGCGAAGGAATATCCAATCGACATCATCGAAATTGATTACAACTTCCGGCGTGCCGAATCCACGGGCCGAGGGTAAAATGGTGATCGTCCGGAGAACCGCCTCGGGCAATCGTGGAAACGACGTGATCACGGGCCGGCGAATGGACGTTCCAGGATGGCAGGCGTTGTTTTCGCTGTTTGACCGCGTTCACCACCCGAGGAATGGAATGACCACAACACGACAAACTTGTGCAGCCGCCGCGGCGTTGGCATCAATACTTTCCACGATTGGTCCGTCGAATGCCCAGCCGGCTACACTGCGGGGGCAGGACGCCTTCGGCGACTGGCAGCGCGACAAACCCGGCACCGTTCGTCTGATCAAACCGGAAGACCTGCCGAAGCCGGGCGCAACGCCCTCGGCCGCCAATATGTCCCGCGTCGTGGCCAGGCCAGCCTCGACCAAGCCGCAAGTTCCGCCGGGATTCAAAGTGGAACTGTTCGCCGATGGGCTGAGCGGTCCACGCATCATCCGGACCGCGCCGAACGGCGACCTGTTCGTCGCCGAAACGCGGGCCGGCCGCATCCGTATTTTGCGCGCAGCGGACGGCGCCCCGAAACCGCAAACCCGCGAAATCTTCGCAAGCGGTCTCAATGATCCCTTCGGAATCGCGTTCTACCCTGATGGCAACGATCCGCGCTGGGTGTATGTCGCCAATACCGACAGCATTGTTCGGTTTCCCTACCGGTCCGGCGACCTGCAGGCCTCCGGCAAGCCCGAAACGGTGGTGGCGAAGCTGCCAACTGGCGGTCATTCGACCCGCGACATTGCCTTCACGCCTGATGGCAAGCGTATGCTGGTTTCGGTCGGCTCGGAAGGCAATGACGGCGAAGGCATGGGCCGGCCGCCGGGCGGTCTCGAAAGCTGGAGCCGCGCGCACGCGCTCGGCGCAAGCTGGGGCGATGAGGCCGATCGTGCGGCGGTGCTCGCTTTCGATCCCGACGGCAAGAACCAGAAGATATTTGCCACCGGCATCCGTAACTGCGTGGGTCTCGCGATCCAGCCGCAGACCGGCACGCCCTGGTGCTCGACCAACGAGCGCGACGGGTTCGGCGACAACCTTGTGCCGGACTATGTGACCCGGGTTCGCGAAAATGCCTTTTATGGATGGCCGTGGTTCTACATTGGCGGCAACGAAGACCCAAGGCACGCCGGGAAGCGCCCCGACTTGAAGGACAAGGTCACGATCCCCGACGTCCTGCTGCAGGCCCACTCGGCGTCGCTGGGCATAACGTTCTACGGTGGAAGCCAGTTTCCCGCCGAATATCGCGGCGACGCCTTTGCAGCCGAGCACGGATCGTGGAACCGGGCCAAACGAACCGGCTACAAGGTCGTTCGCATCCGGCTGAAGGAGGGCGTCCCGACCGGCGCGTACGAAGACTTCCTCACCGGCTTCGTCGTCAATGATTCCGAGGTATGGGGCCGCCCGGTCGGCATTGCCGTGGCGCATGACGGCGCCTTGCTGGTCTCCGAAGACGGCAACGGAACGATCTGGCGGGTCAGCCACTGATCGGCCTGGCGACTGGGCGGAGGATCGTCCGAACACAAGGACGTGTTCCGCCTCAAAAACGATGAACTTGGCAAGCTCCATCCACACAAACCAAACGTGGCGGGATGTACGAGGCGGATATGTCGAACCAATCAGAGCTAAGAAAATGGGCGGCTGAAGCCGCGCAACAGGCCCGGACCGAAAAGGACGCCAACGAGGCGCGGCGCCTGCAGAGCTTCGCGCAATATTGGACGCGGCTCGCCGACACCGAAGAATGGCAGCGCGATCACGAGGTTGCGTAAGGCGGTTATCTCCCGGCCCAGTGCACAAAACGGCGTTCGATCACCAGAAACAATAAATTGAGCGTATAGCCGAGCGCCCCGGCCGCGAAGATCGCGGCATACATGCCGGGCATATCGAACAGCTGCTGGGCTTCGAACACCCGCTGGCCGAGCCCGTCGGTCGAGCCAATGAACATCTCCGCCACGACGATGATGACCAGCGCCAGCGAGACGCCGTTGCGCAGGCCGACGAAGGTCTGTGGCAGCGATTCCTTCAGCATCACGTCAAACAGCACGCGCAGCCGGGAAGCGCCCATCACTTTGGCGGCGAGCAGCCGCGTCTTTCGCGCATTCATGACGCCATAGGCGACGTTGAACAGGATCACCAAAGCGGCGCCGAACGCCGCTACCGAAATCTTGGTCCGGTCGCCGACGCCGAACAGCACCAGGAACAGCGGAAACATCGCCGACGCCGGCGTCGAACGGAAGAAATCGATCAGGAATTCCACCGAGCGATAGAGTTTTTCCGATGAGCCGAGCAGGATCCCGAGCGGGATCGCGATCACGGCGGCTATCGCGGTCGAGTAGATCGTTCGCATCACCGTCTTGAGGAAGTCGACACCGAGCTTGCCGTTGACCATGCCCTCCCACAACGTCCGGAACGTCGCCAGCGGCGACGGCAGCAACACCGGATCGACCAGCTTCAGCCAGGTCACGATTGTCCAGACCGCCAAAAGGATGGCGACGCCGACCAGCGGCAGCAGGGCCTTGGCTTTGCTCATGCGCGATGCACCTCGCGCTGGAACAGTTTTAGGCAATGCGCCTTGGTGGCGATGAAGCCCGGCTCCGACATGGTCTTGTCGGTGCGCGGCCGCGGCGCGTCGTAGGGCACGAACTCGACTACGCGGGCGGGATGCCGCGACAGCAGGAGGATATAGTCGGACAGGTACACCGCTTCCTCGAGGTCATGCGACACCAGTACCGTGGTCGTTTTGGTCTCGACGAAAACGCGCTGCAGCTGGTCGCGCATGAACAGGGTCATCTCGTAGTCGAGCGCGGAAAACGGCTCGTCGAGAAACAGGATTTCCGGCTCGATGATCAACGCCCGCATGATCGAGACCAGCTGCTGCTGGCCTCCGGAGAGCTGATAGGGATAAAGTGCGAGGTCGATCTTGACGCCGAGATGGGAAATCAGCCGTTCGACGCGTTGGTTGCGCTCGGGCGTCGGGATTCCCATCAGCTTCAAGGGATAGGCGATGTTGTCGAACGCGCGCAGCCAGGGGAACAAGGCCTCGCGATAGTTCTGGAACACGTAGCCGAACCGGATGCCACTCAAGGGGCGGCCGTCGAACAGCACTTCGCCCGCGTCAGCCGGGACAAGGCCCGCGATCATGTTGATGAGGGTGCTCTTGCCGCAGCCGTTCGGGCCGAACACCGAAATCAGCTTGCCGCGGGGAATGTCGAAGTCGAAACGATCGTAGATCGTGGCGTCGGCATAGTGCTTGCTTAAGCCCCGGATGGTGACGTGCGGCGCGGTCCGATGGGACTCGTCAGGGACGCTGGCCGGACCGGTCGCGACACTCAGGGCAGGGTTTGCCACGCGCGCGCTCAAAACTTCTGGAGGAATTTTGTCACGTCGACCTTTTCGGGCACCACGCCAATCGACGTGCCGAAATCGGCGAACGCCTGAAAATCCGCAAGCTGCTTCGGGCTCATGTCACCCGCCATGACGTAGCCAAGCATCGACACCATGTCGACCACGTTATCCGGCGTGAAGGTGTTTTTGGCGAGGTGTTTGCGGGCCTCGTCAGGATTCGCATTGATGAACGCGATGGCCTTTGCCCAGGCGGTCGCGAAACGCTTCGCCACCTCCGGCCGCTTCTGGATGAAGTCAGAGGTCATGGCGCAGCCCGCGGCATAGGCGTCAGCGGTTTCGCTGCCCAGAATATATTTCGATATCACGCCGGCCTCGAGCGATCGCGCGACACCGGCCTTGATCATCATCGACGCGTTGGGCTCCAGCGTATAGCCGCCGTCGAAGGTACCCGCCGTCATCGCATTGACGTGCTGGCCCATGTCGAGCTGATCGATGGTGTAGTCGCCTTCCTTGAGGCCGTTTTTGGCGAGAATGGCCTTGGCGGTATTGAGATTGGCCGGCCCCGGCGCCGACATCAGTTTGGCGCCCTTGAGATCGGCGATCGAATTTGCCGGGAAGCCGTTGCGGACCACGAACTGCTCCATCTTCCAGACCCTGGTCTGGCTGTTGAGGCCGATATACATGGCGACGCCGGGCTTCTTGACGTTGGCGTTAAGTCCTTCGAGCATCACGAGGACCACGGATACTTCGATCTGGTTGGTCATCATGGCGGCGACGTTCGAGGGTCCGCCCATGAGTTTGGTCATCTCAGGCTCGATGTTCTGCTCCTTGAAGAATCCAAGGTCCAGCGCCACGAAGTAGGGCAGGGAAGAACTCACCGGGAATACGCCGACGGAAACCTTGTCCTGCGCCAGGGATTGTCCGGGCAGGGCTGCAAGGCCCGCAAGCAAGCCAATCAGCGCGGCGGTTCTCGTCATCCATTTCATGTTCACGATCTCTCTAAACGAACGGGTAAAAAAGCCAGGCGCCGGTCGGCCCTTTGAAAAAGGGGGGCGGAGCCGAAGCCCCGCCCTTTGGTTCGCTCAGGATCACTTCTTCATCGCGTCATAGACCGCGAAGGAATAAGCGCCTTCCGGCTTCTTGGTGATCACGGGATCGGAGCCGCCCGCCATCAGGGTCGCGACCGTGCGCTCGTAGTCCTTGACGTCGAGCTTGCCGTCGGTGTCGCCGAGCAGCTTGGCGATTTCGCCCATCATCCGCTTCTGATCCTTCTCGGTCTTGGCGCCGGTGGAATCGCCGGCAAGGATGATCTTCACGGCCTCGTCGGGATGGGTCTTGGCATACTCCCAGCCCTTCATCGACGCCTTGACGAACTTTGCCATCTTGGCGACGAAAGCCGGATCCTTCAGGTTCTTCTCCAGCACCCAAAGGCCGTCTTCGAGCGTGGCGACGCCTTCGTCCTCATATTTGAAGACCACGAGCTGGCTCGGCTTGTAGCCGCCATCAATGACCTGCCAGTACTCGTTATAGGTCATGGTGGAGACGCAATCCGCCTGCTTCTGCAGGATCGGATCGACGTTAAAACCCTGCTTGATCACCTTGACGCCGCCCTTGGAGCCGTCGGGCTTGTAGCCGAGCTTCGACATCCAGGACAGGAACGGATACTCGTTGCCGCCGTACCAGATGCCGACGGTCTTGTCCTTGAGGTCGACGGGCTTCTTGATGCCGGTGTCGGCGCGGCAGGTCAGTTCGAGTCCGGACTTCTTGAAGGTCTGGGAGATGTTGACCAGCGGCACGCCCTTTTCGCGCGACGCCAGCGCCGACGGCATCCAGTCGACGACGACATCGGCGCCGCCGCCTGCGATCACCTGCGGCGGGGCGACATCCGGTCCACCCGGCTTGATCGTGACGTCCAGTCCGGCCTCTTTGTAGAAGCCCTTGTCCTTGGCGACGAAGTAGCCGGCGAACTGGGCTTGGGAAACCCATTTCAGCTGGATGGTGACGGGATCGGCGGCCTGTGCGCTCGAAAACGCCAGACCAAACGTGAGGCCTGCGGCCAATGCCAAACTGTGCTTCATAAAAAACTCCAAATCCTCGACCTTGCCGACCTAGGTCCGATACGACGGGTGCCAAAAAGTTGTCGCGCGTTCGGCCAGCGTGACAAGTCCGTAGAAAGCCATTCCGGCGAGGGCAGCGAGGGCGATTTCCGCCCAGACCATGTCGATGGCCATGCGTCCCGCCTCGGTGGAGATTCGAAACCCGATGCCCTGCGTCGGTGTCCCGAAGAACTCTGCAACGATCGCGCCAATCAGCGCCAGGGTGGCGTTGATCTTCAGCGCGTTGAAAATGAATGGCAGCGCCGCCGGCAGATACAGTCTGGTCAGGCTCTGCGGGTAGGTCGCCGCATAGGAGCGCATCAGGTCGCGCTCGATATGTCCGGACGCCGACAGGCCCGCCAGGGCGTTCACCAGCATCGGGAAGAAGGTCACCAGCGCCACCACGGCGGCCTTGGACGGCCAGTCGAAGCCGAACCACATCACCATGATCGGGGCGATGCCGACAAGCGGCAGCGCCGAGAAGAAATTGCCAAGCGGCAATAGCCCGCGGCCGAGAAACGCGAAACGGTGCGCCAGGATGGCGACCAACAGCCCGGCGCCGCAGCCGATCGCGTAACCGACCAGAACGCCGCGAATGAAGGTCTGGACGAAATCCTCCCGCAGCGTCGGCAGCGATGCCGCAAATCTGACCGCTGCTGCACTCGGCGACGGCAACAGCACCGGTGGCACGCCAAAGCCGCGCACGCCGACTTCCCAGAGATAGAAAACCGTTGCCCCGAATAGCAACGGCACCAGCAGATTGAGCAGTTTCCGCCGCTCGGTCCGGATCGGACGCTGGGCTGCGAGGTTGATCACGCACGTGGCGGCCGCGAGCCAGGCCGCCATCACGATCAGCCAGAAGCCGATTCGCGCGGAGCCCACGACCTCAGGATCGTGCAGCAAGACCAGCGAGGTCATGCCGGTCAGAATGACCCCGCCGATGCCGACCGCCGCGGCGCGGTCATCGGCCATCCAGGCCGCCAGCACGAACAGCACCCCGGCGCCGGCGGCGGCCTGCCATATCGGATGTGACAGCAGCGGCTTTGCCAGCGGCGCCAGCGGAAACAGAAAGGCCACCAGAATGGCGCCAGCGGACACGAGAAGGCCGAGCCGGAGCTTGCGCGGGTCCATCAATGCGCTCCCATGCGCCGGGCAACGCCGCGCTCGATCAGACCGACGAGACCGATCAGGCCGGACGAGAGCACCGCGGATGCGACCAGCGCCGCCCAGAGCTGGACGGTCTGCCCGTAATAGGAGCCAGCCAAGAGCCGCGCGCCGATGCCTGCTTCCGCACCCGTCGGCAGCTCGGCGACGATGGCGCCGACCAGCGAAATCGTGATGGCCACTTTGAGACTCGTGAAGAGATAGGGGATCGCCGCGGGCCAGCGTAACTTCCAGAGCATCTGGCGCTGACTTGCCGACCACGTCCGCATCAGTTCGATTTGCAGCGGATCGGGCGACGTAAATCCCTTCACCATTCCGATCGCGACCGGGAAAAAGCAGAGATAGGCCGAAATGATCGATTTCGGCAGCAGCCCGTGCAACCCGAGCGCGCCGAGCACCACGATGAAAATCGGCGCCAGCGCCAGCACCGGCACCATTTGCGAGCAGATGATCCAGGGCAACAGGCTGCGTTCCAGCACCCGGCTGTGCACGATCATGAGCGCAAGCAGGATGCCGAACAGCGCGCCGAGCACGAAACCCAGTAATGTAGCCGATAGGGTGACCAGCGAATGATAGACCAGGCTGCGCGGCGCCATCGGCGGATAGCCAAAGACGCCGTCGAGGAACGCGGCCACCACCTGGTGCGGCGCCGGCAACAACGGACGTTCGGCGCTCATCGTCCCAGACAGGACGTCCGTGACGGCGTAGGGCGTTTCCTCGCGCTCAAAACCGTCGCGGACCAGCGTCCAGTTCATGGCCAGCGCCGCGACGTACCAGATCACCAGGAGTGCCAGGATCGTCGTCGCCAGCGGCGCATAGCGCTCGGTTAGCGGATGGCGGGCAAGCGTTGCCGTCGTCCGCACAGGCAATGCGAGCGAACTACTCGTCATAGGAATGTCCTGCGCGCAGGCCGGAACGAACGCGCTGGGCGATCTTGAGAAACTCCGGCGTCTCGCGAATCTCGAGCGAACGGTCGGGCGGAAAATCGCAATCGATGATATCGATGATGCGGCCGGGACGCGGCGACATCACCACGATCTTGGTCGACAGGAAAACCGCTTCCGGGATCGAATGGGTGACGAACAGCACCGTCTTTTCGGTCGATTTCCACAATTGCAGCAGCTGCTCATTGAGATGGTCGCGCACGATTTCGTCGAGCGCGCCGAACGGCTCGTCCATCAGCAACATCGCCGGATCGAACGACAGCGCACGCGCAATCGAGACCCGCTGCTGCATGCCGCCCGACAGTTGCCAGGGAAATTTGCGCTCGAAACCGGTCAAATTGACCAGCGCGAGGTAGCGTTCCACCCGCTGCTGCTGGTCGGCCTCCGAAAATCCCATGATTTCCAGCGGCAGCTTCAGGTTCTTTTCGATGGTACGCCACGGGAATAGCGCCGGCGCCTGGAACACATAGCCGTAACTGCGCGCCAGCCGCGCATTCTCCGCGCTCATGCCGTTGACCAGGAGCGTGCCGGAGGACGGCTGCTGCAGATCGGCGATCACGCGCAACATCGTGGTCTTGCCGCATCCGGACGGGCCGATAAAGGAAACGAATTCGCCCTCGGCGATCTGCAGGCTGACGCCGGAAAGCGCGTCGACCCGGCCGTCGGCGGTCTCGAATGTCAGCGAGATGTTTTGCGCATCGACGACCAGTCGTCCCGGCGAGGGTGCGGGCGAAGGAGCTGAAGTCACAGGAGAAAAGGATGACACGTTCTCGTCCGGGCGATGCCTGATCGTCGGTTCACTGACAATTGACATGCTCGGCTGACGCGATGCCATGTCAGGGATAGTGGCAAAAGCTGCTAAAAGAGGCGCGCCCATTGTTTATGCACGCGGAGAGAATAATAAGCAGGAATTCGCTGCATTTCCATGCAGTTCTTGTGGAGTTTTGGCTTGGCGGCTTTTGACAGGCAACGTCGGTCGGCAGATACTTTTATGGTGTCTTTTCAAGCCAAAGCGGATGCCGTCTCCGAGCGAGCGTTATGAAGCCTGCTCCATTTAAATACATTGCAGCTTCTTCGCTGGATCACGCGCTGTCGCTCAAGGCCGAATATGGTGACGAAGCCCGGTTTCTCGCCGGCGGCCAAAGCCTGATTCCGGCCATGAATTTCCGCCTGGCGCGGCCGTCCGTCCTGATCGACATCAACGGCCTGAAGGACTTGGCCGGCGTCGATCAGACCAGTGGCGAGGGCATCCGGGTCGGCGCGCTGACCCGCTACCGCGACCTCGAACGGGATGGCCGCTTCCTGGCATCCTGTCCGTTATTTGCCGACGCGCTTCCCCACATTGCCCATCCGCAAATCCGAAACCGGGGGACCATCGGCGGGAACCTGTCGCATGCGGACCCAGCTTCCGAGCTTCCGGCGCTCGCTGTCGCAATGGAGGGGCGAATGCGGCTCAAATCGTCCGCCGGGGGGCGGGAGGTTGCGGCATCGGAGTTTTTCCAGGGATTGCTCACCACCGATCTCGGGGTCGACGAGATGCTGGTGGAGATCGCGTTTCCGGCGCCGAAGTCCCGCACCGGCACATGCTTCATGGAAGTGGCCCGCCGGCGCGGCGATTTCGCCTTGGCCGGCGTCGCGGCCATCGTGACCCTCGACGCAGAAGGCCGATGCGCAAGGGCGCGGCTGGCGCTTTGCGGTGTCGGGGAAACCCCGGTGGATGCCAGCGAGGCCTTGTCTTCCCTTATCGGGCAGCCTTGCACGGACGGCGCCATCGAAACCGCTGCCGCGGAGGTCCAGGAGATGATCGCGCCCTCCGGCAATGTCCACGGCACCGCCGACTACCAACGGCACATCGCTGGAGTCTTGACGCAGCGCGCCCTCACCATCGCGCATCAGCGGGCCAGTCATGGAGTTTGACCGGCACGATATTGAGCTATCGGTCAACGGGGTGTCGTACCGGCGCGGCGTCGAGTCCCGTACGCTGCTGAGCGATTTCCTCCGTCATGACCTCTTGCTCGCCGGCACCCATGTCGGCTGCGAACACGGGGTGTGCGGCGCATGCACGGTGCTGCTGGACGGCGCGCCGGTCCGCTCCTGCCTGATGCTGGCGGTACAGGCCAATGGGCATGAACTCTCGACCGTCGAAGGTCTTGCGACACCGGCCGGCGAATTGCATCCGGTACAGCAGGCGATGCACGATCATCACGGCCTGCAATGCGGCTACTGCACGCCGGGCATTTTGATGACGATGACCGCGTTCCTGAAGGAAAATACACAACCGTCGGAAGATGAGGTGCGCGAAGCATTGTCCGGCAATCTGTGTCGCTGCACGGGTTACCAGAATATCGTCGACGCCATGCTGGCGGCCGCGCAGGCGATGCGGGCGGCCCGGCCATGACAACCCGCTTTTTCGGCGCACCGGTCAAACGCAATGAAGACCGCAAGCTTCTGACGGGACAGGCGCTATTCATCGACGATGTCGAACTGCCCGGCATGTTACACGTTGCCTTCCTGCGCAGCCAGGTGGCGCATGCCCGTATCAAAAGGATCGACGTCTCCCGGGCGCTGAAACGCCCTGGCGTGGTGGCGGTCTATACCGCCGACGATCTCGGCGCCTACTGGCAGCCCGGACCGTTGCTGGTCCCGCCGCCGCCGATCGCAGGAATTGTCTTCAACGCGCGAACCCAGGTGCCTCTGGCCAAGGAAAAAGTCCGCCACGTCGGCGAGCCGCTGGCCGTCATCGTCGCCGAAAGCCGTTACATCGCAGAGGACGCGCTCGACGATATCGATGTCGATCTCGAAATCCTGTCGGCGGTCGTCGATATCGAAAAGGGGCTCGATGCCGCCGCGCCTCGCGTTCACGACGATCTCGGGTCCAACATTGCCGCACATGTCCGGCAGACCAAGGGCGATTATCGTAGTGCTGCTGCGAAGGCCGATCTGATCCTCAAGCGCAGGTTTCGCTACGAACACGGCATTTCCTCGCCGATCGAGACGCGCGGCGTGGTGGCGCAGTGGAACGCCCGCGCTGACCAGATGACGATCTGGGATACGACCCAGGCGCCGGTTTTCGTCCGCAACGGCCTGGCCGCCATGCTCGGCCTCGGCGAGCGCCAGGTGCGCGTCATCGCGCCGTTCGTCGGCGGCGGTTTTGGCCCGAAGATCATGATGTTCTATCCGGAGGAGGTCGCGCTGCCGTGGATCTCGATGCGGCTCAACCGTCCCGTGAAATGGATCGAAGACCGACTGGAGCATTTTTTTGCGACCACACACGAGCGGGGCCAGATTCATGATGCGGAAATCGCGGTCGCGCGCGACGGCCGCATCCTCGGCATCAAGGATGTATTCCTGCATGACACCGGCGCGTATGATCCCTATGGCCTGACCGTGCCGATCAACAGCCAGTGCACGCTGCTCGGTCCCTATGTGGTGCCGTCCTATGACAGCACCTTCACGGCGGTCTTCACCAATCTGCCGATCGTGACCCCTTATCGCGGCGCCGGGCGCCAGCATGGCGTGTTCGTGATG
>WNFR01000991.1_pt1 | contig 29297 bp, 22 predicted proteins | sample 5400221 | NCBI WGS metagenome assembly WNFR01 (sample SAMN13153357, study PRJNA577476) | soil metagenome | isolation source: 40 cm soil under Madrone tree | place: USA:California | collected 2016-06-14
ACGCCGCCGCCCGGCAGAATGCCTTCCTCGACCGCGGCGCGGGTTGCGTGCATCGCGTCGTCAACGCGATCCTTGCGCTCCTTCACCTCGACCTCGGTGGCGCCGCCGACGCGGATCACCGCGACGCCACCCGCGAGCTTGGCAAGGCGCTCCTGGAGTTTCTCGCGATCGTAGTCGGAGGTGGTCTCCTCGATCTGCGCCTTGATCTGGGAAACACGAGCCTCGATGTCGGCCTTCTTGCCGGCGCCGTTGACGATCGTGGTGTTCTCCTTCTCCACCATCACCTTCTTGGCGCGGCCCAGCATGGAGAGCGTGACGTTCTCGAGCTTAATGCCGAGATCTTCCGAGATCGCCTGCCCGCCAGTCAGGACCGCGATGTCCTGCAGCATTGCCTTGCGGCGATCGCCGAAGCCAGGCGCCTTGACGGCCGCGACCTTGAGCCCGCCGCGCAGCTTGTTGACAACGAGCGTAGCGAGCGCCTCACCCTCGACGTCCTCAGCCACGATGACCAGCGGCTTGCCGGTCTGCACCACGGCTTCGAGCAGCGGCAGCAACTCCTGGAGGCCCGACAGCTTCTTCTCATTGATCAAGATGTAGGCGTCCTCCATCTCGACGCGCATCTTGTCGGCGTTGGTGACGAAGTAGGGCGAGATGTAGCCGCGGTCGAACTGCATGCCTTCGACGACGTCGAGCTCGGTCTCCAGCGACTTCGCCTCCTCGACCGTGATGACGCCCTCGTTGCCGACCTTCTTCATCGCCTCGGCAAGGAAGCGGCCGATTTCGGCGTCGCCATTGGCCGAGATGGTGCCGACCTGGGCGATCTCCTCGTTCGAGGTGACTTTCTTGGAGTTGGCCTCGAGGTCCTTCACGATCGCCTCGACTGCGAGGTCGACGCCGCGCTTGAGGTCCATCGGGTTCATGCCGGCGGCGACAGCCTTGGCACCTTCCTTCACGATCGCCTGGGCCAGCACGGTCGCGGTGGTGGTGCCGTCGCCGGCGAGATCGGAGGTCTTGCTCGCGACTTCGCGCACCATCTGGGCGCCCATGTTCTCGAACTTGTCCTCAAGCTCGATTTCCTTGGCGACCGTAACGCCGTCCTTGGTGATGCGCGGCGCGCCGAACGACTTGTCCAGCACGACATTGCGGCCCTTGGGCCCGAGCGTCACCCTCACCGCATTGGCGAGAATATCGACGCCGCGCAGCATCTTGTCGCGGGCGTCAACCGAAAATTTTACTTCCTTGGCAGCCATGTCTCATTGCTCCTGAAAGATGTTCTCCCGCGCCTGCGAAACGCATCTGGCGAAGCCTTTCTGGCCAAACCAGCGTGGCCGATACTTGCATCCGGCCGCCGTCCGTTCAGGGAAATGGGGAGAAATGTCGATTGCCTGAGCGCGTCAGGCGGCCTTTTTCTTGGACTGGGCTTCCTCGAGAACGCCCATGATGTCGCTTTCCTTCATGATGAGGTACTCGACGCCATCGATCTTGACCTCGGTGCCCGACCACTTGCCGAACAGGACGCGGTTGCCGACCTGCACGTCCAGCGGAACCAGTTTGCCCGACTCGTCACGGCCACCCGGCCCTACGGCAATGATTTCCCCTTGGGAGGGTTTCTCTTTGGCGGTGTCCGGGATGATGATGCCGCCGGAGCTCTTCTCCTCGGCATCGATGCGCTTGACGACGACGCGGTCGTGAAGCGGACGAAACTTCATGCTGTCCTCCTAAGCGATTGAAGGTGGTTGGATTTTTCAAAACGACGGGCACGCCGACACGTCGGCGGCCCCTCCACGCGCGATTTAGGACGCAATACATTGGCGCACAAGAGGGGGCGCGAAAAAAATTAGCACTCAGGGAGGACGACTGCTAGCAGGACTATGACGAGCCGCGCGCCAGTTGTCAGCAGACTTGTATGAATGCTGCTAACACATTGATTTTACTAGTTTGCTCAACTCTTCGGCTTGCAATGGGAAGGACCGAAACACACAATTTGAGGAGTTACGAACGGAGAGCACCTATGGCATCTATGGCATCGGAGGATTTCCGCAAGCAGATGGCCGGCTACGGCTTGACGACTGCCAACATCCTATATCGACGCCCCGATCACCCCTGGCTGCTGCAGGCCTACGTGTGGCAGGCCTACGACGTTTGTCCCAACTTCCCGGAACTGCAACGATTTCTTGAGTTTTGGCAGACATCTCTCGAGGGCATGCTGCATTCCGTGACGGTGGCGCATTCCAGGCTGATCAAGCCTGCGGAAATTCGAGCGGTGGACGGCGTCTTCCGGCTGCATTGAGGTCGCCATCGCGTTGCGGCTCCTCCTGGAGTCGGGGGCGACCAGCGTCGGCAACCCCAGTGAACCGGCCACCTGCATTCTTGAACTCTGCGCCGTGCAGGTCCACTGGCCCCACCTCTCGCTCGCTATTGAAGTCAAGGATTTGGCCGCGGGCTTGGTCGCCGCTTTTGCAGCGTGGCGCCGTCACTCTCCCGGCCGCATGTGAGCTTGCTCACATGCCGGACACTCATCGTAGGGTAGCATCGCATCTCCGTGCGCTCAAACGCAGCGGGGAGGAAAGATGCAAACTGACCCATGGCCCGAAATCGAGAGTGCTGCACTCGGTACATTCGGCACCAGCGTCAACCTGAATGCGCCAGCACTGGTGAGCGTCATTCGGCGCAGCGCGCGCTACGCTAACGCTGATGATTCCGCACGACAGATCGTCATTGACCGCCGCGCGTTCTTCTTCGCCGTGATCGCAGTCGGTATCAGCGAGGCGCCGTCGGCTACCTACGGCAACGCTGCAACTTGGTTCGCAAACTGGCTGCGCGCAAAACGCGGACTGAATCTTGAGCGTGTTCTGAACGAATTGACTGGCTCCGACAAGGTATTGGATGCTTTTAATCGCAAATACAACGTTATCGCCTCGGGCTCGATCAAGAACGCGCTTACTCTTGCGGTTGAGTACGCCACCCGAACAGTAAGCCGCACGGTTGTTGATCTGCGTCACCTCTGTGCCGCTCTCTTGAACGACGTCGCGCATGCTGGATTGGCCGAGTTCGCAGATTTGCCGTGGAAACCGACCGATGTCGAGGTAGCGGCGCTACGGCGCGAACTGTTCGGTCGTATCGCGAGCAACCCCGAAACCAACGAGAACGTGAGTGCATGGGGGGACATCCTCCTCGGCGGGCTGCCACGCTCAGCGTGCGTGGTCACCGGGTTCACTTCCGATCGGCCGCCTCAGTCTCTGGATGCCTCCGGCGATGCGCTCGGGATCGAGCCCGATGTGCAGGCCTTTGCTCGCCTGATTTGCCTGGAAGAGGCAACTCCGCCGCTGTCGATCGGGCTGTTTGGCGGCTGGGGATCGGGCAAGTCGACGTTCATGCTGCGCCTCGAAGCCGCAGTCGACGCGATCACCGCCACGCAAGCGAAGCGCCGCCGGCAAGAGGAAGGGCAGGGGGGCCCGGTAGCGATCTCTGAACCGGCAGCGCCGCGTTTCATCAGTCGGGTTGTTCAGATCCGCTTCAACGCCTGGCATTTTGGCGATGCCAATCTGTGGGCGAGCCTCACGGCCGAATTCTTCGATCAGCTGCGAAGCGGTGGTTTCGCCCGTCAGGGCGCAGAAATTCACTCGCGCTTGGTCGAGCGCGTAAACGCGTATGTGCATTCACTGTCGCTTGCGCTTGCGGCGTCGCGTGAAGCCCTCGCAAAGGGCGAGCGCAAGCTTCTTGAGGCGCAAAACGCCCGCGATAAAGCAATCAAGGCGGCCGAGGAGGCAGAGGGCGAAACGGTCTCACAGACACTGGTCGACGCCATCACCACGGCCTACGCGCAGCACAAGACCGATCTGATCGAAATCGGTCAGGCTGGTTCCACGAAGGGCATCGACGATTTCATGAAGGTCGCCAAGGACGTCCAGACCTTGGGCGGACAGCTCAAAACCATCGGGAAGGCCGTGTGGGGGCGCGGCTGGCGCACGACGATGCTGTTGGCTGGCATGATACTGGTACTAATTGCGCTTGCGCTATTTAGCGTCGAACCGCGTACGGCGGCGTCGTTGCTGGTTGCCCTCGGTGGACTTGCAAGCGCGGCCGCTGCCCTCGCGCCGGCGGTACGCATCGTTGGCGGGATCATTGCGAGCACGGCTAAATTCGCAGACAAGCTCGAAGAGGTTTCAGGTGAGCGCCTCAAAAAAGTGCTCGCCAAGGAAACCGAGTTAAGCGCCGCAGCGAACGAAGCCAAGGCGCGCCGTGAAGCCGCAGACCGCGCCGCCTACGCATTGGGACGCTACATCGATCCCAAAGGCGCTGCGAACCCACCGCGTCTCCTTCGCTTCGTGCTAGAGGATGATCCGGATACGAAGGCGCTGGAAAAGGAGATCGGGATCATCAGCCGAGCGCGGCGCTTGTTTCAGGCCGTGGACGAAATCGTGAAGCAGGAGCGCAGGATGCGCGCTATTGGCGGCTCCGGTGACGCTGATGTTCCCGACCGAATCATACTTTATATTGATGATCTCGATCGTTGCACCCACGATCAAGTCTATCAGGTCCTGCAAGCGATTCATCTGCTTCTTGCCTTCGAGCTGTTCGTAGTCGTGGTTGGAGTCGACGTAAACTGGATCCAGGAAGCATTAGAATCCCAGGCGATCGGGTCTAATGACGAGGACCGTCGGCTTTCGAGCGATTTGACCGAAAAGATCGACCGCAAACGGCGTAAGCGAGCAATCGCGTATTTGGAAAAGATCTTTCAACTGCCGTTCTGGCTACAGCCGCTCACGGTCGAAGGCGTTGGCGGCGGGAGCTATGCCGGCTACGTCCGTCAATTGCTCGCCGCCAAAACGCCGGATCACCGCGTGCGGGTGGCCCCCGAGGGCGTGGACGGGGCTCACCATCCGCAGGAGACCACCCCTACGCAGGGCGTCGCGCCCGAGAGTTTCGCGGCGCCCCACGGCGAGCGAGGTCCGGAAATCGCCCGCGCCAGTGGCGAGGAGGCAGTGGGGCTCGAACAGGCGTTATCAACGATCAAGCTGACTGCAGAAGAAGTCGATTTTCTTGCCCGCCCTGAGATCGGCCGCCTTGCCGCCAAGGAACCGCGGTCAGTCAAGCGCCTCGTCAATGTTTACCGTATCGTGCGCGCTCGTATGGGTGAAGCTGCGGTAAGCGCCTTGCTGGGCCAAGACGGACGCGCTCCAAGTTACTCGCTGCTCGCCATACTTGTGGCGATAGAAACAGGTCAGCCGTTGGAGGTTGCGGAAAGTTTCTACCAAGGTCTGAGGCAAATGAAGCCGGATGCCGTGGTGGACCCGGACTCTATCCTGGCCGAATTGAGATCCGGCGTCGACCCTGCGGTCGCAATTGGATGGCAGCTGATTGCCGCCGCTTTGACCACTGCTCGCGAGCATCGAGGCGGAAAGTCCATCAGCGCGGGCGAATGCCTTGCGCTTGCGCGCGACGTCCGTTGTTACTCTTTCAATCACTCCCGGTGACCCGAGGAGGGCAGCACTCGAGCGGGTCGGCCAACCGCTGGGGTTCCGATCTCGGTGCATGTGCAACAACTCAGCGCTGTTCCGGAAGACAGGGTCGAGTCTTCCGTCAGGGGCTCTGACCGGTGCCCGCGCGGCGACGGAATCGGCGATAGTCTGCAGCGCATTGCGGCCTGGCTCGCCCTCCGAGAATCGACCCTCCGCTTTCGCCCTGATTGCGCGGCGTCCTGACCACTGCCGCGTCGCGTTTTCCGGCTCCATTGAGCCCTCCCTGCTGTTACGTCAGGGCGCCCACAATGGCGCCGATCAGGCACGTCGACAGCGTGCCCGACACGATCGATTTGAAACCGAGCGAGACCACGTCGTCGCGGCGCTCCGGCACCATGGTGGCAAGGCCTCCGATCATGATGCCGAGGCTGCCGAAATTAGCGAAGCCGCACATCCCATAAACCATGATCAGGCGCGAGCGCTCGCTCAGTGCGTCCGCCGGCAGCGCCGCGAGTCTCAGATAGGCGACAAATTCGTTCAGAACGGTCTTCAGGCCCATGAGGGCGCCGGCCGTCGCTGCCTCCGCCCAAGGGATGCCCATCAGCCAGCAGACCGGCGCCATCAATATCCCGAGCAGGCGCTCCAGCGTGACTGGGGCACCGGCGACGTCGGGCACGAGTCCGAGCATGGCATTGGCGAGATGCACCAGGGCGACCAGCACGATCAGCATGGCGCAGATGTTGAGGAGAAGTTCGAGGCCGGCCGTCGTGCCGCGCACGATCGCGTCCATGGTGCTGGTGGCGACCGGCGCGAGCTTATCTATGTCGCTGGCGACGCTGCCCGGCTGTTCCGGCACCATGATCAGGCTGATCAGAATCGCGACGGGCGCACCCAGCACCGATGCGACGACGAGGTGACCGGCCGCATCCGGGATCGCGGCGCCGAGCACCGTGGCATACAATACCAGCACGGTGCCGGCGATGCCGGCCATGCCGCCGGTCATCACCACGAACAGCTCGCTACGGGTGAGGCGGGCGAGATACGGCTTGATGAACAAGGGCGCCTCCACCATGCCGACGAAAATATTGGCGGCGGTGGACAGCCCGACCGCGCCGCCGACCTTAAGCGTGCGCTCAAGGACAAACCCGATGCCGCGCACGATCGGCGGCAGGATGCCCCAATAGAACAACAGAGTGGTGAGCACGCTCATCACCAGCACCACCGGCAGGGCCTGCAGCGCCAGGACGAATTCGTTGCCCGGCGTCTTTAACTCGAATGGCAGCGGTCCTCCGCCGAGATAGCCGAACACGAAACTGGTGCCGGCGCGGCTCGCCGCCGCGATGGCATTGACGCCGTCGCCGATCGCCGCGAAGGCGAATTTGAGTTGCGGAATCTTGAGGAACAGCGCCGCCAACACGACCGTGAGGCCGAGCCCGACGGCGGCTTGGCGAAACAACACGGCGCGGCGGTTTTCGCTGATCGCGAAGGTGATCGCCAACAAGCCGAAGATACCGACGACGGACTGAACTGTCTGCATATGCCCCTCCACCGGGTTTCGTGTCTCCGGTCTTACCCGGGGCGGACCAGCATTGTCATCGTCCGCCATGAGCAAGTTTTCAAGGCGGCGCAATCGAACGGCATCGCGCCATGTCAGGGGCAAGCCGAATTGGTCGGTGGGGACGTCCGTCCTCACCAACCGATGGCATCGCAAGGTGTAAGACTAGGGCCTGACGTGCGGTACGAACAGGGACGGATTTTGGCCACAGCCGCTCGGCAGTCGCGTCTCGCCTGCGCGCTGGTGGCGGAGCGGGTAGCCGGAAGCCGGCGAGCCGGCTCGATCGGGCGTGAGGATTTGAAGCATCAGGGTTTCAGGATTCGGCCATGGGTTTGTGCGGCAGGAAACATAAGGGCGCGCAGAGTCGGTTGCTCACCTCACCGCATGGGGATAAATCTGACGCCCTGATTGTTTCCATCTGGAAAAGTGGTCCGGCTAAACCGCCGATTGGGCGAGCAGCGGAATGCGCCGAAGGGGCGCGCATGACAGACACGCGTTCCGATCTTTCGATCGTCGCCATCATTCCGCTCTACAACGGCGCACGGTGGATCGAGCAATCGATCCGGAGCGTGCTGTCGCAGACGCGCAAGCCGGACGAATTCATCGTGGTCGATGACGGTTCGACCGACGACGGCTTGGCCATCGTCGAGAAGCTGGCGCCGGAACACCGCATCACTTTGCTACGCAAAACCAATGGCGGGCAATCGGCGGCGCGCAATTACGCCGTGGCACATTCGAAGAGCGCGCTTATTGCGCTGCTCGATCAAGACGACATCTGGCATCCGAGGCATCTGGAAGCGCTTGTCGAGGTGTTCACAGAACACAAGGGACCGCCGCTGGGCTGGGTCTACAGCGACTTTGACGACATCGACCACGACGGGAAAATGGTCAGCAGGACGTACGTTGAACATCCGCGTTTGGAAAACCCGAAGCGTCACCTTCATTCGATTCTTCAACACGGGCTTATCATTCAGCCGTCTGCGACGCTGATCAGCCGCACCGCGTTCGAAGCGGTCGGCGGCTTCGATGAGCGCCTGTGCGGGTACGAAGACGACGACCTGTTCCTGCGCATGTTTCGAGAGGGTTTCGACAACGCTTATGTCCCCTATTCGACGTCGCAATGGCGCATTCATTCGTCTTCCTGCGGCGCTTCGGATCGCCACGACAACTCGCTCCGGCTCTACATCAGGAAACTGCTCGACACTTTCCCGGACGATCTGTGGCGTGGTCATTACTACACGAGGGACATTATCGCGCCTCGCTTCATCAGTATTTGGCTGGTGATGTACGTGAGAGCGTCGAGGTACAAAAACCACGCGAAGATGAAGGAGTATGCGAACGACGCCCTGGCTCTTGTTCCCCTCCTCCACCTGAGGCAACGATTGCTCTATGCAACAGCCCTCCCGCTGATGCGGTTTCCGCTGCTTGGAAACGCGATGCTCGCCATGCGTCAGATTGCGCGGCGGGTGTTGCTGTGGATCTCTGCGGCTCAGCCCTCCGCTCGCGCAAGGCAGTGATACTCAGGCACCTAGAGCAAGCGACTTGAGCCCCAGGAACGCCGCATCGGAGTTGATGATGACGGCAGTCGCAACACGCTCGAGGTAGGGCTCGAAACGCCCCTTCGCCCTGAACCGGGCATGGAATTCCGACCGCGCCAGAAGGTCAACGATACGCGGCGCAATACCCCCCGCAATATAGACGCCGCCGCGAGCGCGAAACATCAGCGCCAGATCGCCCGCAACCGTACCCAGCATGGCACAGAACATGTCGACTGCCGCTATACTGACCGGGCAGCTGCGATCGAGAGCCTGGCGAACGATCTCCGGCGCGGTCTCGCTCGAAACCGCGATACCGTCGATGGCCGCGATGGCCGCGTGGAGATTTTCGAGCCCCGGCCCCGACAGCGCACGTTCTGCCGACACGTGGCCGAATTTGTGCCGCAGGTGCGCGATCACGGCGTCCTCGCGGGGTGTGGCGCCCGGCAACGTGGCGTGTCCGCCTTCGGTAGGGATGACCGTCATGCGGTCCTCCCGGCGGACAATTCCTGCCATGCCCAATCCGGTGCCAGGCCCGAGCACAGCCATCGATTCGCCAAGCTGCGGCTTCCCCCCGGCAAGCGGTCTCACGTCGCGCCCGCTCAAACCGGGCAGGGCGTAGGCGATCGCTTCGAAGTCGTTAATAAGGCGGATCGACTTGAACCCGAACGCGGCGCGAAGCTCAGCAGCATCGACGACCCATTGGCTGTTGACGAGGACGGAACGCCCGCCCTCGACCGGAGCCGCGACGCCAAGAACCGCGGCGCTGATGCGGTTGCGATCTTGGCCGCGGCCGAGGAAGTCATGGATCACATCGATCATGGATCGATATTCGGACACCGGCAGGTGTTCGATCGGCGAAAGCGTGTCCCCCGCCAGCACGGCGAAACGCGCGGTCGTTCCGCCGATGTCGCCGAGCAAGGTCTGTTCGCGTGCCAAGTTTACTGTCACAGCACTAGCGCGCGCCGCCGCGCCGCGCGGGCGCGGGCTTGGATGCTTTGATGAGCTGCGCATACCAGTGGAACGACGCTTTCGGGATGCGCCGCTGCGTCGGGTAGTCCACATAGGTGATCCCGAACCGCTGGCTGTACCCCGAACCCCATTCGAAATTATCGAGCAGCGACCAGACGAAATAGCCGCGCACGTCCGCACCCGCCTTGATCGCCTCGAACATCGCGGTCGTATAGGCCTTGAGAAAATCGATGCGCGACTGATCCGCAACCTTGCCGTCCTGGCCGATTTCGTCGGCATTCGCAGTGCCGTTTTCCAACACATAGATCGGCAGCCCATAGCGCTTATGAAGCGCCAGGAGCGTGTCGCGGAATGCCTCCGGCTGCACCGGCCAGCCGATCGAGGTGCGCGGCACTCCGGGCGGCATCGGGCCGAATCCGACGCCGAGCGGGTTGCCATCGAATGCCTGCACATAGAGCGGCGAGTAGTGGTTGAGCCCGAACCAGTCGATCGGGCGGCAGATGCGGGCGAGGTCACCGGGCTCAAGATGTGGCACCATGACATCGGCGATCAATGGCGGATAGTGGGCCAGCAATTGGGGATCCGGGAAGGCGCCATTCCAGTAGGCGTCGAATTTTCGTGCCGCGGCGGCGTCTTGCGGGGTGTCGCTCGCCGGCAGACACGGTTGGTGATTGTGAACGATACCGAGCGAGGCCTCTCGCACGTTCGCCCGCAGGACATCGATGGCGGTTCCATGGGCGAGGTTCACGTGATGGATCGTCCGCAGCAGCACAGAGTGGTTGGCAATTCCGGGCGCCTGCCCGCCGATGCAGTAACCCAAAAGGGAGAACACCGAAGGCTCGTTGAAGGTTGCAAAACGCTTGACCCGATCGCCGAAACGCCGCGCGACCAGCGCCGCATAGTCGGCGAACCACCCCGCACAGTCCCGATTGCTCCAGCCGCCAAGGTCGTCCAGCGCCTGCGGCAGGTCCCAATGATAGAGGCACAGCCAAGGCTCGATTCCGGCGGCGATCACGGCGTCGATGAGACGGTCGTAAAATGCGAGGCCGGCCTCGTTAACGACGCCACGCCCTTGCGGCAGCACCCGCGGCCATGCCACGGAAAACCGATAGGCCGTGACGCCGAGCTCGCGCATCAGGCCGATGTCTTCCGGATAGCGATGATAGTGATCGCAGGCAATGTCGCCGGTGTCGCCGTTGGCGACCCGGCCGGTCTGGGTGCAATAGGTATCCCAGATGCTGGGCGCGCGGCCGTCCTCCTTGGCGGCGCCCTCGATCTGATAGCTCGACGTGGAGACGCCCCAGACAAAACCGCGCGGTGCGGTGATTTCGTTCGTTGGCGTAGCGGAATGGGTTGCGGCCATGGCAAGGTCCTTCCTCCCTGGGAAGGGCTGAATAGCAATTCTGCGCATCGCACACCACCGCGCGTGACGACTTTCTCGCGGAGAATGGTGTAGGATGGGTCGAGCGATAGCGAAACCCATCAGCGCTTTGCTGCGGCGAGGTCGGTTTCGCTTGCGTTCAACCCACCCTACGGGTGCCGGAGAGGCCGTCATCAACGTCTGGAGACCCGCATGGCAGAGACCGCCATCGTTTCAGAGGAATTGGCGAAGAAGTTCGCGACCGAGAAGGAGGCCCCCTATACACGCTGGGTGCGGGCCGAAGGTCTCGACATCATCGGCGCGCACTATGTGCCGAGCCTTCACACCGTCGAGCTGAGGCCGTGGGCGCGGCGGGGCGGCCAGGGCGTCTTCATCAACCACGAAGCATCGCGAACCTCGAACGATTGCTATGTGTGCGAGATCGCGCCGGGGCAGAAACTTGCGCCGCAGCGCCAGCTGTTCGAGGAAATGATCCTGGTGCTCGACGGCCGCGGCTCGACCTCGGTGTGGAACGACGCCGGCAGCCGCATCACGTTCGAGTGGAAGGCCGGCGCCTTGTTCGCAATTCCGCTCAATACCTGGCACCAGCACTTCAACGGCTCGGGCCGCGAGGGAGCCCGCTACGTGGCGGTGACCAACGCGCCGCCGGTTATCAATCTCTACGAGGATATCGACTTCGTGTTTGGCACGAAGCACGACTTCCGCGGCCGCTTCAACGGCGAGCCCGATTATTTCAGCGCCAAGGGCGAGCAGAAGGGCTTGCTGCTGCAAACCAATTTCGTCGCCGACGCCGTCAACCTGCCGCTGATCGCCGCCAGGGAGCGCGGCGCCGGCGGCGGCCATATCCGCTTCAATATGGCCAAGGGGTCGATGAACAGCCACATCTCCCAATTCCCGATCGGCACCTATAAGAAAGCGCACTGCCACGGCCCGGGCGCCCATGTGATCATCCTGTCGGGCGAGGGCTATTCGCTGATGTGGCCGGAGGGCGATGCGCCGCGCCGCTACGAGTGGCAGGTCGGCTCGCTGATCGTGCCGCCCAACATGTGGCTGCATCAGCATTTCAACACCGGCACCACGCCGGCGCGCTATCTCGCGTTCAAGCACGAGGTGGTGTCGATTCGCAACGCCCAGGGCGTGCCGAAGGCCTGGATCAGCCGCCGCATCGGCGGCGACCAGATCGATTACGCGGACGAGACGCCGGAAATCCGCCGGACCTTTGCGGAGGCGCTGGCAAAGCACGGCCTCGCGCCGAAGATGGACGCGGCCTATGAGGCGGAACTCGCCGATCTGCCGCCATTGCCGGCCCGATCGGTGGCGTGAAGGCGCGGTCGGAACGGGAGTCGGCGGTCGAATTGGGGACGAGCGTGATGCCGGCCCGGCGCGCGAATTCTGGTCACTCTACAAGCTTATGAATTCACTGTAGAAAAATGGCATTTTTGCCAAAATGCGAGTCGACGGACGGACCGACGAACGCGGGCCTCCCGGAGAAAATCTCTTTCCTACGAGGAGTCAAAGCTTCGATGTCCCTGTTTTCCCGCACGCTTGAGGTGACACTGGATCAGGCTGTCGCTAATGCCAACCAGCGAGGCCACGAACACGCGACGCTGGAGCATCTCCTGCTCGCCTTGATAGACGACGCGGATGCTTCGGCCGCGATCGAGGCCTGCAAAGTCGACATCGACGCGCTAAAGATACAGCTCACCAACTACATCGACAACGAGCTCACAACACGGGCGACCGACTACAACCGCTACTCCCGGGCCGCATTTGACCGCGTTGTGCGGCGCGCCGCGCTCCAAATGAACGACTTGGGGCACAGCACCGTAACCGGCGCGGACATCCTTGTTGCCGTGCTCGACGAGACCGAGAGTTACGCCGTATGGCTTCTCGCTGAGAAGGGGATGACGCGAATGGCGGCCATAAACTTCACTCTTCACGGTGTCGTGCGCCAACCATTTAGCCATGGCCGCACAAAGCCAATCGTGGTCGAGAAGGTCAAACGGCGCACTACGGCGCGCACGAATGGGAAGAAGGCAAAAGATACCAAATAGCCCACTGCCGTAGCCCGCATGGAGCACAGCGCAATGCGGGCCCGCTTCGCCCGTAACACAGTCCGCCCCCGGATTACGCTGCGCTCCGTCCGGGCTACATCATCGGGCGGCCACGTTACGCCGCACGGCGAACGGCGCTGCGGTCGACCTGGCCGATCATCACGCCGAGCCCAATACCAACGCCATGCAACAGAGCAGTCGCTGCGACGAAGCCCGCGCCGTAAGCAAGGCCCGATACCGTCTCCGGCATTTCGGCACCGTGAGCGTAGCCATGGAAAACAGCAAAGAACGCCACGAGCCCCATGGCGGCCGCAACCGGCATCGCCACGCCAAGAATCGCGACCGCGGCCAGGACCACGACCGAGAGCGCAATGCCGGTTTCGACGTAAGGCAGCCCAAGGCCCGCCATGCCGGCGAGGCCCGCCACCGCCATGGTGCCGACGAAACTTGCCGGTACGAGCCATAACGCTCGTCCCCCGAGCCGCGCCGCCAGCAGGCCAACCGCCACCATCGTGATGATATGATCGACGCCGCCCAACGGATGCAGGAAGCCCGCGACCAGGCCCGGACCCTCATGGCCCGGATGGGCGGACGCGACGGTGGGCGCAAGGGCAAGCGAGACGGCGGCAATGCGAAGCGCGGTACGGTGCATGGAAGCCTCCGGATGGTACGATGTCTTGGGTATGATCTCTCGGGTATGATGTTTAATGAATAAGTGCATAGCGGGTGCTATGGCAAGCGCTGATTTGGAGTTTTGCTGATGACGGATGCCGAGGAGCCCAAAACGAAAGAGAGCCATACGCTCGCCGATCATGTCTACGGCCTCGACCTCGCGCATACGCACGACGGCTATGCGGATCACGACCACGACTTCCCCGACGACGGCCCGCTGGAGGAAAATCCGATCTGGATTGCCGACCACGTCTCCCTCATGACCGTCGGCATCGACATCGGTTCGTCCGGTACTCAGGTGATCTTTTCACGCGTCAATCTGCGCCGCCTCGGCGAGGACCTGTCCAGCCGCTACTTCGTGGTGTCGCGCGAAACGCTGTTTCAATCGAGCGTCGCCCTCACCCCCTACCGCAGCGAGGAGCACATCGACGAGGCCAAGCTCGGCGCCATCATCGACGATGCCTATAACGCCGCCGGCATTGATCCGGCCGGCATCGACACCGGCGCGGTCATTCTCACCGGCGAAGCCCTGCGGCGCGAGAACGCCAAGGCGATCGCCGCGATCGTGGCGGAGAAGGGAGGCGATTTCGTCTGCGCCACGGCGGGCCATCACATGGAATCGATGCTCGCGGCCTACGGCTCCGGCGCCGCCACGGTGTCGAGCGCCGAGGGCAAGCGCATCCTCAATATCGACATCGGCGGCGGCACCACCAAGGTCGCGGTGGTGGAGCACGGCAAGGTGGTTGCGACTGCCGCCGTCCACATCGGCGGCCGGCTTCAGGTCGTCGACCACCACGGCCTCATCGTCCGCCTCGATCCCGCCGGGAAATACCACGCCAGGCGCGCCGGCTTTGCATGGAACCGGGGCGACGTCGCCCACGCGGCCGAACTTGATAAAGTCGCGGATGGGATGGCAGATGCGCTCGTCGCCGCGCTCGCAGCCCGGCCGTTGCCGCACGATATCGCGCATCTCTACCTCACCGATCCGATTGCAGATTTCGGCGCAATCGACGGGATCATGTTCTCCGGCGGCGTCGGCGAGTATGTCTATGGCCGCGAGGACCGCGATTTTGCCGACCTCGGGAGAAGGCTCGGCCATGCCATCCGCCGGCGCATCGACGCAGGTGCGCTGCACTGGCCGCTGCTGCCGGCCGGCGAATGCATCCGCGCGACCGCGCTCGGCGCCTCGGAATACTCGGTCCAGTTGTCCGGCAATACCAGCTATATCTCGGTACCCGGCGCCCTGTTGCCGCGGCGCAATCTCCAGGTGCTACAACCGGATTATCTGCCTTCCGATATGATCGATCCCGATGCGGTGGCGGCAGCGATCCGCCGCCATCTTGTGGCGTTCGACGTCGATGCCGACCGCGAAGTCGCGCTGGCGCTGCGCTGGCAAGGCGCGCCGTCCTACGAGCGCCTGGCAGGATTCGCCGAGGGGATCCGCCGCGGCCTCGCCGACCGCATCGCCAGGCGCCAGGCGATCTACATCATGCTGGATGGCGACGTGGCGCAGACTTTGGGCGCGATCCTGCGCGAAGAGCACGACGTTCCGAGCGAGATTCTGGTCATCGACGGCGTCGTGCTGATGGATTTCGACTATATCGACCTCGGCCGCATCCGCATGCCGTCGAACACCGTGCCGGTCACCATCAAGTCGCTCGTGTTCAGCGAGGACCCGCGTGGGCCGCGGCCCCGCCAGCGGCTGCATCACCATGCCCACGAGCACGAACACGAGCACGAGCATCCCCACCGTCACGGGCACGATCATCGTGGGCACGACCATGGGCATGTTCATCACGAACACGATCGTCACGAATAGAGTTCATTCGCGCCCCGGCGCTTTGCCCACGCGCAGAAGCGGAGCCTTCGTGCGTATTTTGGCATTCGTGTTTGTTGCCGTGACTTTATTGGCTTCAGCCCCGCCGGCGCGGAGTCAGGCAACCAGGGAGACCCTGCGCGTCGAAAATGATTACAGAGAGTGCCTGTATGCAAAAACCAAGCACGGACAATATGCGAAAGGCGCAAGGGACTCCGACTTCGGACTTATCGGGGAATGCAGAAATCAATGGGTCGGCTACATGGACGTTTGCGCCAAGCTGGGATTTGACAATGGAACGTGCGTGATGAAGAGCCGGCTTATCATCCACGCCGTACTGAACCTCACGGGCAAATAATTCACGGCTATTGAGCAGCGAACGTAGTCACCGTGAACAACGCTGACGCAGTAAGACGCAGACCATCACCGACAAGAACGCCGACGGCTCGGTGGTCGGCTGAGGACGGCTGCAACATTGATTGAATCGCATATCGGGACATGGCCCCGTCTTTGGCCGATCAAATCGACGAAAATGAAGCAGTTATCGTTGCGGCCGTCCTAAGGCATCAATTTCGATCTTACCATCCATTGCGAGGCGACTCGCGAGACTCACAACTTCGTCAGAACCGAAGTCGCCAACGATCACGATCTGAATCTGGCTGCCTGATATTGGCGTTCTCAATCGAGTCTTCATGAGAAGCCTTCCTTCGCTGCGGAATTCAATGTCTTCGCCCACGTGTTCGGTGGTGAACTGGCCCAGAGTTCGCCGCCCGTCATCGTCTACTTTGATGAAAAACGAGGGACGTCCTTCCGCTGTGTATACTGGCGATGACGCCACCACTCTCAACGTGATTGGATCAGCTACAGCGGATGCGATCCACAGAACAAGAATTGCGAGAGCGAACATCCACCCGATGAGATGACGAAAGAACCCGGAATAGATAGGTAATTGCCCCTGTACTCCAGCTTGGCACATCGCCCCAAATCCCCATCTCGCTTTCTTGTTCTGCCGAAAAACCCGGAATAGCGCGCGCGGACGGCCGGGGCGACGCCCTTCATATCGACCGTGGTCCGTGATCGAAATCCGCTTGGCGTAACTCACCGCCCCGCCACGTTCCGATAGACCTCGCCGCCTTTCATCACGAATACCACCCGCTGCAGCGTAGTGATGTCGCTCAGCGGATCGCCGTCGACTGCGATCAGGTCCGCCTCCATGCCCGGCGCCAGTGCACCGATACGGTCGCCGAGGCCCAGCGCCTCGGCATTGAGCGCGGTCACCGCCATGATGGCGTCGATGGCGGGCTGACCGCCCACCTGGACACGGTAGACCGTCTCGCGGGCGTTCTGACCGTGGGCGCCCGCCACGGCGTCGGTTCCCATGATGATTTTGAGGTCCTTGTGGCGGATCGCCATCTTGAACATGGCGAGCTTGAGCGGGATGCCGTCCTCAGTGAACTTGAAGCCGGCTTCGTCATAGTTGCCGATGCCGAGATAGCGCGGGCGGTTCTCGATGTAGTTCTGCGACACCAGGCCGATATTGGGCTCGAAATAGGTCCCGCGCGCCGCCATCAGGTCAGCTTCGGCGTCGGTGATCTGCGAGCCGTGCGCCACTGCGGTGCAGCCCGCAAGCGCGGCAACGCGAACCGCGGACGCGGCGTGGGCATGCACCCAGATGCGTTTTCCCAGTGTCCTCGCTTCGCTGCAGGCGGCGGTGATCTGCGCGTCGCTCAGCGTCTGGCCGCCGCCCTCGCGGATGCTTTTCGAAGCGAAAATCTTGATGACGTCGGCGCCGTCGGCGCCCGATTTGCGCACGAATTGCCGCACCTCGTCGGGCGTGAGCTTGGTATCGGTGAGCTGATAGACCGAGGTGAGGAGCCGCGGCCCGGCAATCTGTCCGCGCGCGATGGCGTCGCGCAACGGCGCGTCGATCGGCTGGCCGATGCTCTGCACCGTGGTGAAACCCGCCATCAGCATCGCATAGGCGTTCGCGGCGGCCGCCAGCGCCGCGTCGGCCGGCGTTTCGCCAGCGTTGGACGCGCGGCCGTCCTTGCCGAAATGGGCGCCGATGTGGACATGGGTGTCGATCAGTCCGGGCAGGACGGTAAACCGCGAGAGATCGTAGGTCACGGTCTCCGCCGCGCCGTTGCCAAGCTTGACGATCCGCGATCCGTCGATGGCGATGGCGGCATTGCGCTGCACGCCGCCCCTGCCGTCGATGAGCGTGCCCGCCCGGATCGTGATGAGCTGTTGAGCCGTGGCGAGCGGGGTTGATGCAAAGAACGCAACGGCAGCAAGCAAGACCGTGGATTGGACACGCATCAGATCACCACCTCACCGCCCCGCCACGTTACGGTAGACCGCGCCACCCTTCATCACGAATACCACCCGCCGGAGTGCCGTGATGTCGCTCAAGGGATCGCCATCGACCGCGATCAGGTCGGCTTCCATGCCGGGTGCGAGCGTGCCGATCATGCCCTGGAGGCCGATGGCCTCGGCATTGAGCGACGTCGCCGCCACGATGGCATCCATGGCTGCTTGGCCACCCACCTGGACGCGATGGATGATCTCGTTGGCGTTGCGTCCATGGGCGCCGGCCACGGCGTCCGTTCCCATGTTGATCTTCAGGTCCTTGTGGCGGATCGCCATTTTGAACATGGCGTCGTTAAGTGGAATGCCCTCCTCCATGAACTTGAAGCCGGCGTCGTTATAGTTGCCGATGCCCATGTAGTGCGCCTTGTTGTCGAGGTAATTCTGCAGGAGGAGGCCGGTCTGCGGTTCGAAATAGGTGCCGCGCTTAGCCATCAGGTCGGCCTCTGCGTCGGTGATCTGCGAGCCATGGGTGACGGTGGTGCAGCCTGCGAGCGCCGCGGCACGCACCGCGGAGGCGGCATGCGCGTGCACCCAGACCCGCTTGCCCAGCGCCTTGGCCTCGCCGCACGCCGCGTTGATCTGGTCATCGCTGAGCGTCTGCCCGCCGCCCTCCCGAATGCTCTTCGAGGCAAAAATCTTGATGACGTCGGCGCCATCGGCCACGGCCTTGCGGACATGGGCGCGAACCTGATCGAGCGTCAGGCTGGTGTCGGTGAGCGGCGTAACGGCGGTCAACAGCCGCGGGCCGGGCAGCCGCCCGCCGGCGATGGCGTTGCGCAGCGGCACGTCGCTCGGCGCCCCGATGCTTTGCACGGTCGTGAAGCCCGCCATCAGCATTGCGTAGGCATTCGCGGCGCCGTAAAGCGCCGCTTCCGCCGGGGTCTCGCCGGGGGTCGAGGCACGGCCGTCCTTGCCGAAATGCGCCCCGATGTGGACGTGCGCGTCGATCATGCCGGGGAGGACGGTGAACCGAGGGAAATCGTACGTGGTGGTCTCCGCCGCGCCGTTACCGACCTTGACGATGCGCGAACCGTCGACCGCAACAACGGCGTTGCGGAGCACGCCGCCTTTGCCGTCGAGGACGGTTCCGGCCCGGATCGTGACGGGCTGCTGCGCGCGGGCCACGGTGGTCATGCCAAAGCAGCCGGCCAGTCCGGCGAGTGCTGCAACAACCGGCGCCGTCGCGATCGATGGGATGCGCATCAGACCTCCTCCTTGAATCATTGCGACCGCTTGTAGGGTGGGCAAAGGCGCATTGCGCCGCACAGCATTGTTAGCACGGACCGTCGTGCGCCTTTGCCCACGCCGTCCGATCTCGCAGTTTGACCGCGTGGGCAAAGTCGCGCGAGTTCAGTGCGCTATGTCATCAACCGGGGCAGGCGACTTTGCCCACCCTACGGTGCCGTCCGGCGGAGCGCCATCGAGCAGTCAAACCTCACTGGTTTTCGTCGCGGGCATTGGCGCGAAGCACTTCTTTCCCGCCAGGAAGCACCGCCTGGATGAATTGGCCGCCGCGCGCACCATCCTTCATCGGATGAATGGTCACCGAGACCACGTCGCCCGCTTTCACGGAATCGGAACGCATACCCATGGTGACCAGCCGCCCCGGCGAGCTCAGTTCAATCGCCCATAGCACCGGCTTGCCGGTCTTCTCGTCATTGACCATGACGCGAAGCCACGAGTGCGGGTTGACCCATTCGAATTCCTTCACCGTCCCTTGCAGCGTGACGGTCTTCTCGGCATCGAACATGGCGAAGGAGTGATGCGCAACGGCAGGCGCCGTGAAAGCGGCCGCCACGAGGGCGGTCAGGGTGACGAATTTCAGGTTCATGGACGGTCTCCCGAATGATTTGGCCCCAATCGATTATGTATTTTGCTAACATTATAATACGGTGCGAAAGCCGCACAAGAGAGCGACGACGGCAGAAACATTAACTCTCCGCCGGCGGGAACACGCCCGGGGCAAATTCACGGGAGGCAAACATGCGTTTGACGGCCTTGGCGACTTTCGTGGGGGCGTTGGCCGCAATGACCGCACCGGCGACAGCGGCATGGCGTGGCTACATCAGCCATCCTCTCGGCTTCGCGTTTGCGGCGCCCGGCGAGCTTAAGGTGGAGAAGGGAACCTATCGCGGCGCCGTAGCGGGCGCTCGCGACACACTCGTCTACCACTTTGTCGACGACGACATCGAATACAAGGCGGTGGTCATCGACATGAGCGACAAGGCCGACGACGCCGCAACGCTGCTTGGCGAGGCCGAATACAACTTCCAGGACGGCAAGAAAGTGCTGATGGACACGTTCGGCCGCGTCGACCGCCAATACGGGCGCAAGCTCACGGTCGATCTGCCCAACAACGCCGGACGGGCGAGCGCGGCGTTTTATTTCATCAATGGCCGCATCGTTTCGCTCCAGGCGACGGTTTTGCCGGCCAACGGCGATTACGATACGCCCGAGATGGGGCGGTTCGTCGACTCCATCACATTCTTCACGGTCCGCGCGGAAGACGATGCGATCGAGCTGCCCGTGTCGCCGAAGTAGCGGCAAGGGAGGGGCAGCAGCGGCTACCCCCCCTGCCCTCCCCCGCTTGCACGGGAGGGTAAGGAGGGGGCGAAATCAAGGGAGGACTTAAAATGCGCAGATGGCTGTTAGCCGCTTTGGCCGGCACCGCTCTCACGATGGCGGCGGTGCCGGCACAAGCCGCCTGGAAGAGCTATATCAACAGGGAACTGGGTTTCTCCTTCATGGCGCCGGGCAACGTCAAAGCCAGCGTTGGCACCTACCGAGGCAACATCGCGGGACCGCGCCAGACCATCGTTTATCGGTCCGTGGAGGACAATATTGAATACAAAGTGACGGTGATGAGTTTCATCCAGGCCCAGGCCGAGGGCGCCAACCTTCTTGGGGAACGGGAATATATGTTCCAGGATGGTAAAAAGGTGTTGATGGACACCTTCGCACGGGTCGAGCCGGGCAAGGACTCAGTCTACGGCCGCAAGATTGTCGTCGACCTTCCGGACAAAAAGGGCCGGTCGACGGGCGCGTTCTATTTCACCAAGGGTAAGCTCATCTCGCTTGAAGCGACCGTGCTTCCAACCAATGGCGATTTCGCCTCGCCCGACCCCGGCCGCTTCATCGATTCCATTGCGTTCGCGCTCTCCCGCACCGAGCCGGGCGCCGTCGAACTTAAGACTCCCAAGCTCGAATAGATGCGCAACGTGCCGGCACTCGGTGCGGACGGCAGATCAGTAGGGTGGGCAAAGCGAAGCGTGCCCACCTTGGGCTTTTCCAGGTGGGCACGGCGCGCAAGAGCGCGCTTTTGCCCACCCTACAGTCTGGTATCCTCTGGGATGGCAGTCGCGAGGGAGGAGGAACGGCAATGAACGCGCAGCTGCGGTATCTCGTTGTGTTGGCGGCCATGGCCGCGACGCCCGCCTGGGGGCAAACAGCGGCGCCCGCTCCCGCATCCATCCCGGATTTCTCCGGCGTATGGGCTCACCCATCCTGGCCCAGCTTCGAGCCGCCACTCACCGGTCCCGGTCCGGTGAGAAACAGATCGCGCCAGCGCACCGGCGAGAGCAACGGCAACCAGCTGGTCGGGGACTACACCAATCCGATCTTGAAGCCCCACGCCGCCGACGTGGTGAAAAAGCACGGCGAAATTTCGTTGGCCGGCGTGACCTATCCGACCCCCGCCAACCAATGCTGGCCGCAACCCGTGCCATATATTTTTTGGACGATCGGCATCCAGCTGCTTCAGGAGCCGGACAAGATCACCATTCTTTACAGTAATCCCGATCATGAAGTCCGCCATGTGCGGCTGAACGAGTCTCATCCCGCACAGGTGACGCCGTCCTGGTACGGCGATTCCGTCGGCCATTACGAAGGCGACACGCTGGTGATCGACACGGTGGGCATCAAGACCGGGCGACCGTTCGCCATGGTGGACATCTTCGGCACGCCCTACACGCAAGCTCTGCACGTGGTGGAACGCTATCGGCTCCTCGACTACGAAGCCGCAAAAACGGCGCAGGAACGGGGCCAAAAGGAGAATCGACTCCTGCCTTTCAACGACTCCGGAATGGACGTCGATCCCAACTATCGGGGCAGCGGGCTGCAGCTCGAATTTACGGTCGAAGACGAAGGCGTCTTCACGATGCCGTGGTCGGCGGTCATGACGTACCGGCGCGCCCGGGGCGAATGGCCGGAATTCGTCTGTGCGGAAAATATTCGTGAATATTATTACAACAAGAATTCCGAGGTCCCGACAGCGGACAAGCCGGATTTCTGAGGGCGCGCTATTACTTCCGTGATCGGTTGAAGTACCGCAGGTCCGGCGGCGGCTGGCCCTTTTTGGCGGGCATGAGCAAGCCGTCGCCGCTCATGAAATAGGTTTCATTGCCGATGCTGACGTGAACATTGTTTTCGGCGCACACGGTTTCTTTCCACCAGATCGGCTGCTTCGTCTGGGTGCGGCGGTAGTCTTTGGTGACCGTCCACGGGCGTGTGAGCGCATGATCGAACGTGGTGATTTCGTTGTGCAGCATGTTCGGGTCGGTCTTGTCGAGATAGATGCGTTCCCTGATGATCGTCTGATTGTCCTCGTGCAGCGGAATCCCGGTCATCTCATACGTGCGCGGACCCTTCAATCCCCTGGTCTCGACCACAAGCGTGTCATAGCGGCCGTCCCCGTCCTCGTCGACCCATCGGCCGATCGAATAGCCTGTAAACTGCGGATCGTCCTCCATGTTGGCGGGAAAGTCGCGGCCATCGGTGTGAATCCGGCGGCTGTCGCGAATATGGTCGATGAGGATGTAGGTGGTTTCGGGCAGAACCACGATTTCCATCTCCCCGTAAGGCCCCATGACGCGCGGCATGCCGGGCGACAGGCACCTAAAGGTCGGATCGCCGGCCTGGCCGCCCAGCGCCTGATCAGCCAGGTTGGCCTCGAAGATCGCCTGATATTCGGGGGTCAGCGGCGCCTCCTGCCCGGGTCCGGCAGGCTTGTGCGGATCGTATTGGAACACCGCGGTAGGCGCCGCTCGGCACCGCGACGCGGCGCCATTCGCCCTTCAGGTCTGGATATTTGGCCTCATCGAACGCTTGAGCGCCGATGGGCGCGAGACATGCCGTCATCAGGGCCGTCAAGAAGGTAAAATGCCGGAAGCGCATGCGTGCTCTCCCCCTGTGTTCTCGATCGCCGCCGACGGCAGCGCCGTCGCTCTGCCAAGCCATCGGCCCGTCTCAACTAAAGGGCAGCTTCACAAAATTTACACTGTATAGTGTTGAAGCGAAAGCGCGATATGCCGATCCGGATTTGACCAAGGAGGAAGTGCCGATGGACCTCGCACAAGGAGCGCGCAAGGGTTTGGTTTCGCGTCGCCACGCCCTCGCGCTGCTCGGCGCAGCCGCGGCTGTGCGCGGCGCCGAGGCGGCCCAACAGGCGATCATGCAACCGGTCTCGCTCGACCATGTCAATATTCGCGTGTCGAATGTCGCCAAAACCGCAGAATTCTACATGGGGCTGTTCGAGACGCCGGTGCTCAGGAATGCGGCTCTCCGGGCCCAACCGACCTCGCCGCCCAGCGAAGGATTCTTCCTCAAGTTCGGCGACGGCTATCTTGCCATATCGCAGGCGTTCGCTCCGGACAGGCCGGACCTCGATCACTACTCCGTCGGGCTTCGCGACTACGAGAAAACACGACTGACGGCGAGATTGCAGGACAACGGCATCGCGGTGCCGCCGCGATCGTCCACCGATGTCTGGCTTGCCGATCTCGATGGAGCTTTGATGCAGTTGAGACAACCGGGCGGCTGGGCGCGCCAGACCGCCACGCCCTATCAGGGTCCTCCCAGGGTCGGCGCTGCGTTGTCGCCGCTGTCGATGAGCCGCATCGGCCTGCGCAGCGCAGATGTCGGGCGCGCCGGCGACTTCTACGGCCGTCTGTTCGGCACCGAGATCGCGTCGGCCGCTTCAGGTCGCTCAAGGGCATTTGGATTGGGCGACTCGGTCCTCGAATTGATCTCTGTTCCGCCGAATTCGGGTTCTGCAAAGCGCGGGTTGGATTACATCCGGGTCGCCGTTAAGGATTTTTCAGTCGAAACGGCGACGCGCATCCTGCGCGAGCGCGGAATAAAAGCAGACGACGGGGCGGCGCCGGGGGGGCTGCGCATCTCCGATCCGGACGGGCTGATGATTGAGCTTGCAGCGATTTAGGGGCGGATTGTCATTCCCATAGCGGCTCACCCTCGACCGTGCAGCGACGGAGAAGCCGGCGTTCGTCCTTGGGAAAGTCGGTCCTCGCATGGGTGGTGCAGCGGTTGTCCCACATCACGAAATCGCCGAGCCGCCAGACATGTTCGAAGATGAATTCGCGCCGCTCGCCGATTTCGTAGAGCTGATCGAGTATCGCTGAACTCTCCTCGGCGCCGAGGCCCTCGATACGCGTCGTCATCAGGCGGTCGACAAAGAGCGTTTTGCGTCCGGTATCCGGATGAGTGATGAACACGGGATGCAAATGGTGTGGAATGCCGCTGATGTCGCCAGAGCTGTTCGCCTGCTTGGCGCGGTTGTATTCGTGGATGTGCAGCGCCTTGCGTCCCCGGAGTTTCTCCTTGAGTGCCGGGGGAACCGCCTCGTAGGCCTTGTACATGTTCGAGAACATGGTGTTGCCGCCGGTGGAAGGGACCTCGATCGCGTAGAGAAAAGTGTACCGGTACGGCCGCAGCGTGTAACCGCCGTCGATGTGGAACCAGAACTCGCCTTCTCCGAACGCGCCGATCGCCTTGCCGTCGACCTTGATGTTGGAGACGAGGAGAATCTTCTGACTGTCCTGCTGGCTCCCCTCGGCGCGGCTGCGCAACTCCTCCGGCGCCTTCTTGCGGTCGCCGAGTTCGCCGAAATAGGACGCGAAACGAAGCTGGTCATCCTGCGAAAGAGTCTGGCCGCGGAATACCAGCACAAGATGGCTGTTCCACGCCTCCTTGATCGTCGCAATTGTCGCAGCCGACAGCGGCCTCGTGAGGTCGATCCCTTTGACCTCGGCCCCGCAGGCCGCGGATAGGGGCGTGACCTCGATGCCGACGACACCTTGCATGACGAAGCCCTCCGCAGGAAAAGCTTAGACCGAATTTCGGTCGCGCTGAATCACAACCGGCGTCGTCGCCGGGCTTGTCCCGGCGACCGCCCCCTCCCTACCCTACCCTACCCTCCCCTCCCCCGCTTGCGGGGAAGGGAGGGGGCGCAAAATAATCGGGGGTGGCCGGGACAAGCTCGGCCCGACCGAGGAGAGAGGCCAAGTGTTTCAACCTGACCGGAATGCACCCTAAGAACCATGGATTGAACTTATAGCCGATCGGCGACCCGCGACACCCCGGGAGATCGACCGCCGGCATGTCGTGATGGCGGCCGTCGCCAGCGGCTGACCGAACTGTGGCGCGATGGAACCGCAATCCGAGACGACCCGATCTATTGTGCATCACTCGACCGATTCGATCGGGAAGGCCCGCGATGCTCTTCCCTCTCCCGAGATTATGGGATAAGGCTCCGGCCGCCGCGACGGATAACCGTCCGCAGGCCGGTGGAAGTTTACGGGGCGGCGCTGGTGACGCCGCTTTTTTTGCGCCTGATCAATTCTTGCTGGTAACGCAATGCCAAAACGAACCGATCTTTCCACGATCCTGATTATCGGTGCGGGGCCGATCGTCATCGGCCAGGCTTGCGAATTCGACTATTCGGGGACCCAGGCCTGCAAGGCCCTCAAAGCCGAGGGCTATCGCATCGTCCTTGTTAATTCCAATCCGGCCACCATCATGACGGATCCGGACATCGCCGACGCCACCTACGTGGAGCCGATCACCCCGGAGATCGTTGCCCGCATCATCGAGAAGGAGCGTCCCGACGCATTGCTGCCCACCATGGGGGGCCAGACGGCGCTCAACTGCGCACTATCGCTACGCCGTATGGGAGTGCTCGACACGTTCGGCGTCACCATGATCGGCGCCACCGCCGAGGCGATAGACAAAGCCGAGGATCGCGAACTGTTCCGGCAGGCCATGAAGCGGATCGGCCTTGAAACGCCGAAGTCTTCGCTGGCCAAAGCCTCCGATCTCAAGCGGGCCGACCGCGATCAGCATCACGCCGAGATCGCCCGCATCAAGGCGCGCAGCCTTGCGGCCGACGAAGAACGGCGCGCCATCGCCGCCTTCGAGGGCGCCTGGGCGGCCGGCGAGGCCGAGCGCAAACGCCGGTATATCGCCAAGGGGCTCACTGAGGCGATGGACGCGCTCGCTGACATCGGCCTTCCAGCCATCATTCGTCCCTCGTTCACCCTGGCCGGGACCGGCGGCGGCATCGCTTTCAACAAGGAGGAATTTCTCGAAATCGTCGAGCGTGGCCTCGATGCATCGCCCACCACCGAGGTGCTAATCGAGGAAAGCGTGCTGGGCTGGAAGGAATTCGAGATGGAGGTGGTCCGCGACAAACGCGACAACTGCATCATCGTCTGCTCGATCGAGAACCTTGACCCCATGGGCGTCCATACGGGCGATTCCATCACCGTCGCGCCGGCGCTCACCCTGACCGACAAGGAATACCAGGTGATGCGCGACGCAGCGATTGCGGTGCTGCGCGAAATCGGCGTTGAGACCGGCGGCTCCAACGTGCAATTCGCCGTCAATCCGGCGGACGGCCGCCTCGTGGTCATCGAGATGAATCCGCGCGTGTCGCGCTCCTCCGCGCTTGCTTCGAAGGCGACCGGCTTCCCGATCGCCAAGGTCGCGGCCAAGCTCGCGGTCGGCTACACGCTCGATGAGATCGAAAACGACATCACCGGCGGAGCGACGCCAGCCTCGTTCGAGCCGACCATCGACTACATCGTTACCAAGGTGCCGCGCTTCGCGTTCGAGAAGTTCCCCGGCGCCGAACCGCTGCTCACGACCTCAATGAAATCGGTGGGCGAAGCCATGGCGATCGGCCGGACCTTCCAGGAGTCGCTGCAGAAGGCGCTGCGTTCGCTGGAGACGGGTCTCACCGGCCTTGACGAGATCAATATCCCGGGGCTCGGGGAAGGCGATGACAAGAACGCCATCCGGGCGGCGCTTGGCGTGCCGACGCCGGACCGGCTTCTCGTCGTCGCCCAGGCCATGCGCCTCGGCATCTCCAATGAGACGATCCACGACGCCTGCAGCATCGATCCGTGGTTCCTGGCCGAAATTCGCGGCATCGTCGACGCCGAGGCCGACATCAAGGCAAAGGGCCTGCCCACGACCCCCGGCGCGTTGCGGCGCCTCAAATCGATGGGCTTCTCGGATGCGCGGCTTGCCCGGCTTGCGGGCATCCCCCTGGACGAAGTAGCGCGCCGCCGGCGCGCCCTTGACGTCCGTCCGGTCTTCAAGCGCATCGACACCTGCGCGGCCGAGTTCGCTTCCCCCACCGCCTATATGTACTCGACGTATCAGCGGCCGTTCGCGGGCTCATTGGCGGATGAGGCGGCGCCTTCAGACCGCAGGAAGGTCATCATTCTCGGGGGCGGCCCGAACCGCATCGGCCAGGGCATCGAATTCGATTATTGCTGTTGTCATGCCTGCTTCGCGCTCGATGAGGCCGGCTTCGAAACCATCATGGTCAACTGCAATCCCGAGACGGTGTCGACGGACTACGACACATCTGACCGACTCTATTTCGAGCCGCTGACCGAGGAGGACGTCCTCGAAATCGTCGCCACCGAACGTCGCAACGGCACATTGCTCGGCGTCATCGTGCAGTTCGGCGGCCAGACGCCGCTCAAACTCGCCGCAGCATTGGAACGCGCGCAGGTACCGATCCTCGGCACTTCGCCGGACGCGATCGACCTCGCGGAGGATCGTGACCGCTTCAAGAAGCTGCTCGACAAGCTCCAGATCCGGCAGCCGAGGAGCGGCATCGCCACGAGCCCCACGGCGGCGCGGGCGATCGCCGAGCAGATCGGTTATCCGATCATGATCCGGCCGTCCTATGTGCTGGGCGGGCGTGCCATGGAAATCATCCACGATGCAGCGCAACTCGGCCGCTACGTGGCGCGGCTTGCCGGCGACCTCGATCGGCCGTCCGAGCTTGCGGTGTCGGACCGCCGGCCGCTGCTGATCGACCGCTACCTTTCAGATGCCATCGAGGTCGATGTCGATTGCATTGCGGACGGAAGCAACACTTTTATTGCCGGCATCATGGAACATATCGAGGAGGCCGGCATTCACTCCGGCGACTCTGCTTGCGCCTTGCCGCCCCATTCGCTCTCGCCCGCGACCATCGCGGAGTTGGAGCGGCAGACGCGGGCGCTGGCGCTGGCGCTCAATGTGGTCGGCTTGATGAACGTGCAATATGCCATCAAGAATGGCGATATCTACGTGCTCGAGGTCAATCCGCGCGCCTCGCGCACTGTTCCGTTCGTGTCGAAAGTGATCGGCACGCCGGTCGCCAAGATCGCTGCGCGGGTGATGACCGGCGAGCCGCTGGCAAGCTTCAACCTGAAGCCGCCCGCACCGCACCACGTGGGCGTGAAGGAAGCAGTGTTTCCGTTTGCGCGCTTCCCCGGCGTCGACACCGTGTTGGGACCGGAAATGCGCTCCACCGGCGAAGTGATGGGAATCGACCGCACGTTCGCACTCGCTTTCGCCAAGAGCCAGATCGGCGGCGGCGCGCGGCTGCCGCGAGCCGGCACCGTATTCGTGTCGGTGCGCGACGCCGACAAGGAACGCATTCTGGTGCCCGTCAAATTGTTGACCCAGCTTGGCTTCAAAGTCGTCGCCACGTCCGGAACCCAGCGGTATCTGAGTGCGAACGGTATCCATGCCACAAGAATCAATAAGCAGTTGGAAGGCCGCCCCCACATCGTCGATGCGATCAAGAATGGCGAGATCCAACTGGTTTTCAATACCACCGAGGGCGCTCAGGCGCTGGCCGATTCCCGCACATTGCGGCGCGCGGCCCTCTTGCATAAAATTCCATACTACACCACTCTTTCGGGGGCCATTGCGGCGGCGCGGGGCATCGAAGCCTATCTCGGAGGCGAATTCGAGGTCCGGGCGCTGCAGGGCTATTTCGGGGGCTGAAGCTTCGTTCGAAAAGAGCAACGCCCCGAGGCCGTTCGGCCAAGGGTAGGCAGAGAAGTCGGGCTGGATCGCGTCGCCGGTGAACTAAGCCGAAGATGCGGTCGGTGCTTTTTTGTCAAAGGATAGAGAATCGATGGACAAGATACCGATGACGGCGGCGGGCTATTCCGTTCTCGAAAACGAACTCAAGCATCGCCAGCAGGTTGAGCGTCCGCGAATCATTCAGCAGATCACCGACGCCCGTACGCACGGCGACCTGTCGGAGAACGCTGAATACCATGCCGCGAAAGAACTGCAATCGCTCAACGAGGGCCGCATCGCCGAGCTCGAGGATAAGCTCGCGCGCGCGGAAGTCATCGATGTTTCGAAGCTGTCGGGCGACACGGTGAAAT
>WNFR01001059.1_pt1 | contig 29289 bp, 19 predicted proteins | sample 5400221 | NCBI WGS metagenome assembly WNFR01 (sample SAMN13153357, study PRJNA577476) | soil metagenome | isolation source: 40 cm soil under Madrone tree | place: USA:California | collected 2016-06-14
AGGTATAGCTGCCCCGTGAAGCGGATCGCCAGCGGCACGTTGTAGAACGGATTATCCGGCTCCAGTTGACTGAGAAACCACAATCGTTGTTGCGCGAACGACAGCGCCAGTGGTTGCTCGCGACTGATCCGACCCATCGATAACTGCTCTACACTTGCCCCTCCCGCCCGCAGATATGATTCGACCCAGGCCCCCTGCTCCGCAACCGAAGGTTGCTCGAATACAACCCGCACTGGCATCTCTACTTTGAACACCTGTCTCACTCTCGATACCACTTGGGTCGCAAGCAGCGAATGCCCCCCCACTTCGAAGAAGTTATCCCGCACCCCAACCTTTCCTGGCCCGGCTCCTAGCACTTCTTCCCATATCCCCAGCAACAATTCCTCTGCCACCGTCGCCGCTCCGCGATACGCCGCGGCGCCACCACCCCACTCCGGCTCGGGTAACGCACGCCGATCCACTTTTCCGTTAAACGTCACCGGAAACTGCTCCAATTGTACGAATGCGGCCGGAACCATATACTCGGGCAATTGCTCCTTTAGATAGCCGCGCAGTTCTGCCGTGCTCAACAACGCCTCATCCTCAGCGATCACGTAAGCAACCAGCCGCTTATCTCCGGCGGCCATTCCTTCGGTTCGCGCCACCACAATGCTCTGGCGCACGCACGGGTGCCGAGTGAGCACCGTCTCAATCTCCTCTAACTCAATGCGGAAGCCTCTCATCTTGACCTGCTGATCAATGCGTCCTACGAAGACGATGCTTCCGTCACTGAGGTGTCGAGCGAGGTCTCCTGTTTTGTAAAGCCGGGCCCCCGGGTCCGCGCCGAATGGATCGGGCACAAATTTCTCTGCCGTCAAACCGGGAAGGTTCAGATACCCACGGGCTGGACCGTCGCCGCCGATGTATATTTCACCATCCAGGCCGGCGGGCACCGGCTGCAAGTTCTTATTCAGCAGGTATACTTTGGTATTGGCAATAGGGCTACCGATTGGGATCGTCAGCGCACCTTCATCGACTCTGCGCACCAGAAACCACGTCGTAAAGGTCGTGCATTCGGTCGGTCCATAAACGTGCATCAATCGCTCGGGACTTCCCTGGCGCAGCACTGCGTCAACCCATGTGGGTTCGACCGCCTCGCCTCCGAACATCAACTGCCGCAGCCTCCGGAAGCAATCGGGCAATTCAGCGGCCACCTGATTGAACAGCGCCGTCGTTACAAACATGATGCTGATCTCATGCTCTTCAATCCGTGACGCCAATATCTGCGGCGCGATTACTTCATCCTTACTCAGGATGATCAGTTGCGCCCCGTGAAGCAGCGCGCCCCAAATCTCAAATGTCGCGGCGTCGAATGATGCGTTAGAAGCTTGAGCGATGTGGTCTGAAGGCTTAATAGCGACGTAGTTAGTATTCAAGAACAGCCGGTTAATGGCCCGGTGCGAGATACATACGCCTTTGGGCTGACCCGTTGAGCCGGAGGTGTAGATGACGTAAGCGAGGTGCTCGGCAGTTGCCCCGCTCTCAAGGTTGTCCTCGTTCTGTTGCGAGATCAATTTCGATCCTGTATCGAGGCATAACACTTTTGTCGCGTGCTCCGGCAAGCGACCCATCAAAGCCTGATGTGTGAGTAAGACTTGCGCCCGCGAATCTTCGAGCATGAAGCCGAGACGCGGCTTTGGGTATGAGAGATCGAGTGGCACATATGCGCCACCCGCTTTAAGGACGCCCAGCAGGGCCACTACCATGTCGAGGGACCGCTCCATCATGACGCCGACCAATCCCTCTGGCCCGACGCCCTCTGCTCGCAGGTAGTGTGCTAGTTGGTTGGCTCGTCTATTCAAATCCAGATAGGTTAGTGACTCTGTTCCATCAACCACCGCGATAGCTTCGGGCGTTAGCTCGACTTGGGCTTCAAACAACTGGTGAACGCAATTGTCTCTTGGATACTGACTGTTGTTGTTGTTCCACTCAAACAGCAGTTGTTGCCGCTCTGCGTCGCTCACCATGGGCAGAGCCGCCAATCGCTGGCTGGGATTGGCTGCAATGGCTGCGAGCATCCGCTGAAAATGCTCGAGCATCCGGGATGCGGTGAGGTCGTCGAAAAGGTCCGTGCTGTAAGAGAATGAACCGAACAGTCCCGCGGCTGTTTCTTCCATGAGCAAAGTTAAGTCAAACTTCGCCCCCTTTTCTTCATAGGGCAGCAATTGCATGGTCAGCCCGGGCAGTTCCAGCTCGAATTCCGACGGGGTCTGCAGAGCAAACGCGACCTGAAATAGAGGGTGCCGGCTGAGCTCCCGCTCCGATTGCAACTCCTCGACCAATCTCTCGAAGGGCACGTCCTGATGCGCATAAGCTTCCAGAGCGGACTCACGCACCTTCGTCAGCAACTCAAGAAACGTCATCTCGCTCGAGAGCCGGGACCGCATTACCAACATATTAACGAAGAACCCGATCAATCCTTCGATTTCGCTTCGGTTGCGGCTGGCGGTCGGTGTTCCAACAACAATGTCCTCCTGTCCGCTGTAACGGTGGAGCAGCGTCTGGAAGGCGGCGAGGAGAATCATGTACAGAGTTGCACTCTCTTCCTGGGCCAACTCCTTGAGGCTTTCCGTCAGGCTTGTCTGCAAGAGGAAAGTTTGTGTGGCGCCACGATGCGACGGGATCGGAGGACGCGGCCGATCTGTCGGCAAGTCCAAGACAGCAGCGCTGCCCAGTTGGCGTTTCCAATATGTGAGTTGCGCCGCGAGCATTTCGAATGGCAGCTGCTGTTGCTGCCACTGGGCAAAATCCGCGTACTGAATAGGCAGTTCGGCGAGCGTTGAGCGCTCACCTGTGGCAAAGGAGGTGTAGAACACGGCGAGTTCTCGCACGAGGATGCCCAGGGACCAACCATCACTGACGATGTGGTGCATCGTCAATAACAGCAAGTGGTCATGATCGGCGAGGCGCAGCAGTTTAACCCGCATCAGCGGACTTCGGGACAGGTCAAAGAGCCGTTCTGCTTCTTCCCTGGCTAGCTGTGTGGCCGCGCTGTCGCGTTCACCTTCCGGCATCTCGCGCAGGTCTACCAAGGGCATTTCCACACAGCACGGCGGAGCGATAATCTGCACTGGCTTTTCATCGACCACCGCAATGCTGGTGCGAAGTGTTTCGTGGCGGGTGATCACCTGGTCGAGGCTTTGCTGCAGAGCCAGCCGATTAAGTTCCCCAGTCAATCGGATCGTGGCCGGAATATTGTAGACAGCGCTGTTTGGTACCAGCTTATCCAAGAACCATAAACGCTGTTGCGCATAAGATGTCGGCATTTCGCTTTCGCGTGGGACCGGCAAAATAGGAGGGAAAATCCATCCCTGTTCAGCTCGCTGGGCCATCTCAATCTCTTGGGCCTGCGCGGCCAGCGTTGGCGCGTCAAAGATACTGCGGAGTGCCAAATCGACGTGCAGGATTCCCCGGATGCGAGAGATCAATTGCGTCGCCAGGAGTGACTGGCCGCCCAACTTGAAGAAGTTGTCATTGATGCCGATTTGCTTAACACCCAGCAGGCGCCGCCAAATACCTGCGAGCACTTGCTCCAGACCAGTGGTCGGAGGTGAATATGGGGGAGGCGTTTCAAGCAGCGTAACCTCAGGCTTGGGCAGTGCGCGACGATCTACCTTGCCGTTCGGCGTGAGCGGTAATGCTTCCAGTAAGACCAGGGCCGCCGGCAACATATACTCCGGCAGTCGCTGTTTCAGAAAAACGCTGATCTCTTCGCGTAGCTCCGTCGGGTTATTCCAACGATCGACCGGTTCAGTAGACAACCGGCGCTGTGGTTGATGATTTGCTGCACCCGCTTTGTCCTCCCGAATGGCATAAATATTGTAAAGCGAGGTCTCTTTGAGAGTCCCGGTTTGCTCAACCACCAGGACATAGTTATGGCTTTCGAGTAACGGAACAACCTGCGCTAATCGGTCCCTTCCATGCACCTCCATAACGACCTGTTGGATCTTGGCCCAATCCGCTGCCGTAATTCCCGCTAATACCTCAACTTCACCCTTTTCCACATCGATCTTCAGCAGATCAATACGCTCGATTCCATGCTCGGCGATGACACTTGAGATCGTTCTGAGGTGGCAAACGATTTCGTGGCTCTTCAGTTTCTCGTCCAGCAACTCATCGAACATTGCTTCGCTGATGGTTGACCCTTCGTCGGCCTGCAATTGTTGAGTGTTCGTTAAGAACGCCTTAATAACGTCGCGCGCTTCCAGTGAATTGGCGAAGCGGCTTGAGCCTATAGAGAAGGATGGATAGTGGGTAATCGTGGAAGTCATATCCTGGTCGGATATGCCGCATTCAAGAACATCGGCGTCTAAATCATAAATAGTTGTGTTGGCTCGTAACGCGTGAAAGGCCTTCGGAACTGGTTCAAAAGCGTAAATCTTCGCGCCGGGATAGGTCTGCCCGATAAACAGTGAGAAGAGTCCGATATTGGCACCCACATCGAAGACACAGGGATTCTCGTCAAGAGTGATGCCATTGCTCAAATAAGACTGCTCTTCGAATATCTCATGATACAGAAAATCTGTTTCTGCCTTATTAAGATGAATAATCAACATGCCGTTGGGCAGTTCGTATTGCGCCAGCTGATTGCGCGCCACTTCTGTCTCCAGCCGTAGCATGCGTCGTAACGTTCCCGTGCCTTCGGACTGCGGAACGATGTAGGCCACCAGGCGCTTGGCGCCGGGCTCATCTTCCCTCGCCAGCACGACCGCATCGTGAACAGACGGGTGCTGTCTGAGTGCTGCCGCGATTTCACCCAACTCAATTCGGAAGCCACGAATTTTAACCTGAAAGTCGCTGCGCCCAATTAGTTCGAGGTTGCCGTCAGGGTAGTAGCGGGCCAGGTCGCCTGTGTGATAAAGGCGTTCCCCTGGCCGGGCCCCGAACGGATGCGGGATGAATTTCTCCGCCGTAAGATCAGGGCGATCAAAGTAACCCCAGGCGAGTCCAAGGCCACCGAGATATAATTCTCCAGGAACTCCGACGGGTAGCAGTTGCAGACTTTGATCCAGCACGTAAGCGTTTTGGTTAGCCATCGGCACGCCGTACGGAATGCTCCTCCAGGTCGGGTCGCTGGTGTCGATGGGAAAGATCGTGGAATCCATTGACGCCTCTGTAGCGCCTCCCAGACTAATCACTTGCACGCGTTCGGCCAGCGCCTTGACCCGATCAGGTAGTCTCACCGGAATCCAGTCTCCACCAAGGAGCGCCAGCCGTAACGAACATGGCCTGCTCTCAGCGTGCGCTTCAACATATTCCACCAGCATTTCAAGCATCGCGGGAACAGAGTGCCAAAGGGAGACCTTATGGCGGACCATCAAATCTGCCCAATGGGCCGGATCCAGCGTTCGTGCGGCCACCGGGAGCACAATCGTCGCTCCGGCTGCCAGCGTGCCGAAAACGTCATAGGCGCACATATCAAAGCTGAGCGAGGAGAGCGCGAGCAATCGGTCGCCCCTGCCAACTCCGAACCGTCGGTTGAAATCCGAGAAGTTATTGACTCGTCCACGATGGTTTAGCATCACACCCTTCGGTTGGCCGGTTGAGCCTGACGTATAGATGACATAGACCAGATCATCGGGCGTCACTCCGCTCCGCACGTTTTCCTCTTCGCCGGGCGTCGCGTCCCGCCATTGGCCATCAATGCAGAAAACCTCGGCCTGCTGCTGATGTCCCAACTTCTCTACCAGACGTTGTTGCGTTAATAGAACTTTGGCCCGCGCATTCTCCAGCATGAAGCTAAGACGCTCCGCCGGATAGGTCGGGTCTAACGGCAAGTAGGCGCCACCCGCTTTTAATATACCCATCAACCCGACCACCATCTCAATACTCCGCTCGGTGCAGATACCTGCGACCACGCCGGCGCTCACGCCCATTGTCCGCAACCGATGTGCGACCTCGTTGGCGCGGCGATTCAAGTCCGCATAGGTCAGTTGCTCGTTTTCACAAATTATGGCGATAAGTTCGGGCGACTCCGCCACCCAATCCTCGAACATCTCATGCAAACAGGCTTGGTCCGGGTAATCCGCGCTGGTCTGATTCCATTCGCCCAACAGTTGCCGCTGCTCGCCATCTGTGAGTAACTGCAGATTCATGACCCGTTGCTCCGGATTGGAAACAATGCTCTGAAGTAGGGACTCTGAGTGCTTTATCATCCGCTCGATCGTTGACGCTTCAAACAGATCGGGGTTGTATTCCAAAATAGCAGTGAGGGACTCTTCGTTCTTCGTCCAATGAGTGCTCAGATCTAACTTCGTCATGCTGCCTTCAAGTTCGACAGCGGTTGCGGCGATGTTTGGCAGTTCCAAGCGTCTCGGCGTATCCTGCATTGTGAACATCGCCTGGAATATAGGATGGCGGCTCATGTCTCGCTCTGGCTGCAAGGCTTCAACCAGCTTTTCAAACGGTATTGCCTGATGGGTAGTAGCTTCCGCAACTGTCTCGCGCACCCTCTGTAAGAATTCCATGAACGTCGGGTTATCCGAGAGAACGGTGCGCACAACCAGGGTGTTAGCAAAGAGTCCAATTAATTCCCGAGTCTCCTTGCGCTCGCGTCCGTCCGCTAATATTCCTACCAAGATCTCGTCTTGAGACGTATAGCGCCGCAGCTGAATAATAAAAGCAGCGAACAGCATGAGGGACAGCGACACCTCTTCATGCCTCGCGAGGTGCTCAAGGGCTTCACTGAGCGAGCTGTCCAACTTCAAGTAACAATGCGATCTCTGAAAAGCCTCGACCGGCGGACGCGGCCGGTCAAGGGGTAATTCCAGGATTGGTATTTCAGCCGAGAAGCGACGCCGCTGGTCGGCCATCAGTTGGTCAAGCACCTCGGCATTGATTGACTCACGCTGGCAGAGTGCAAAGTCTGCGTATTGGACCGGCAACTCTGGTAATCGTGCGGGCTGCCCTGCTATCGCCGCTGTGTAGAGCGAGGAAAACTCCGCGATAAATATCTCGATTGACTGACTGTCGCAGATGATTTGATGCAGGCAGAGGAGAAGCATATGTTCCTCTTCACCTAGTGTAAACAGGGTGGCGCGAACTAGTGGGCCGAGCGAGAGATCGAATGGCCGTTGCCTTTCCGCTATCATCAGGCTCCGCAGTTCTTCTTCACGCTGAGGCGGCTGGAAGACCGTAAGATCAACCATCTGTATCGCCAGGGCCATCACCGGAACAACCACCTGCATCGGGCGACCTTCACTCTCAGCAAAGATGGTGCGGAGGGTTTCATGGCGTTGCGCAATTCCAGCGAAAGATTGTTCCAGAGCCGATAAGACGAGTGGGCCTGCCAGACGGACGGCGGCGGAGATGGTATTGAATGAACTGTCCGGACTAATGCGATCCAGAAGCCACTGCCTCTCCTGAGCAAATGAAGGCAGACAGGGAATCGTTGCCTCCCTCCGAGGAATTATGTGCGAGCACTGAACTTTCATATCTGTTGCTTTGTGTGGCAGTACGGGAAACGATCCGTCTGCCGGAGAAGGATCACCTGTATCTCTGGAGTTATGGTCCATGACGGTGGCGAGCCTATGGTTGATGATTAGTCGGAAAGTGCGCGTCGGCAGGAAGTCAATTTCGGCCGCGGCGCCGGTAGCTGCCGGAGGAAGTACCGGCTGAGAAGATGGAACCCGGTCAGAGCAGCTTCACAAGTTCAACGAGTTCTCTGGTAAGAAGCTCCAGAAGAAGCGGTTGGGCTGTATTCAAAAAGAAGTGATCGCCCGGCAGCATCCGTAGTCTATAAAAGGAGTTTGTCTGTTTGCGCCAATCTTCAAGATCCTGGCTCGTCACCCTGCGATCCTGAAGCCCTCCGAAAGCCGAGATCGGACAGGTAAGCGGTGCCTCGGCAACATAGGTATAGGTCTCGCAAAGCGCAAAGTCGGCGCGCAGGACGGGCAGCATAAGCTGCATCAGTTCAAAGTTTGTAAGTATCTCGGTGGGGGTTCCCTTGAGACGACTCAATTCCCGCAAAAACTCAGGCTCGGGCAAATTATGAGTCACGGGCTCGCGCCGCGGCACCTGCGGGGCGCGTCGTCCTGAAACAAAAAGGTGCAGCGGCGTTAAGCCGTACTCTTTCCGCAGCAAGCGTGCGAGTTCGAAATTGATTATCGCCCCCATGCTATGACCGAAGAATGCGAAAGGCATTTCTAGTTGGGGCTGGAGGGCTTCGGCCAGTGCCACCACCAGTGCTGAAAGTTGCGTGAAGGATGCTTCGCGCAGCCTGCTCCCGCGGCCCGGGAGTTGAATCGGACAAACCTCAACGGCTCTGGGCAAAGTTTTGTGCCAATCACGGAATACCAATGAACTGCCACCTGCATAGGGCGAACAAAACAGGCGCAGCCTTGCTTTTGAATTTGGACTCCAACTCGATAACCAGGAATTGGTTTTGACGGCGCTGTTAATATTTAGCAACGTTCTCCCGGGGGTGTTCACCCGAACTGAAGTAACAGGTGTCAAAAGCGATACTTCCTGCTAACGAGGTAGAGACGACACGTCCCTCTCAGTGACAAGAAGACTTAGCGCTTCGCAAGTTGACGCGCCAGCTAGCACACGGCGAAGAGATCTCACTGGGGCCGATGGCGATCCAAAGCGGGAAGCTAGACCTTAGCGGCCGATTCTTCCATCGCCTTTCGAAGACTCAAAGGCCGCATATCGGTCCATACTTCCTTGATATAGGCAAGACACTCCGCCTTCAATCCGCTTTTACCTACGGCCTTCCAGCCCAGCGCGTTCTCCCGGCCAGCCGGCCAAATTGAATATTGCTCTTCGTGATTGACGACCACGTTGTAGATGGTATCGTCTTCTGCGTCATCTCTATTCATTTTTGTTTCCTCAAGTTAGTTATTGACGTTTGTACCACGCCTTAGGTTACGCAACCCGCGTAGTAACAAGCTCGGACGGAGTAGCCACGCCTTCTTCCTTAACGATGAGCCCGTCAAACAGATGGACAATGCGATCGGCATGTTGAGCGTACCGCGCATCGTGGGTCACCATGCAGATCGTCGCACCGGCGCGGTGCAACTCGCGCAGGAGTTCCATCACTGCCTCGCCGTTAGCCGAATCCAGATTGCCTGTAGGTTCGTCCGCGAGCAGGATGCTTGGCTGTCCCCCCACCGCGCGCGCCACCGCAACCCGCTGTTGCTGGCCGCCTGAAAGCTGGCTGGGGACGTGCTTGGCGCGATGGACCATCCCGACTCGATCCAGCGCAGCCATCACACGTTCCTTTCTCTCTCCGGAGTTCATGCTCCGATATGTCAGTGGCAGCTCCACATTTTCATAGACCGTGAGGTCGCCGATTAGATTGAAACTCTGAAAAATGAACCCCACTTCGCGATTGCGAATGCGCGCCCGCTCAGACAAAGAAAGATTCTCGACGGGGTTCTCGTTGAGAATGTATTCGCCTTCGGTCGGCGTATCCAGTAAACCGAGAATTGATAGAAGTGTTGACTTACCACAGCCTGACGGGCCAGCAATTGAGATGTATTCACCCTTCTTGATGTCGAGATTAATGCCGGAAAGCGCGTGTGTCTCAACCTCATCGGTATAGAAGACCTTTTTTACATCAGCCAGGTGAATCAGGGAATCCAATGATCTCATCATAAACTCCTTCGCGTATTTTTGAACGCAAATGTAATATGTTTAGGGCCGCAGGTTTGGGTAGTACTATTTCGATCTGCCCCCAGCTTCTGCCTGTTTACAGTCCGTTGCTTTTGCCGCAACGATGTTCCTGCGTCCGTTACGTACCAGCACCCGGCGCGTCAACGCACGCGAATGCGGTTACAGCTTTAGTTCGGCCTTGAGCAACTCAGGGTCGGCAACTCGGGCGATGTTCAATCCTGGGGTGACCTGTTGACCCACCTGAGCCGTTACCTGTTGCACTCTGATGGTACCGGCCCGCACTCTCAGAGCCCCAACTTGATCTCTCTTCAATTTAGCGAGCCCTTGCAACCGCTGGAGTCGCGACTCCTGCGCGTTCATTTGCGCTTTCGTTGATGTCCCGCTTATCGCCAGCCTTTGTTGCTCCACTTTGAGCCGAGTGGCGATACTTGCCACCTTCACGCGCGAAGTCTTCAGCAAGAGATCGGGGACCAGCCCCTGCTTCGCAAGTAACTCATCTGTGTCCATCATCTGGCCTCGCTTAACGACGTCGATCACCGCAGTCGAACGATCGAGTGTGGGTAAGGCGGGCTTCACCTTCGTGAGTCCAAACACGATCCCGCTGACAGCCGCAAGACCGACGAGGATCAAGATCGCGGTGCGAATGCGTTTCTTTAGCTTGGATCTTCCGGAACGCTTGATGTCCAAAACTTTACGGCGAACTGTGCAGCTGGCTGCCGGAACAGATTTCTACGAGCCAAGGGCTTTGCCGGTGAACAGCGGAGGCCAATCGGATTACGAAGGTGCGGGGGGATCTGGTTAGGTTTAAACGAAGGCAGGTCTCGGACGACCGGACACATTAATTAGAGAACCCGGCGGCCGACTCATCCACAAAACAGCCGACGTGAGGAACGCTCTGTCTTGACGTTGCGCATCGCTCGGCATATCAACTTGCCCCAAGAATCACTTTAATACAGCTACCGCATCTTGAGTTACTACCTCAAGTTCTTGAAGCAAGGCCGCGTGAAGGGTTTTCCTTCTCTCTCAATAACGGCTCACTGTTATCTGGTTAACTGAGTAGCTCCTAACGCTGTCATAGCTGGTTGTATTTATATTAAGCGACAGCGCCATGGCCTAGTTGTCAAACTCGACTACCATGTGATTACTTAGTCCACGTAACAAATTTTCATCGCATGCGACCGATCAATAACGACTCGGTTTTGGTAGTTAACCGCCACCAGCAGTATTGAGACTCGTTCGTTGTCCGTGTAGTTTCTGTCTAAGACGCCAATGAAACCCCGGAAGGGCCCGTCTTGAATAGCGACATTATCGCCGGGCCGAAGTATTTCCTCTAAGCGGATGAAACCTTCTTCATCTTCTCGTGCTCGAATAAGTTCGATTATTCCGTTGTCCACCGGGCAGGGCTGACCGCCAAAACTCACTACACTATGAACTCCCCGCGCGAAACAGACCCTGTGAAATAGATGCTTGGCGCTAAAGCGAGCAAAAATGTATGACGGGAATAGAGGCTTTATGACATATTTCAGCCGCCCGGTAATTTGATTGACGGATTTCTTTTTCAGCTTTGGAGTGAAAGTTTGGATGTTCCAGGCCTGTAGATTACTATCGGCCCGGTCTTCCTGTCTGGGTTTTGTATGAACACAGTACCAACACCTTAGATCGCTCAGGGACGACATGACCGTTCTCCGTATTTCAAAACCCCACTGGGATCCAAGCCGTCGAGGAGGGCGCTGGGAGGCTAGTGGTCATTTCTCTGCTATGCTACCCAGGGAATTAAGGGGATGAGCCTCTAATTCTCATCCTGTTGTCCGAATTTCTGCATTGAGTCGTAAGTATACCAATTGAACCAGTAGCGTCTGTACGGTAACGCACATATAGTTACAAGTCCATCCTTCCAGCGATGGATCACCTCCGAGAGATCCTTTAAGGCAAACTCTTCGCGCAATGGTGCTCTCTCCTCATTGCTTTCCCGGGACATCGGGCGCAAGCGGAATATCCCCAGCCTTTACTTAGATTGTCTGAGAGAACAATGTTAGGCTGAGAGCTCAACAACGAATGCTGGATATCGGTTGGCGGCAAATGTTCAAGCGTTATTGTTTTTTTCTTTCGCTCCTAATCTTAGTGACAGCGAGCCAGTTATCATCGGCCGCCCAGAAAAGTGTTGACTTCAGCAAGCTTGAGCGAACCGCAACCCAGGAATTGAGGGAAACCAATACACCTGGCGTTGCCATCGCAATCATAAGCGGTGACCGGATCGTGTTTGTTAAGACCCTGGGAGTCTCAAACATAGAAACGGGAACACCCGTTACCGCCGACATGCTTTTTCGCATCGCCTCGAATACGAAGATGTTAACTGCGGCAGCACTCGTGAGTCTGGCAGAGAAAGGTAGAATCAAGCTCGATGAGCCGATTGGTGCCTACCTTAAAGGTCTGAGTCCAAAACTATCACAGCTCACCTTACATCAGTTGTTAAGTCATACGGCTGGAATCCAGGACGGATCCTCTGATTTTGGCCTCCATGACGACTCGTCTCTAGGGAGTTTCATCCGTACTTGGACGGATGATTATCTATTTACAGAGCCGGGCAGAATTTTCTCTTACTCGAATCTGGGATACGACCTGGCGGGACTCGTCCTCGAAGAAGTGACTGGCAAGCCGTATGCTGACGCGATGGATGAAGTTTTATTCAAGCCACTCGGAATGAATCGCACCACTCTGCGTCCATTGATGGCAATGACCTATCCCTTCTCCAGCGGTCACAGAATCGCTGAGAAAGGCGAGCCCGTCATCGTCAGGCCATTGGCTGATGAAGCACGGGAATGGCCCAGTGGCGGTGTGTTTACCAGCGTTATGGATTACGGGCGTTTCGTCATCGCTTTCATTAACCACGGGAGACTGAACGGCAAGCAAGTCCTCTCTCCGGCCGTGATCGCAAAGCTCTCAACGGCGTACTCCACCAGTCCGGTGGGCGGCGAGCAGGAACACTCTCAGTATGGTTATGGCTTGAACATCGTCAATTACCGCCGGGTGCGCGTACTGCAACATGGCGGCTCGATGGCCGGTTTTGGCGCGCTTCTGCGAATGGTGCCTGAACATCGCTTCGCGATCATCATTCTAGGTAATCGAACTGGAGCGTTACTTACTAAGACAATGGATGAGGCGACCGACATGGCCCTGGCGTTGACTCCGAAGTCCCCAGTCGAAGCTAAGAAGCCGTGGCCGATGAACGATGCGGAGCGGGCCAGATATGTAGGCACTTACATAAACAACCCGACTTATCTAACGGTCGAGATTTTGCAGAAAGACGGGAACCTCTTCTTAAAGCAGGTCGGAGCGAATGAAATAACTCCGATTGTGAAGGTCGGCAACAACAGGTTTTCCAGTGACGGTGAGGAGTTTGTATTAATACCCAACCAGGATAACCAGCTGGAATTCCTTTATATCGTGGGACACGCGTTTAAGAAAGTGCAAGCTGGGAGGTAGTGAATGCGTTATGGGATCAAATTTGGAAAGGTGGGGCTTTGGACAAGCAACCCAAAGCGCATCTTTACTTCATTACAGCTCAGTAACCGCATGCCGCCACGAAAGTGGAATGTGCGCGCCGCATGAACTGGCTCGCCCATAATCGGGAATTACGCATCCATTTTCCTTCAAACCAACCAGAATTTAGACATCGGAATAACGCGCTACAAGGCAGGCGAGGAACATCCGACCACAAGTCCAAGCTGTCCTCTTCCAGACTTCCGTTGCTTCCTTGATCCGACAGAAAGCATTAGGAATCCGATTGTAAAATCCACACTGGCAACGCCACGCTTTCCGTCGCGCCGCTACACAGTGATGGGCCCGGCGGATGTTCTCTATTGGTATTCGGCAACCGGTCACGAGCCTGAATCGGACCTGTTCTTTAGCACGGTAGCTTCTTCAACCCAATCCTTGATCAGCAGATGACAGTAGCTAACCAACTTGGTAGTACCAGCAATTCACTCGAAGCTGTCCAGGACGGGATCAGATCGATTGCATATGGCTACATTTACAAGGATGGCCCAACAACTTTGAGTAGTGTCGATCCAGGTACGCTAGCGCCGCTCCCAGCGGGATATGCAGCCCTTGATAACCGCGCTTATCAGATTAAAACTGACGCGATTGTCTCTGGCCCGCATGTAGTTGCTTTTGATGTGCCATCAATGAATGACCAGTCTGTCTTCAATGACCTGACCATCTTTCATCTGGAAATGGATCCATTCGACCCTGATAACATGATATGGGTTAATGACACCATTCTTTCACCTGACACTCCCGCGTCCGATTTCACCAACCGGATAATTAATGCTCGCGTCAACGATATCGGCTATTTTGCGATCGGCAACCTTATGCAGGCCCAGCCTGATCCAGGCAGTTCGGATTTATCGGTTACGATAGGTCATTCGTCCAATTCGGTCATTGTCCAGAACAATCTGAGTTACACGCTGAACGTGGCGAATGGTGGGCCGCAGGTCTCTACGGGAGTTGGCGTTATCGATGCTTTGCCCCAGGAAGCGACGTTCGTTTCTGCTTCTTCGAGTCAGGGTACGTGCAAGTACAAGAGTGGCCGGGTCTATTGCAAGCTTGGGACGCTGGCGAGCGGCAGTAGCGCTAACGTTACAATCGTCGCCAATACAGTTGAAGACAAAGCCGGAATTTCATCTCAAGGCAGAGCGATAGTCAACTCTGCCGTCGTTGCCGGAGATAATGACGACTCGAATCTTGATGATAACTCGGCTACCGACGGCGTGACGCTGCTTCAAAATCCTAACTCGCGACCGTCGGTGAGCATTACCTCTCCGACACATGCCTCGCGAGATCATGCTGCAATGGAAAGACGCCAACAGTTGGGAGCATCGCGCCTACTGGGGACAGAATCGTATTAAGGCCGGCACTGATGGAACCAACAGCCGCTGCTATATGGGGCCGTTGCCGAAACCCAGCACATGGGTGCGGCTCGAAGTGTCAGCGAGCGCTGTGGGCCTTGAAGGAAGCACGCTCAACGGAATGGCATTTACTCTGGACGCGGGCCGTGCAACATGGGACCTCGCGGGCAAATCTACGTTTAATGCAGCGCCGCCGCCGACATCGCCTCCTGGTGATTCTGTTTGGATCGAAGATGGACTGCCGACGGGCGCGGTTGCGGCCACGGTTAATGACCAATGGAATTGGGTCAGTAGCCCGCTTTACTCCGGCCAGTTGGCGCACCAATCCCAAGTGAGCGTAAATCACAATACGGTCGTCTACCGCTCGCACTCTTTCACCGGCGCGCAAACGCCAATGCAGGTGAACGCGGGCGATATCCTCTTCACTTATGTATATCTTGATCCCGCAGCTAAGCCGGATCAGATCATGCTGCAATGGTATGACGGCGCCGGCTGGGAGCATCGCGCGTTCTGGGGTGAAGATTTCATCGGACGAGAATTTCGCACGCTTGGCGTTCAGGGCACAGAAAGCCAGCGCTATATGGGTGGAGTGCCTGCGGCCGGGAGTTGGTATCGTTTGGAAGTGCCAGCGAGTTACGTCGGCTTGGAAGCCAAGTCCGTCAGCGGCATGGCCTTCAGTGTCTACGGAAAAGAACCCACCATTTCCTGGGATCGATCCGGCAAAGCGTCAGCACTCGCCACCACGCCTTTGCTGTTGTCGGCCACCACCGCAGTCTGGAGGACGTTCAGCAGCACTTATGGTTACGCGTTCGAGACAAACGACCTCGGACCGGCTGATCACTCCCAACCGAAGATCACGTTCTACGCTCATCCGAATCAAGCGGCAGGCACCGTTCCGTTTTATCGTTTCCGCAGACAAGATTCTGCGAACCACGAATACTTCTATTCTCAATCAACGAGCTACGATGGACACGGTTGGGTCTTGGACGGCACAGCTTTCTATGTTTATCCAGACGCGGCCACGCCGGGCACACTTCCGCTTTACCTCTATCACGATAATCAGTTTCATTACTTCCTGACGACTGACCAGAGCGAAGCGACGGCCATGGTTTTGGATGGAATTGCTGCTTACGTCATAGCCACAAATCCGCTCGTGCCAGCAGCGCCGACTTCTTTGAGTTGGTCTCCCTATTATTGGACAGGCAACTCGGCAACTCAAACTGGATTCCAGATGGAACGCATGGAGGGGAGTGGCGGGTATTTGCATTGGACAGACAACTCGGCCACTGAGACTGGGTTCAAGATCGAACGCTATACTTACCCGGCAACCGACTGGATTCAGGTGGCTACAGTCCCCGCGAATACCACCTTCTTCCAACCTGGAATTCTAAACCCGTGGACTAGTTACTTTCGCGTTCGGGCCACTAATAGTTTTGGCGATTCAGACTATTCAAATGTTAAGTGTGGCTGCTTTGAGGTTTGGGAAAGTGTCCCTGACACTCCACCGGAGGTGAGCATAACCAGCCCTGCTGCCGGGGATATAGTTGCCACGAATTTTATCATTGTCGCGAACGCCTTTGACATAGATGGAAATGGAACGATCACGAAGGTCGAGTTCTTCGCGAACGGCATTAAGCTAGGCGAGGTCGGTAATGCTCCGTTCGTATTCGCGTGGAACAATGTCGCGTCTGGAACTTACAGCTTGACTGTAACAGCGACAGATGGCGCGGGCGCGTCGACTACTTCGAGCCCGATCAGCGTTAAGGTTGATAGCGCGCCAACCATCAGCATCACAAGCCCCGCGAGCGGTGCAGTCCTTAACGCCACATCTGTAACTGTCAGCGCTTCGGCTTCTGACAGCGATGGGACTATTAGCAAGGTCGAGTTCTTCCAGGGTGCAACTAAGCTCGGCGAAGTTGCCTCGGCTCCGTTCAATCTGGTTTGGAGCAACGTGGCTGGGGGGAACTATATCCTCACGGCGGTTGCGACGGATAATATTGGCAGAGCTACGGTTTCTAGTCCTGTCAGCATCACGGTGAATAATCCTCCCAACATAAGCATCACAACCTCAAGCACACAGGATGTTCCTACTGCACCAGCTCAGATCACGATCAATGCCAACGCCGGTGATAGCGATGGCTCGGTCAGCAAGGTTGAGTTTTATCAAGGCGCTACTCTGCTCGCTACAGACACGACGAGCCCGTACAGCTACACGTGGAGTAGTGTTTCGGCTGGGACGTATTCCATCACAGCTAAAGCCACAGATAATCTCGGCGCGGTTACTACTTCCAATGTGGTGAGCGTTTCCGTAAATGCTAAGCCGAGCGTGAGTCTCACCAATCCAGCGATCGGCACATCGTTCATTGCTCCAGGTTTCGTTAGCATCGCAGCGACGGCCTCAGACAGCGATGGCACAGTAAGCAAAGTGGAGTTTTTCCAGGGCACGACGCTGATTAGTACTGTGACCGCTAGTCCATTCAGCTTTAATTGGAGCTACGTGCCGGCTGGAACCTACACTCTGACTGCTAAGGCAACCGACAATCTTGGCGCTTCAACCACGTCGAGTACCGTCACTATCGCTGTCGCCCCGAACAGTCTGGCCCTTGGCAAGATCGCCTTTGCCAGCAACCGTGATGGCTGCGCCCAGATCTATCTAATGGACACAGACGGCACAGGCCAGAGTCGCTTGACCAACAACGCTGCCAACGACGCATCACCCAAATGGTCGCCCAATAACTCGCGCATAGTTTTTCAGAGCGATCGAGATCTTCAGACCAATACTGACAGCCCCATCTACGGGGCTGCGGACATTTACACAATGAATTGGGATGGCAGCGGAGTGCTCCGTCTCACCACCAATGCTTACGACGACAGCTTGCCAGTGTGGTCGCCTGATGGGACGAAGATCGCTTTTCAGAGCGCCCGTAATGGCGTCAACTATCAAATCTATGTGATGAACGCCGATGGCAGCGGCCAGGTGAACGTCAGCAACAGTACCGCCAACGACACTCAGCCTTCGTGGTCGCCAGACGGCACGAAGATCGCTTTCGCAAGCGATCGCGACCAGGTAGGCTTCTCAAGTATCTACGTGATGAATGCCAACGGCAGTAATCAGACGAGGTTGACTCTCAGTGGCAGTGGACTGCGGGATGAGCAGCCCGCATGGTCGCCTGATGGGACAAAGCTGGCATTTACCAGTACGCGCGATAGTACTGCTATGACTTGGCAAGAAACAGATGACGACGGAGCGGTACTGGTCAGGACAGCAATACTTAGCAACAAAGAAGTCTATGTAATGAATGGCGAAGGGAGCAATCCGATTCGGTTGACGAATAATCCGGAAAATGACGATTCACCAGCGTGGTCAAGCGATGGGACAAAAATCGCGTTTCGGAGTGATCGGGCAAGAGATTGCTGCGATCCCTTCGAGCAAATCTGGAGTATGAATGTCGACGGCAGCAATCCACTCAATCTGTCAAACAGCGGCTTTGGCGATTATTGTCCGAGTTGGTCGCGTTGATGACGGGTTAGATGCTGCGTTGCACCGATCGACATCCGTGTAAGTCCGGGTGTGTTTATGTTTCTGTTAGGCACGGCCTCCCGCCCGGCGCGATCGGCGCCGCCTCCCGGTGGGCGAATTGGTTGCGTGGGGTGAGGACACGTAGGCTGAGGGTGAGCCTTGTGGGAGGGGCTCACCCCGTTTTCTTTCTAAAGCTTCTGCTTCCGCTCACCCTTTTCAGTGCCGGCCCAAAGGGAAAAATTTGGGCGCTGCCGTGGACAATGTTCACGACTACCGCAGACGGAAACGAGAATCGCATCGGAAAGGCGTTTGATCCTTCCACCAAGCGTAGCGATTGCTACACAAGTCGGTGAGGATCTCGAAGAAGTCAGGTTTTTCCGAGATATGGCCCGATATGGCGTGGGCGGTAGAGCACACAATTGAGAATCCGTTGGGACAACCCAAGCCTGGGCACGAAGAGAATCAGGAGAAAACCGCCCTCGCCACGCCAGACGGATCACCGCGGCTGCCGAAAGTGACGCCCGGGGGACCACAGATTAGATATCAGATTGAGAGTGAAGTTTATGATAACTGGTTTCCGCTTATTACCAAGCTGATCGATCCGGCAACGGCATTGCATATCCTTCAGCGTGGGGTAGTGGCACTCGATGCCGGTAAGGTTGTTGAGCCGAGGGGAAGGGTTCGTGAGAGTTCCGGTCAAGTGGATCAGATTCAAGAGCAGGAAGTCCCCAGATCCGGAGTGAGAGTGTCGCGGGCGTTTACCCACTTCGGGAGATCAACACTAGGCAATTAGTTTCAATGACGTAGCCTGACATGCTTCGATCGGCAGATGTGCTTGTACTTCGAATTATCTGGGCATTTCCTTCTGGCTGTTGAATCCCAACTTTCGCTCGTTGGCTTGCGGGTTCTCTTCTAGAAAGGACTGCGTTATGATCACTTGTTCTTCCAACTTTCAATCGGTGCAAATAAAATCCTTGTCGATAAGTACAGCTTCCCTATTCGCAGTGTTGGCCCTTGTTCTTTTGCGTGGAATATGTTTATGTTTTTTTCTGAATTGATTCAGCGTTGGCCTTCCGCGGGTAATTTGAACTGTGAATCCTGATCTAATTCTCTCTGCGGTGGGTGGTGGCGTAGGAGCCTTAATTCTACGCAGCAGTATCAAGGCCATCGGGGCGCTCGGTGCGCGTTGGCGGTCGGTCGCCTCTTACGAATGCAGTGACAGCGGTAAGCGACCTGGTGACATCAGACATGGCTTTGGCCAGCGCGTGGATGAAGATCTACAGGCCACCAACATGAAATCATGGGAGCACTCTCGGACTGTCATCGACAATGTAGGCGAACACACTATCTACGGCCCTTATCTGAACGATTTCGGTCGGGCTGGCTCCTATCGGGTAAGATTCATGATTTGTGGAAGCGGATTTCCCAAGACCAGCGATCCAGTGATCGCCCTCGACGTTGTTCAGTCCCGCTTCGCAACGCAACGCGACATGATAATTATTGGACAGCGCATCGTTCGCTCTCGCGAGCTTGAGTCCCGGTATGTCCCTTTTAACGTTTACTGCTATGCAGGCGGCACTAGCGTTTATGAATACCGCGCTCACGTTTTTCCTCAGTACTTCGATCCGAAGCTTAATACGATCCGCTTTGACACCATCACTGTCTATAGGCATTTCCCGATATGGGATATCTTTTAGACCTGAAGCCGGAATGTGCTAGCGGAATTCGAAATCGTCCAATAAAGCGGATAGGGTTTGGTCGCGGTCATCTTACTTCTGTTAGTGTCTTTGAGCCGCCGAGAGTACCTCTCTTGTCTGGCTCCCAACACTGGACACTCTTCGCAACTTTTTCCTTAGGAGTCTATCAGTCTATCTCTTACTTATTCCGACTGCGGCGACCTACAAGGAAAACAACAACTAAGACTAATACCGCTATAATTATCCAAGGCCACCAGGAACCAGTTGTTGGTTCAGTAACGCTGGGACTGCTTGAAGATGAGGTATCTAATCTCGGAGTCACAGCCGGTATGGGTGTCGGAGTTGGAGTGGACGAATTAGATTGATTGCTATTGTTGTTTTGTAGCTCGGGTGCTCGTGGGGCGTTAAAGGTCCCAGATGGCGCTAACGAGGGAGAAGATTGAACAACCGCGATGTGAGGAGATCCAGTCTCCCCCTTCGCGGGAGTGGCTATCGAAAGCGGCAGAATCAGACAAGCAGACAAAATCAGAAAGAGTATCAGAGGTTTCATTGGAGGACTCCTATAGAGGCAAAGGGTTGCAGCCCACTTGTATGCCTAATTGCAACAGAAGTCAACAAAACCGTTGGGGTGGTAGTGCTCTATTAGTGTGTTGCGAATGGTGTGGTCCTTCATCACTTTGCAACGACAGCGAGACGTTATGGTCAACTGGATAAGCAGTATCGAACGCAAGTGCGCTTTTGCCTTCGACATTACGGGATTAGGACAGCAACAGTGGGTCTATTCCGGGATGAGTTACGTGCAATTTGCTTAACGACAAATCCAGATCCAAGTCATAACAATTCAGCTATCGAACGATTCGAACAGCGATACGTCACTGAGATCCTCCGGGTTAAGAACTCGAAACGCGGTGCGCTTAAAGGATTCGATGCGATACTGTGTTTAATGCGCGCGATCGTTTGGCATGTTTTTCACTTTAAAGGCATTGGGCGGGAAGGAAGCAGGTCGCGGTTGAATGAAGCAAATCAAAGATGGTGCCCTTAAGCGGTTCCTTTTCCGATGGCATAAGGAATACGTCGGGCTGTCGCAATACATTCACATCACCATGACGAAAATTGGCTTCGCTGAAATGCTTAAGAGCAAAGACATGGCCTCCCAAGGCCCTATCAAGAACTACGCGATTGAGCGAGCCATAACCGCAATCAACATTAGCTACACCGCGGCCGCGACAGCGTGCCTTCTCGTCGCGAACGAGGTATCGAATGATTACGGAGCGGAGAACGAAACAAAGGAGTTTTGGGAAACGCTGATTGAGTTTTCACTTCTGTCGAAGGCCTTTTGGAAGTTGTATGTTCAGAAGCGCGTTTGTTTCGATCCGTAAAACGGGAGCTGTATCAGCGGCAAGACAACCGCAGTGGATGTAAGTTTGCTGTACTCAGAACTCAGAAGAAGAAGTGGTTTGTGCCAAGGCTTTCGTACTTTTAACTCTCAGGAATACCTCTTTCGGAATAAGAAGTGAAACTATTGACCCAAACCAAGACTTGGCGTATGGTTCGCTTACTTAGCAATGGACAGGCTGGACCTCAGAGCCTGCGATTTACTGCATTTTGACCCAGCCTGATGATTTGATTGCTAAAATACTAGTGCCAAGAACGTGAGCCTTCTTACGCCGCTAATTTCATGGTTGAGCCTTAGGAGGTCTGCTTGCGGATAAAGGAATTGCCAGATGAGCAGTGGGCTTTGATCCATAAGCTTAATGGCCAATTAATCGCAATCCTTGAGGATTTGCTAGTTAGAGAAATCAGTTGGAATCCTAGTGAGTGGATTCTAACGGTACTTGTAATGCAACGAACTACTGAGGAAACGGAAGAAGCCGTTCTCAAGACGAGCGCAACAATGCTCAATGGAAAAATTTTCGACGCAAAAGAGAAGTGCGATCTTGAGGAGGGTGTTGGTGATCTCAATCGCATAGTACCTCTGGTCAAATCGTTTGCTGGATATTGCATTCGTTCCGGTAACATTCTGTGGGTTGACGACATAGAGAATCATCCGTTACACGAAGACTATCGTTTATACGAATATGTCAATATTCGCCCTGGCAAGACATTTGTCTCCGAATATGTATTTCCGATTGCTGTGAAGGTGGGTGTCAATCAAACAATTTTGGGAGTTCTTAATGCGGAAACGACGGACGAGGCTAATACGTTCAAAAACAATGGCAGGCATAAACTTTCTCAAATCATCGTTCCAATTCTCGATAGCCATGCTCCATTCCTATTACTATCGCAAATGCGGATGCTCAATGACAGAGCGGCGAAAAGTCTATTGAAGGCCCATAGCAAAGTGCTTGAGTCAATGGACCGTCAGCTGTAAGCGAGCACTATGTCTCGTATTTTTGAGGGCAATGAACGAAGATAAGACTCAAATCTCATTAGATAGCATATTTGACGCAGTACAGAAGTGTCGCGCCGAAGCTATATCTGAAGAGGTGGCGCAAACTCTAACTTCCGCCAGCCTTCTTCGTGGAGTTATGCATATTGGTTCTCCGCTGACGGCGACAATTGTTTTTGCGCGCGCTCAAAAGGGTTGCTGGCGGGAGGCCGAAAAACATGTGAAAGAAAAGCTACCGCCTCAAGGCTCGCTTCGATTTGCGACTACTTTTGGTGTCGACTTCATAGTCAGCGGGCAACTTCCGGCGAGTTGGGCTGACGACCAACTCGCAAAGAGATCCGATCTCTTTGAGGACGTTTATGAGGCTGAGGTAATTGCTGCCAGACGATACCGTTGGGGAGCTCCAACGAAACCGTCAAAACTGCGAAGTCACGCAAAACTGCAACCCACAATGGATGACGTAACAAGATTCTTATCCGATCAAAAACAGAAAACAAGGCTCGTATACGATTCGTCAAGGTTGCCGAGTCTCTCATGTTTAGCTGTAATCAACACCCATGAAATAGACCCGGCCCAGATCTGGAACTACTTGGATGACGAGGACCAGCGGCCGGTACGGGACATGTTCAGGCGTGTTAAAGATCGATTGAGCATGGATACCGGGGGCATGGATAGAGGTGCAATTCAACATGTTAGTAATTATGCATTCTGCGAATTCGACAGTATCGGCAGATCGGAGGCTACTGGCACCTTTACGCCAGCAATGAATCAAGCCTACCAATGGCGACGAAGAATTGTTGAGAAAAAAGAAATCCAACAAGTCCGCCTGATTCCTTGCGCTGTAATCAATGAATCAATCGATTATTACGATGAGATACAGGAAACGAAGGATCGACTGAGTATCTTCGATCCGACAGTACCCTTACCGTATGCCACGCTGGGCGAAGCTCAAGATGATCAAATACCTTTTCCAATCTGGAATACTATCGTGTGCGGGGGAGCAGGCTCTGGAAAATCTGTCATTGCTTACGTACTTGGCGCCGCGTTGTTAAAAGAGCACGGATATGATGTTGTATATGTCAACTACAAGAACAGCGACCAAACCGAAGCTTTGGACGCTTATCCGCGTAAGGAGGCCTTTGAATTTGCCAAGATGGTAGAATATATCGCAGGTGAGGGTATTAATCTGGTTATTCCTGAAGAGCTTGAGAGGGCAGTGACCTCTCAAGATAAACCTGCCGCCTTTTATACCGAATGCACACGCGACACGCGGGCCGAGTACATCTTAGGTGCGATTTATAAGGCACATGTGAAAAGACCAAAAAGAGCTAAGCGCGGGCTCTTTATTATCTTTGACGAGCTTCTCAATCAGAAAAAGAGGACAGAGGACATGGCCGCCTTGGAACTGAGGATCAATCAATGGCGCACAGAAAATATCTACCTGGGAGTTATCCATCAGAATCTCTCGAGCTTCTGGGACGAATCCTCATCTGAGGGAGTGGTGAATCAGAGTACGATTATCCTAGCGTCCAAACTCCCAGGAAAGGACGAAAAGCATTATCAATCACTCTCGACCAGAGCTAAAAAGAGACCGCTACCCATTTCCCCAGTTACCTTTGAAGAAGTTAGAAGCTACCAAAGGGCTCAAATCGCATTTCTTCCTACGCAAGAAACCAAGGTTGAACATCCCGTGCGAATGACACTGCCGGGATACTCATTTCTAACAAAGCTAGAGACTCCTGCTGAAGACTGGAAATGGGGCTCCAAAACAATGGTGAGTCCTAGCTAGGCTAGGCCTCAAGTTGACTCGCTGCCCGATCACCTTGCTTCCACTCTCTAAACTTGCCGTTTGCGACTCTACCTCTATGGCCGCGAATAAGTTGGGAAGGCACAGTAGGTGCTGCGCACCTGAAAAAAGGGACACGACACCCGCGAAATTTGGGACTCTGGCTGTTCGTTATAAAGGCGGCGCTAATAGCGCAGGTCTCTATTGCACAAACCTGTCACGCTTAGCCGAAGAACTAGGAAAGGAAGAAGACATCTGTTCAAATGACCCAATTGCAAGCTTCTGTGACTGTTGGAAAAAATGGCGAATCGGACGGTCATCCGATAATCGGGCATTACGTTATCGGCGCCGTTGGCGAAAGGCTACGAATGTCTGTCTGCCGCGTTTAGTGTTTGCAGAAGGTTGCGCCTGCTAACGTAACGACGATTATCGTACGCCCGCTAGTTCTTCCCCTTGCGCCCGCTTCGCTCGCCGGCTCGCGCACTCGTACGGCTCACTCAGCTAATGACCCGGCACGGGGAGTCCTATGACGTCATGGCTTTAACGCCATACCGCGGCCACACGCCGCAAATTGGGCTTATTGGGGCGACACAATGCCTCACACTCGAATGCCCGAATTCAATTTCTATTCGTAATTGGAGCGATCTCGCCGTGGTACGCCGCATGCGGTTTGATGATGCGCCGCCAACGCTTCACGTTGGCCCGCTCTGAGTCCATCAGAGGCCGAACTCTCGATTTGACGTTCTTCCAAGGAACATGTTCTGGAACATTCCAGCCACATCTTTTTGTTCTATGCGTATAACTCCTAACCAACAACTATTTAACTTTCCGGCGGTTGAGATCCGACGCCTCATGCGGGCATGCGGTCCCAACTGTTTGAGTGACCGTTTTGCTGCATTGACACTCAACATTCCAAGAAAAGAAGCCACTTCTTTACTAAACGAACTGAATAGAGATGGTTTCATTGCTGAAGTCATGCCAGAGAACTCGGCCCCCGAGGTGTTAAGCGCAGTTCATGAAAACGGCAGTAAACGATACGAGATCACCATTAAAGGACACGCATTAAGGATGGCCACGGCTCGCAAACCGATCAAACGGGAAACGGCTGACCGTCTGGTCGCTCAGTTCTTGGAACGAGTCGAACAAGTTAACAGAGATCCCGATCTCTTGTATTGGATCGATGAGGTCATTGCATTTGGTAGCTATATCACGGAGTCGCCGAACTTAGGCGATATCGATCTCGGAGTCCGATACAGTCCGCGAACGCGCGATGAGACGCTATGGATAACCTTATATAAACGAAGCCTGGACATGGCACGAGCATCTGGCCGACACCTTGCGACGGTCGTTGATAAAGTAGGTTGGCCACAGCGCGAGATTGAGATGAGATTGCGGAACCGATCGTCCAGTTTCCACTTACAGGAATTGCGCGAAGAAGGAGAGTTCATCCAAACATTGCCGCATGTCCGTCTTTACACTAGAAAGCGTTGATCGACGAGGGCGTCCATTTTCGAAGAGCCGCCACCAAGAGGAGTTGATTTGGGCAGAGGATCGCCTTAGGCAATTCGGCTTCGAGACCGTTATTGAAGGAAATATTAAGTCGTACATTATAAGCTCCGAAACGTTTATTGTTTATGCGGACCCGCGAGGGTTTGGTGAGATTCGGTTCAACGTTCACATGAAATTTTCCTCAAACCGAACGCCTCGACACGAAGCAAGTTTCTGTTTTAAAGATCAGAAATTCCAGTCCGGTTGTTAAGAGCCACGAGGGAACCTGACGATCCTTACTTTGCAGGCTTCATCTCTTAAATCACGCCAGCACCTCCTTAACCTTCATTTAGTGAAACTCGACAGCCGCGATACTTGTAGTTTATTCGGATCGGCTGACGGTTCGCATTAGCAATTCCGTAGCACGCGTCCACCCGCCTGGGACAGTAGTTTGGGCCAGCCTTAGCCGAGAGCTCTAGCCTTGGCAAGTTGATGTGTGTCCAAAAGCCCGAAACGTCGCCACAGAACAAGTCTGTCATCAGCCGCCGTTGGTTTCGCATTCGAAAACAAAAAGGGGGGACGTCAACAAAGGGACCGGGGAGGACTAATGACAAACAATCAAGTCATTCTTAGCTTGCTCGATGAGCGAATCGCTGAGATCGCGCGGACTGTATAGGCGAGATCTCTAGCAACGCCCAATATCAACCCAACCGCTCGATAGCTCAGCAATAAAACTAAGGGATTAATTAGCACTCATAAAAACCGAAGGAACAGATCACCGCGAAGCGGCGCTTCTGATGGCCCGTCGCATCTCCTTTGTCGAGCTGGAAGAAATAACCGTTTCCGCTCGTCACCACTTGGCACATCGTTCGAACCGCGCGGCGCGCGACGCGAGTATCGTAGCGTGCTCCTGGCCGATGGGAAAAAAGAGGCGGTATGCAGGTGGTCGAGGTTAAGCGATGAGCACCAGAATTGAAGTGACGAACAAAAGCAGGGCTGTCGGAGCGAACCGTCCGAGGTTCTTGGATATGAAGGAGCTTGCAGAGATGTTGCGGCTCAAGACGCGAACGATCTACGACATGGTTAGTCAGAGGCGAATACCGTATCGGAAGGCAGGCGATCGAACGATCGTGATTCGCCAACAGGTTGAAGGCGATCAGGTGTTCCCGATCAATGACGTTAAGCGTTCGTTCGCGTACGCCTGCGTCAAAGCCAAGATCGCGGACTTTCGTTTCCACGATCTTCGCCACACTGCGGCCACTCGGCTCGCTGATCGAGGGGCCGACGCCTTTCAGATCGCGGCGATTCTGGGTCACTCGTCGATTCAGATGACGGCGCGTTACACGCACGCCACCAGTGACGGATTGCGTCGAGCAATGGAGTCTCTGGCGATGAACGATAAACAAGTGGGGAAAATATCCCCCACAATTTCCCCACAATTTGCGGCGGTCGCACAAGAGGCGAACGCGCAAATTGCGGAACAAGTAAGGTTAGCTTCTTGAAATTTGGAGCGGGCGACGGGGATCGAACCCGCACCTCCAACTTGGGAATCTAAATTTTCGATCCTTTATTTTCACAACTTACAAAACCGCTCAGGAAAAATCAACGTGCATGCAACGCATACCGTGCATGCAATGCATGATTCGCGTATCGCTGGGGGACGTTTGGGGGACGGTTTTGTATCATCTGTTGCTGTTCACGACCGCAGATTTGAGGATACTTTTGGAGGCACTGCCGGAATGGTACAAACCACGAGTGAGGTCCTTTATTATAATCCTCATCAATGCCGTTTCGCCGAATAAGCAGATTCACCCTTAAAGACACGGAACAGGAAATAGTACGAAGGAAATAGGACGAGCATCCCCGCCGCCAGCGCGATGAGTAGCAACTGCAAGGTCGCGCGCGGGGCAGCAGCGGAGTAGATAGTCATATCCGGTTCGACAAGATACGGAAATTGAGCCAACGCCCAGCCCAGGAGAATTAGAGTCACCTGTGCTGCCGCACAGAGGCGTGCCACTCTGTATTTTCTGATCCACAAAGTATAGAACGCGCCCACGGCGACTACTGCGGTGCCGAGGTGCAACGCTAATGCCCACCAACTTCGGCTGATACCAGCGCGCACGGTCGGTGCGCCCGTTCCGGCTAATAGAAAAACGATTAATGCCAATATGCCGACTGCGAAGCCTGCGATCAACGCTCGCATTCGAAAATCTTCCTGCAGTTCGCGCTGAGACGCTTCTACAGTCAAATAAACCGCCGCGAGAAATGCGAACAACGAGAGCGCGAAAAAGCCCACGGCAAAAGGAAACGGCGCCAGCCACGACTTGAGAAAGCCTGATACCACTACACCATTTTCAACCCGGATAGCTCCCGATGCGATAGCGCCGAGCACGATGCCCAACAACACCGGCGTGATGATGCTGGCTATCGAGAAGAGCAGGCTCCAACGACGTTGCACATCGTCGCGCTCAGCATCATGAGCGCGAAACGTAAAAGTTGTGCCCCGGAGGACGATGCCGATCAGCAACAGCGTGAGTGGAATGTGGAGCGCAGTGGAAATAGCAGCAAACGCAGGTGGGAAGGCTGTGAAGAGAACGACAATCACAAGGATCAGCCAGACGTGATTAGCTTCCCAGACGGGGCCAATCGCGTCTGCAACGAGCGCCCGCTGTGCCGGTGCACGTCGGCCAAAGGCAAACAGATCCCAAACGCCGCCCCCGTAATCCGCGCCGCCCAGCAACGCATAGATGATCAGGGCGGAGATCATTACGGCCGCGATAATCGTTTCAAGCGGCACGCATCACCTCCTGGCCCACTGGTCCAAAGGCTTGCGGGCTCGCTGCGACCTGCCTCAGTAACAACCAGACCGTGATGGCGGCCAGAAAGACATAGAGCAATGTGAAGGTAATGAAAGGCACGACCAGCCATGGAACGGGCGTGACTGCTTGGGCCGTCCTCATCACGCCATAAATAATCCACGGCTGACGGCCGACTTCGGTGACGACCCAGCCGGTCTCGATGGCGATGAAGCCCAGCGGCGCGGCTAAGATGATCGCACGCAGAAACCATCTCTTGCGACGGGCTTGCCAGCATCGCCACGCCGCCCAAACTGCGATTCCCATCATCGCAACGCCGCACGCCACCATGATTTGAAACGATAAGTGCACAATTGCAACCGGCGGACGCTCTATTGCAGGAAAGTCGTTCAAACCTTCAACGGTCGCATTTGGATCGTTGTAAGCCAGTATGCTCAACCCGTACGGAATCTGAATCGCGTACCGGGTTACTCCTGCACCTTCATCTGGAATGCCGCCGATGCGGAGCGGCGCGCCCTTCTCGGTCGCAAATTGTCCCTCGAGCGCTGCGAGCTTCACCGGGAGATTCTTCGCCACCATCTTAGCGAGCAGATCCCCACTCAATGGCTGAAGAATCGCCGCGACTCCGCCAACCGTGAGAGCGATTGCCAACGCGGCTTTGTGAAATCGATTGTTTGCATCGCGCCGAAGCATGAACGCATGAATACCGGCGACGACAAAACCGGTGGCTGCATAAGCGGCCAAAGTCATGTGAAGCGTTTGCGCGAACGCCGCCGGATTCATCATCGCCGCAAGTGGATCGATATCGAGAGGTTTGCCATCAACGACGCGGAAACCCGTGGGAGTGTTCATCCATGCATTTGCGATGACGACGAAAATGCCCGAGAGCGCCCCGCTGACAGCAACCATCGCACCGGCTAACAAATGGGCTCGCGGCGGCACGCGATTCCACCCGTACAAGTAGATGCCAAGGAAGATCGCCTCGGTGAAGAATGCGAATCCTTCCAGCGAGAACGGCATTCCGATAATCGC
>WNFR01007119.1_pt1 | contig 29268 bp, 25 predicted proteins | sample 5400221 | NCBI WGS metagenome assembly WNFR01 (sample SAMN13153357, study PRJNA577476) | soil metagenome | isolation source: 40 cm soil under Madrone tree | place: USA:California | collected 2016-06-14
ATCAAGCGTATCAAGACTGGCGGCCATCCCGAAGGGATCCAGATGACACCCGACGGCTCGCGCGCGTTTGTCGCGCTGGCGCAGGAGGGAGCGGTGGTGGCAATTGATCTGAAGACGCTTACAGTCAGCAGCAAATTGCTGACCGGGCCAGGCGCAGACGGGATGGCATGGGTGAAGTAGGAGTGAAACGAATAGTGGAATCGTGTATTCGTGACCTGTGGAACGGTGGCTTTCCCTGATCCGCAAACCAGATAAAGGGCTTATCACTAGCGAAGGGACTCAAAGCCTGGGTAAACGCGCGAACTGGACAAGTGCCAACCCGACTCCCCGGGAGTCGGGTTTCTCGGAAGTTGCGAGATTCCAGGCGGGTGACGAACCACCCGGAAACTATCCTTTGCCACTGCCGCTCTCTTTCCTAGACTGACCCAGAACCAAGCGTTGTAGACAATGCAGATTCCGGCCCTGGGCTGGTACAATTCTTGGGTTTGCGTGTAGGCCGAAACCCTTGGCTATCGGCACGCGTCAAATCACTAATGACGGGGGACTTCCAGGGCACTGTGTTTCAAAAACTAGACCGAAAACGGGCTTTCCTGCGTCGAGGGTCGAATTGTGTCGTCCCTCTCGTAGCCTTGGCCACCGTGTTTGCCGCGGGCTGCTCGAAGACCCAAACCGCCAGCGTCCTGGGAGACGCCGCTCACCCCGCGCCCGTCCGCTTCTACACGGTTGCCGAGGAAACCGCTCGCCGGCGCATCCAAGCCGTCGGTTCTCTCTTTGCATTTGAAGAAAGCATCTTGAGTTCCGAGGTGGAGGGCCGCGTGGCCGAGGTACTGGCCGACGTCGGCGACACCGTCAAACAAGGCCAACCGCTCATCACCGTCGATCCCAAGGAACTGCAATTCGAGGTCGACCGCCAGCGCGGTCTGGTTACGCAAGTGCGCGCGCAACTCGGCATCGGCCCGAACGATCCTCCGCCGTCTGATCCAAAAAAGATTGCCTCTGTGCAGCGCGCGGAAGCGGACCTCTTTGACGCCGATCACAAGTACGGCCGCGCTCAGCAAATGTATAAGGACAACTTGATCTCGCAACAGCAATTGGACGAAGCCGCAAGCCGTTTTCAGAGCACCAAGGCCACCTACACTGTGGCGCTGCAAGAAGTCGACCGCTTGAAGGCGCTGCTGATTTCCAGCGAAGCCAGCGAGAAGCTGGCTGAGAAGAAACTCGGCGACGCCGCCATTCGCGCGCCATTTCCGGGCGCCATCAAGACGCGCAGCGTGCATCCTGGTGAATACGTGCGCGTTCAGAGTCCAGTGATGGTGCTCGTTCGAACGGACCGCTTGCGCGCGCGTCTGGCCGTTCCCGAGCGCTGGGCGGGATGGGTGAAGGACGGAGCCACCGTCGATCTGCACGTGGAAGCTTTTCCCGGCGAAACGTTTCAGGGAAAAATCTCGCGTATCAATCCGTCGGTGGCTCAGGATTCGCGCACCTTTGAAGCGGAGGCGCTCCTCGCGAATCTGGATGGGCGGCTGAAACCGGGCTTCTTTTTGCAGGCCTCCATCCCCAGCGAAAAACAAGACAAAGCCATCTTTCTCCCCGAGCGGGCGGTGAATTACCGTTACGGCGTTTACAAAGTGTTTCTGCTGAACGGTAATCGCGTCACCGAACGACAAATCCGCCCCGCAGGCCAGACTGAGGACGAACACGGTCGCAGGTTCGAAGTCGCCGAAGGATTGAAGCCCGGCGACCGCGTGGCCGTGGCTGTTTCCGGCGATTTGCATGAAGGCTCTGTCGTGCAGGAGCAATCCGAGGGCACCACGCCGGCTGCGAAATAATCCGGGCGTGGAGTTCAAGCGCGTCAATCGTTGCGGCGATGAACTGATAAACGATGAAGCTTGCCGAAACTTGCGTAAAGTATCCCGTCTTCACGGTGATGCTGATTGCCTTCCTTGTGACGCTGGGCGTGTTTTCCTACCGCGGCCTGGCCGTTGATCTTTTTCCTAAAGCCGACCCTGCCACCGTAAACGTGGAAGTGCGTTTGCCCGGAGCAACTCCTGAGGAAGTTGTCACCGGAGTTGTTCTGCCGCTCGAGGATGCCATCTCCTCTGTCAGCGGCATCGATGAGATCAATGTCTGGTCGTTCGAAGGTTTTGCCAACATTACCTGTACTTTCGTACTGGAGCGCGACATCGAGGGTGCGGCTCAGGACATCCGCGAAAAAGTCGCTGGAGCCATTGACCGCCTGCCCCGCGACACTCTCCCTCCCATCATTACCAAACAGGATCCGCAGTCTGATCCCATCATGACTCTTCTCGTGAGCGGTCCCATGAGCCGTCGCGAACTCACCGAGATCGCCGACAAGCAAATCCGCCGCGCCATTCAAACCGTGGACGGAGTCGGCAGCGTCGATCTCAACGGTGGCCAGGGCCGCCAAGTCCGAGTTCTCTTGGATGCCCAGAAGCTCACCGCTCACAACTTCACGGTTCTCGATGTGCGCTCGGCGTTGCAGCGCGAGAACATCGAAGCGCCCGGCGGGCGCATGATCACAGGGCCTCAGGAACTGGGGCTTCGCACACTCGGGCGCGTCACTTCGGCGGAGCAATTCGGCGAGATCGTCATCGGTACGCGCGGCGGCACGCCCGTGCGCGTCCGCGATGTGGCGCAAGTCGAAGACGGCGCCCAGGAACTTCGCACGTGGTCGGCGCTATTTCGCAAGGACATTCCCGGTCAGGACGTCGTGTCCATTCAAGTTCTCCGCCAATCCGGCGTCAATACTGTGCGCGTCGCGGACGACGTGCGAAGTAGGCTCGATGATTTGCGTGCCCAGCTTCCGCCCGGCGTACAACTCCAAGTAACCCACGACATTTCCGATTTCATCAAAGCTTCCGTCCATTCGCTCATCGAACATCTGATTTTCGGCAGCATTCTCGCCAGCCTGGTCGTCTGGCTTTTCATTCGAAACTGGCGTGCGGTGTTGATCGCCGCGGTGGCTATCCCCGCTTCCATCATCGCCACTTTTACGTTGATGCGCGGCATGGATTTTTCTCTGAACAACATCACGCTCTTGGCCTTGACGCTGGCTGTGGGCATCGTCATCGACGACGCCATCATCGTCCTCGAAAACATTTTTCGATTCATGGAAGAGAAGGGAAGAGACCGCATTCACGCCGCCATCGAGGCCACCAAGGAAATTGGGCTCGCGGTAATGGCCACGACTCTCTCGCTGGTGATCATTTTTTTGCCCATCGCCTTCATGACCGGGTACGCCCGCAAATATGTGAATTCCTTCGGGTGGACCATGGCGATGGCCATTCTTGTTTCCCTGTTGGTGGCTTTCACTCTCACGCCCATGATGAGCTCGCGCTTCTTGAAGCTGAGCGAGCGCGAAAAGAAAGCGCACTCCCAGGGTTTCCTGCACGCTGTCGAGCTTCTCTATTTGCGGATGCTGAATTGGTCCCTCGCGCATCGCCGCGCCATCATTCTGATTTGCGTGGTGACTTTTCTTTCTACTTTCGGTTTCTATCGCCTCGTGGGACGCGACTGGATCCCCGCCGATGACCAGTCGGAATTGATCAGCTCCTTCACACTTCCTGAAGGCACCGCGCTGTTGAAAACGACGGAGATTGCTCAGGGAATTGCGGAGCGCGTCGCGGCATTTCCGGAAGTTGCTTTCGTGCAAGCCTTCACGCATGGGCCGACGAATCACGCGCATCTGTTCATCGGGCTGGTGCCGCGAAGCGAACGCAAGCGAAGTCACACGCAGATGGCCACGGCGATTCGCGGGATTCTCGCCGGCGTTCATAACATGACCTATAACGTGCGCTTGCCTTCCGTGCTCGGAGGCGAGATTTATTTTCCGATTGCCGCGGTGATCCGCGGGCCGGACCTAAATGAATTGGCGGAACTCAGCAAGCAGATTGCCGGCCGGATGACGAAGTATCCCGAGCTCGTTGATGTGAATCCCAGCCTCAACCTGAATACGCCGGAGCTGCAAGTGAAGCTGGACCGGCAGCGCGCCGCGGACATCGGCGTGCGCATGACGGACGTCAGCGACGCCGTGCGGCTGTTTTATTCCGGCGAAGACGAGATCACCCGCTTTAAAGAAGGCTCGGAACAATATCCCGTCACCATGCAATTGCTGCCGGAGCAGCGCGATAATCCCGATGTTCTGGCGCGCATGATGGTCCCGTCAACAAAATTGGGCCAGGTGCGTCTTGAAAATGTCGCCAGCATCGGGCGCGGCGCCGGGCCTGCGAGCCTGCAGCGCTACAACCGGGAATTTCAAGTCAGCGTTTTTGGCAACGTGGCTGCAGGCTATCCACTCGACCTGGCCGCCGCTCACACCGTGCAGTCCATCAAAGAAGTCGGATTGCCCGCCGGGTATTCGTACGTCTTTTCGGGGCAAGTGAAAGTTCTGGAAGAGACCACCTGGAATCTCGTGCTGGCCATGCTGCTGGCCTCCATCTTTATGTATATGGTGCTGGCGGCGCAGTTTGAGAGCTTCTCTTATCCCTTCATCATCATGCTGACGCTTCCGCTGAGCATTCCCTTTGCGCTCTTCTCATTGTGGATCACGGGACGCGCGCTGAGCCTGTGGAGCGCCCTGGGAATGTTTCTGCTGCTCGGCATTGTGAAAAAGAACGGCATCTTGCAAGTGGATTACACCAATCGCCTGCGCGCGGAAGGCATGCCCGTGCGCGAGGCGATCCTGGAAGCGAATCGCGTGCGCCTGCGGCCCATCCTGATGACTACGCTTTCCATTATCGCCGGGCTGATCCCGGTGGCTATCGGGATCGGCGCCGGTTCGGAGCAGCGCGCGTCGATCGCGGTAACCATCATTGGCGGGCAGACACTCTGTCTGTTGCTGACCTTGCTGGTCGTGCCGGTGGCGTATTCGTACCTCGCGGAGTTCGAGGCTGTGCCGTGGGGCGAATGGGGATCCCGACTCCTTGGCCGAGCACGTAGTTCCGTGCGCTCGTCTGACAACGATTGAACGTCTCCGTCCAGCCCATTCCCAAAATGGGGAAAATAGCCCCACATCCCTCGGCGTTTTCGTAAGAGTGGCAAATGCAGGACTTATGGGAAACGGAACTTGGAAGTGTGTACCGAAGATGGGAGATCGAGAAAAGACGACAGGGTTCGAGACCGCCTCCCACCCCGCGGTTTTTGTAAATGTTGCATCTAAAGGGTTTAGCTAGGCCGTAAGTTTTTTGGAAGAGAAGAAACCCCAAGACCCAGGTTCAAACGGCGAACCTGGGGCACCCTCCGTGCACCCTGCGTGTTGTTTTGAGTTGTAAGTATACAAGGCCTCGTCGTTCGATCGAAGGAGTTCGAAGATTAGGGATTTTGTCATCTCTGCGACCCCCCAAGTCGCAAAACTCGTGAATCCGTTGTGCGTCTTCGAGATTGACTAGAGAAATCAGGGCTAGAAAAACTTAGAAATTTGGGGAAGCGGCGCTGGCGGCGAAATGCTCGTCGGAAGAGGCTATGGATTGGGCGAGGGTGAGGCGAGGGGCGCGCAACAAGAGGAAGAGTTCGCCGGCCCAGAGCAAAATGTCTAGCAAGCGGCCGCGCTGAAGATTGGTCAGGCTTTGGGAATGCAGGCTGATGTCGAGGGCCTTTCGCGAGCATTCCTCGATGAAAGCGCGCATGGACGTCAGGTCCACGGGCTCGGAGCTGAACTTGCGGCCCCGCGGCTCAAGCTTCTCGAGCTTTTCGTAACAGCGCGACAGGAAATGGTTCAGGCAGAGAGCCTGGTTATCCAATGTAGCAACCGCGGCCCCGTTACAAGAACCCATCCTGCAGTTTCGACTCGCAAGCATCGTATCCATCCCACCCAGGCCCATGGATTTAACTCTACGAACGGTTTCATTCTTCTTCGGTCTTCCTTAATAAGATGCGCTAGGCGACACAAACGGTTTCATCTTCGGATTGAAACTCGTGTGCCACCGAACACTCGCTGCTGGGATTTGCTTCCCGCCGCGTCGTCTGCACGTAATGCAGCATCGGCAACACGGGCAAGTGCGCGACCATGGTTTGCACGCGCAGGCGGCGGTCGAGATAAGGCGCCAGCAGCGCATGCACCCAGCGAGCGTTTTGGCTGCAACATTTCGCGCGGTCATTTCCGGCCCAGAGCGTGACGACGGTGACAAGCCGCGCTTCGTGATCGGAAATCATCACCAGACATCCTGCGAATCCGTCTACTTCTTTCAATGCGCCGGCAATCGCGGAGGGGATCGCGGCTTCCACGCGGTGCGCTTCCTGGGGCTTGGCCACAAACTCGACGCTCAGGGCGGTCATCGGTGGAACACCGGAGGTGCCCTTGGCGATCGACTGGGGATGCAAAGAAGGACTTTTATGGAATGGGTAAGTAACACTATTTGTCATATCTGGGTATCGTGCTGGACTTGCCAAAGTTCCTCCAATGTATGAGCCCACCCTTGGGAGAAGGGAGGCGCATCCTCGCGGGTCTCTACGAACAAGTAGTGCGTTTGCCAGCGATTCCGTTACAAACGATTGCGTTTGAAACGCCCCGGACCGAAACATAAGTGTCATTGCCCTCAGAAGGAGGCGAAGTTATACTCCTCGACCAATGGTTCGAGGCTAGCGTGGAGTTCTTCAGCTTTGATAAGGCGTACGTGGACCGGCTCCGGGATGGAGATCCCTTGACCGAGCAGCATTTTGTCGCTTATTTTGAGCAACTTTTGCGCATCAAGCTGCGTTATCGAAGGCTGACGTCCGACATGGTGGAAGACCTGAGCCAGGAAACTTTCATTCGAGTGATTGCCAATTTGCGGAAGGACAGAGGGGTGCGCCAGCCCGAGCGCTTTGGGGCGTTCGTTAACTCCATTTGTAACAACGCTTTACAGGAGCATTACCGGTCACTCGCGAAGAACAGCAAAAACCAGACGCTGGAGGAGGTGCACATGGAGATTCCGGACAAAGTATTGGATTTGGAGGGCATGCTCGTCACCAAGCAATCCGCCGAGCAGGTTCGCCGGATCCTTGTCGGGATGCCAAAACGCGACCGCGATCTGCTCCGAGCCATCTTTCTGGAGGAAAAGGACAAAGACGCTGTTTGTAACGAGATGGGCGTTGATCGCGAATACCTGAGGGTGTTGATCCATCGGGCGAAGGATAAGTTCAAAGCCCTCTATGAGAAAGGCCAGATAGGGGCCCGGCGGGCCACTGGAATGGGAAGCCAGTGAAACGTTTTAGTGCCTGCCGGCACTACCCTACGGATGGCACAAATGGACCATAACCAGGCATTACAACTGCAGGCAGCAGTAAAGTATGTGCTCGGCGAACTCTCCCAGGTCCAGCGGGACGAGTACGAAGACCATTATTTTGATTGCGCGGAATGCGCGGTCGACATCAAAGCGCTCGCGACATTTGCGGACACCACACGCGAAGTCTTGCGGCATGAGCGGGCGACCCAGATCGCGAAAGAGCTTGTTCCGGCGCGTGCAGGATGGCTGCGCTGGTTGCAGCCCGCACTTGTTCCCGCTTGCGCCGCGCTGCTGCTACTGGTGGGCTACCAGAATCTCGTGAGCATCCCGCATTGGAAAGGGCTTGCGGTACAATCTGCACCACTGGCTGTGGAAGCCGTGCAAGTTGCTGCTCCTCAGGGACTTCCCGTTTTCTCGCTACTGGGTTCCAACAGACGCGGCGGCGCCCGCCCAGTCTTTCATGCCAGGGCTGGCGAATCGTTCGCTCTGAAAGTTGATATTCCCGACACAGATTCCTTTGCCTCGTCCAGTTATGTACTCCGATTGGATGACGGCTCCGGCACCGCGCGAGTTCTAAGTACGGTGAGTCGGGATGAAGCTCGAAATACGGTTTTCGTGGAGGTTCCGGCTGGTTTTCCGGCGGGTAATGCGCAGCTGGTTGTGCTTGCTACGCCGCCGCCCGGCGCTGGCGCTCGGACGGCGCGGGAAATCACAAGCATTCCTTTTGTAGTTGCAATTGAGTCTGATATTGAGCATCATCCGTAGCTTCCCGGGCAATTCTTTAGTTCAGTAAGGTGACCAAAATGAGCTCCGAACCCTTTCGCACCTTTCACTACCATGCCTGCGCACATGCCTTCAGCGGCAATTTCACCCGTCCGTTCAGTGAGAACATTGACGTACAGGCTGCCAGCGCGCTTCCCATCATCGGCGGCCATGGCAGTTCGCGCGTCGAGAATTTTCGGTTCCGCGAGTTTGTTTCGTTCCGTAAGGGCTACACACATGTTTCCGGCGCCCACCAGGACGATGGCAGCAACAACACGCTCGTGACTTCCACGGTCGAAGGTCTCAATCTCTTCGACGTCGTCACTGCCGATCGCATTGTGGCCCGCCTGTATTCCAAACATCTGCCCGATGAACCTGAGGGCTTCATCACCATGGTCGGCAGCAAGTTTGAGAACTTGCGCATTGCTGGCTGCGAAACCAAGATCAAGTTGAACGTCGAGCTATTCGAGCAGGTGCCAACCTTCACGAAGGCCAAGGAAGAGTTTGCAAAAAATGGGGAATTCAGGAAAATAGCGGAACATCCTTTTCAAGACGGCCAGAAGTTGACTAAAGTCGAGCCGAGCGGAGTCATTCTTTGTTCCTGCGTCAAAGAGATGGACACCACCTGCCCGGGCGTCAAGGCCGTCGGACATTGCTTCGCTGTGCCTGGCTTCGGCAAGATCTTCCTCGGCGAGGTTGTGATCCGGCATGGCGAGCGCACCCTGACGATGGTGCGCCTCGAAATCGGCTCTGCCGTCAGCGGCAAAGGCACGAGCGTCCAAGCCATGGTCAACGGTCGAACTTATCCATAGATTGGACGCTTCTCCTCTCGGTCCTTTGCTTTATCTGTGGGTGCCATCCGGCATCACGCGTCGTACCTGACGACGCCTATCGTAAAGCCCGGCTCGAATTCCAGCGCGGCCATCTGGAAGCGGCGCTCAAGGATGTAGACCAAGCCTCTCATTCTATTCCGGCGCAGTCCGTCGAGTGGCAGTGGCGATTTCGCGTCTTCAAAGCTGAAATACTTGTTTGGCGGGGCCTAAATCAAGAAGCTTTTTTGCTCTTGGAGGAATCACCTCCGGCTGTGCTTGACCGAACAGATGTTGCCGCCAGACGAATGATCGTTAGAGGCATGGCCTTGGATTACCTGCACAAGCCAGATCAGGCGCGATTGAGTTTGGATGCGGCGGACCAGCTTGCAGCCTCCTTTCAGCCCCAGCTCCTTGGAGACGTCGCCCAAGCCCGCGGAAATCTACTCGCCCATGCTGGAAATTTCTCCGATGCCCGAGGTGCCTTCCAAAAGGCGCTGGATATCGCCCGCAAAGAAAAGCAGCTCTTCCTCGAAGCCAATGCCATGGGAAGTTTGGGCTATGTGGATATGTGGCAGGAGCGCTACGACGAGGCCGTCGACTGGTTCCGGAAGTCCTATAGACTTGCAGAATCCCTTAGTGCCGAAGCTTCCTCTGCCAAGACACTCGGCAATCTCGGCTGGAGCTACTATGCGTTGGGCGATTTTGAGGGTGCGCTTTCGCACTTCAAGCAGGCGGAGGCCGCTTCATATCGGGCCGGACTGGTTTCCGATCGCATTTTCTGGCTGATCTATGCAGGATCGGCTTCCTATGATCAAGGCGACCTCGCCGACGCGGAGGCTGAGTCACGACAAGCTCTTGCTCTTGCCAAAGACTCACTGGACAACGACGCGATGATTGAGTGCCGGCATAATCTCGCGATCGTCTCTCTAAAAGAAAACAATTTCCAGGCGGCGCGGCAAAACCTTGACGAAGCTCTCCGTCTGGAAGGCTCTGTACCCAATCACCCTCGTGAACTCTACTCTGACCTAATCGCTGCTTACCTGGATATGAGAACTCGCCATCTTAATCGCGCCGTGAGCCGCTTCACTGGGATTATCAACGATCCTGTTGCCCCCACGTCCTTGCGCTGGGAAGCGCAAGCCGGCCTTGCCGAGGTTCATGCCGCGCAAGGAAAGAACGATGCGGCCGAGCGCGAATTTGGCGAGGCCATCTCCACGATCGCCAAGGCGCAGAGAGAGCTGCAGCACGAAGAATTCCGCCTCTCGTTTCTCTCCAGCGCCATTCGCTTCTATAACGCTTACGTGGATTTTCTGATCGCTCAGCACCGGCCCGGCGATGCTCTTGCCGTCGCTGAGCGCAGTCGCGCACAAACCCTCACGGCAGGTCTCACCGAACCTTCCCATGCGTTGGTGACGTCCTTCCCTCGAGTTGATGTGCAACAGCTCGCCGCCCGTTTCCATTCCACGCTTCTCTTCTATTCGCTAGGTGCGCCTCATTCCCATCTTTGGGTCATCACACCACAAAAGACCACGCTTCTATCTCTTCCGGGTCAGTCGGAGATCGATCCGCTGGTCAAGTCTCACCGCGAACAGATCCTCGACAGCGGCAATCCCCTGGAATCACCCAACTCTCCGGCCTCCAAACTCTATTCCATGGTCGTCCAACCTGCTGCAAAGCTTATTCCCAGCAACTCTCGCGTCATCCTCTTTCCTGACGGCGCGCTCAATTCGCTCAATTTCGAAACTCTGATCGTCTCCGGCCCGGCACCGCATTACTGGATCCAGGACGTCACGCTTACCACCGCCAACTCATTTACGCTTCTACAACGCGCCCAATCCACTCCTCCTCCGCTGAACGCACGGCTCCTCCTTTTTGGCGATCCTGTCTCTTCAGATGTGCAGTTTCCTCCCTTGCGCCAGGCTGCCCGCGAGATAGCTTTGGTGAAAGATTACTTTCTGGAAGATCACCGTCGCATTCTCACCGGAAGGGACGCAACTCCTTCGTCCTATCTTTCCGTAGAGCCGGAGCGCTTTGACTATCTCCATTTTGTCACCCACGGCACGGCCAGTAGCACTCATCCGCTCGATTCGGCGGTGATCCTAACGAAATCCGGCGACTCGGAGAAGCTCTATGCCCACGAGATCATGACTCGCCCCCTCCACGCGTATCTTGTCACCGTTTCCGCTTGCGACGGAATTGGCAAGCGCACTTATGCCGGCGAAGGCCTTGTTGGCCTCTCGTGGGCCTTCCTCCGCGCCGGCGCGCACAATGTCATCGCCTCGCTGTGGGAGGTCAACGATGATTCCACACCCAAGCTAATGGATGAGCTCTACAAAGGCCTGAGGGCAGGCCAGGACCCCGCTACCGCCCTCCGCAATGCCAAGCTCTCGCTGGTTCGCTCTGAAGGCGTTTTTCGCAAGCCCTTCTATTGGGCACCGTTCCAGCTCTACGCGGGTTCCTAATCGAGGCTGGGGGACTTGAGAGGACGATGCGGACTGCCGAGACAGTTGTGGCCTTCATTCTGGATGAAACGAATTCGCGGACTCGGTCACCACTTGTAGGTAAAAGCGGTGTCTCCGGAGGACCACGTGCCCATGAATGTGAACGACAACACAATGAAGCCAGTCGAAGACAAGCGTACTTCCGCGCAGGAGCTTCCCGAGCGAAGCAATTCGCGCGCGCGCGTGGAACCTTGTGAGTTTGAACGATTGCTTCAGCGTGCTATGGAAATCTTGAGCATCAGAGAGCAAAGCGCGACGCTATCCAGGTCTTAGAGCCTGCGGTTACGCCGCAGTGCCTGCAGAAGAGGCACTTCCCAACTCTCGCGTCTCCATCGATGGAGCTTCCGCCTGCTCCGGCGGCGTTTTTTAGAAAAGCCGCTTTATGCCGCTTTCGTGGACATTTCTTCATAGGCAGTGATACGATTTGTTCTCCGCGCCCACTACTACCGCAGTACTAACCCATTTCCGCAACGACATCGGGGGTGTATATGCCAGCCGGACTGGATAACCTGAAACACATCGTCGTCCTCATGATGGAAAACCGCTCGTTCGACCATATGCTGGGCTTTGCCCAGAGCGATCAGTGGAAGATTGATGGGTTGAAGGGCGACGAAACAAATCTGGATTCCAATAACGTCGCTGTTCAGGTTTCGAATGACGCTGGCTTCGCAGGGGACTTCACGCCCGACCCAGGGCACTCCGGCTTCGACACCCTGACGCAGCTTTACGGAGACGCCAAAACATCCATATTGCAAACACCCACAATGAGCGGCTTTGTCCGAAGCTACGAGGGAAAGACACATGATCCGCAAGCCGCGCATCGCATCATGAAATGTTTTTCTCCCCAGAAGCTGCCGGTGCTGACGAAACTGGCGCAGCAATTCTGCGTTTGCGACCGCTGGTTTTCTTCCATACCGGGTCCGACGTTTCCCAATCGCGCATACATGCATGGCGCCACTTCCATGGGCCGGGTGGACATGGGGATTGACTGGCGCAAAATGCCGACGACAATCTACGAACGCCTGGCTGAACACAAGCTGGACTCCGTCATCTACTACCACGATTCCACGATGGCATCGACGTTCGACGGGCTTGCCGGGAAGAAAGATTTTTTCGGTTCTTTCGTTGACGATTTTCTCGCAGCTTGCGATGACGATGATCTTCCCGCGTATAGTTTCCTGGAGCCACGTTTTGCGAATTCTGCAGGTGGCAATGGCAAGCCGGCCTTTTCCGCAAGCGACCAGCATCCCGATCACGATGTAAAAGCGGGCGAGGCGCTCATCCAGAGGGCTTTCAAAGCTATTTGGGGAAATCCCAACGTGCGAAACTCCACTTTGTTCATAATCGTCTACGATGAACACGGTGGGTTTTACGATCACGTGGCACCGCCCGCCATCGTGAATCCGGACGGAATAGAATGGGCCGGTGATCCCGCGACAACCCTCGATCCACCATTTAATTTCACGCGCTTGGGTGTGCGCGTTCCCGCGATTTTGATCTCGCCATACATTGAACCCGGGACCATCGATCACCGGCTCTATGATCACGCTTCGATTATAGCCACGACTCGGAAGCTGCTTCTCCCCGACGTGGACGACACCAATCTCACCTTGCGTGACAAACAAGCCAACACTTTCGAAGCCAATCTCACGCGGCAGCAGCCTCGCGCCGACAAAATCGATCTGGGAGCCGGCGCAAAGGACGAACCACCGACCGCTGCCCAACTCGCCCAGCCCATCAATGACCATCTCAAAGCCCAGGTCCAGCAAGCGGCCTTGATGGAACAAACGCTTCCGCCGGCTCAGCGATCCGGAACGGATCCAAATAAAATTACGACTGAAGAGCAAGCCTCGGCCTATCTGCAAAGCGTCTACGCCAAGCTCCATTCGTAGGTGCCCGGCGCGGACAACGGAGTGGAGGATCTAGTCTCATGCGCATCAATAATTGCTTCCTGAGATCGCAAGGTGTTCGTGGAATCGCACTCGGAGCGTGGCTGCTTTTCCAGATGAATCCGGCATGGGCGCAGGAAGCGCCCCCGGTGCCGGCCCCCAGTGCCCCGGCTGGCAGCACGCCGGTAGTCGGAACCTCGGATTGGGATCAATGGAAAAGCAACTGTGCGCTCTCGGATAACTTTCGAAAAAAGTTCATCAGTTGTGCAACCTCGACATTCAGGTCGCGGCCGTTTCATTTCGTTGCGCAGAGCGTCGTGCCAGGTAGCGGGGTAGGAGGTGGCGGACGCTACACAAAAGATCTGAATGAAAGAGGCGGCGCACAGAACCAGTTGCAGGCCACCTCGTTCATCACCATAAGGAAATTCTGGTATACCGAACTGAAATTTACCAGTCTGCGCTCGATCAATAAGGACTGGAATCCGTCCGGCGAGTCGCTGAAAATCAACATCTACGCTCGCAATCGCTCCATGCCTACGATGACGTTTTACGGCCTCGGTCCAAACACGAACGTGAATAATTCCGTGAAGTTCAGCCAGCGCGATACCTCCGCCGGACTGGAAGTCTCGACTCCATTCCCTGGGCTTTCGTGGCTTTCGGCTGGGGGCAAGATCGAAGGCCTCTGGCCGAACATCGGAGGCGTAACGGGCGCCAACGTTGTCTCCATCGAGCAGCAATATACCGAGCAAACTGCGCCGGGATTAACTTATCAGCCGCCTCTGGTCCACGAACAGGTCTTTCTCCGTCCGCACACCGACTTTCTCAAGCGCTTCGCGCTCGATTACAAAGTCGATTACAACTTCTATCAGGACACCGACACGGGCCACTATTCCTTCCGCCGCCTGGAGGCCACAGCCGAACACCGTTTCTATCCGGAGAAGAGGAAGCACGGTGGCGTAATTCGGCAGAATTATTTCTCCGTTCTGTGGAGGTATTCCGTCTCGGATGCCAGCGCAGGAAATGCGGTCCCGTTTTATCTTCAGGAGACTATCGGCGGTTCGGATATCGATAGTCAGCAGTCCTTGCCCGCTTTCAGGGACTACCGCTTCCGCGGTCCCGACCTCATGACCGTTCGAGCGGAATACGATCGCAAACTGTGCGAAGAGTGTACGCCCTGCAAGGACGGAATCATTCGCACCGTCTGCAGCCATTTGGGCCTGGTGCTTGCTTACGATGCCGGCAAAGTCGCCCTGCGCAAAAGCGATCTGGATTTCTCGAACATGCGCCAGAGCTATGGGGGCGGCATTGCCATCTATTTGGGCAAGGACGTGATCTTCCGTATGGCCGTGGCGCTCGGTGGCGGCGAAGGAGTCCATCCCTATTTCGGGATCGCCAATTTCATTTGAGAACGCTTAGGTCAGGTGGCAGACTCGGCTTCCATTGCTTGAACGTCATCAGCAGAATATCCGAGGCTTTGCAATATTTCGCGGGTGTGTTCACCGAGCAACGGCGGCGGCAGCCGGTAGCTGACAGGGGTGTTTGAAAAACGGATGGGATTGGCGATGCTCTTTGCCGTTCCGATGGCCGCGTGCTCGAGCTGCACAATGAGTCCCCGCGCGTAGGTCTGCCTGTCTTCGATCGCTTCAGCGACCGTATTGATCGGTGCGGCTGGAATTTCGGCAGCCGCAAATTTTTCCAGCCATTTCGCTGCTGGCTCTTGCTTGAAAATGTTTTGCAGCCATGGCACCAGAACTTCGCGGTTCTTGATTCTTAGCGCATTCGTCGTGAATCGATCATCTTTTCCAATGCTGTCTTGAACGTTCATCGCCTGCGCGAATTTCTTCCACAAAGCATCCGTTCCCACCCCCACCACGAAATATTTATTATCGCTTCCGCGGTACGCTTCGTATGGCACGATATTGGGATGAGCGTTGCCCCAGCGCTTCGGAGAGACTCCCGCGTTCAGGTAACTGCTCCCCGCGTTTGCCAGCCACGTGAGTTGCGAATCGAAAAGCGCCATGTCGATGAATTGTCCCTGCCCGGTTTTTTCCCTCGCAAAGAGCGCCGCAAGAATTCCCATCGCCGCATACATCCCGCAAGTCATGTCGGCAATCGCGATCGGATAACGCATCGGCCCTCCGCCGGGCTCACCCGTGAAGCTCATCACGCCGGCTTCCGCTTGCGCCAGGATGTCGTAACCCGGCATGCCTGCTTTCGGGCCGGTAAATCCGTACCCGGTGATGCTGCAATAGATGAGGTGCGGAAATTTTGCGCACAACGATTCCGGATCGATGCCGCGCTTTTGCAATGATGCGAGTGATGGTTGGTTGGCGATAAACACGTCGGCGCTCGCAAGAAGTTTGAGCAGCGCTTCCGCGCCGCGCGGATGGTCGTAGTTGAGCGTGATCGATCGTTTGTTGCGATTCGCCGCGAGATAATATGCGGATTCGGTGCCCACAAATGGTGGACCCCAGTTGCGGGATTGGTCGCCGCTCACCGGCCTTTCCACCTTGATGACGTCTGCGCCAAAATCACCGAGCAGCATGGCGCAGTAAGGGCCGGCAAGCGCCTCCGTCATTTCCACGACGCGAACTGAATCGAGAACGGTTTCCACGGGCCGCGATTATAGCTGACATCCCAGAGCGCGACACGGCAACATCGACGGTGCAATTCCGCAAACCGATTGACGCCATGCAAAACTTGATTCGAGTCACGGAAGGTTTCCACAGGTAGCGCACTTGTGCTTTGGGACCGTCTCGACATAAACTTCCTCGCAGCAATTGTTATGCGAGCCGCCTCTACCTTTTGAGGAACTCTTTGGCTCGTTGGGAATAGGGGTAGTGATGTCTGGGGGAGAGAAAATGAAAAAATTGTTGTGTGCGTTCTTTGTGTTGATGCTCGCGCTGGGGCTTGCATCGTCCGGATGGGCGCAGTCGCAAATCACTGCGGGAACCGTGCAAGGAGAAGTTGTAGATGAGAAGGGTGGAAGCGTCGCGGGCGCGACCGTAGAAGCAAAGAATTTGTCCACCAATTACGTCCAGTCCGATACCACAAATACGGACGGTCATTTCGCCTTCCTGAGCCTTGCGCCGGGGCGCTACACCCTTACTATCAGCAAAGCCGGGTTCGCCACGATTATTCAAGAAAATGTGAACCTCACGGTCGGGCAAACAATTACGCTTCCGGTGACAATGAAGGTTTCTGCGGTCGCGCAGCAGATTGTGGTTACAGATGTGCCGATCATTGAGGTCACCAAGACGGAGTCGTCGTCGACACTGAACGAACTGACGGTAAGCTCTACGCCTGTGCTCGGGCGCAAGTTCGAAGACCTCCTCACGCTCACGCCCGGTGTGTCAATTACCCAAGGTCCCGACGGCGACGAGATCAACTTCAACGGGCAGCGGGGTATTTTCAATAACGTCAGCCTGGACGGTGGCGACTACAACAACGGATTCTTTGGAGAGCAGGAAGGTGGTCAGCGCGCCGCGATCGACATCACACTGGATGCAGTGAAAGAGTTCCAGGTGGTGGCAAGCGGCGCCAATGCGGAATTCGGACGTACGGCCGGAGGAGTAGTTAACGTCATCACTAAGTCTGGAACGAATGACATCCATGGCAGCGCCTTCGAGTACTTCCGCACGCAATCTCTGTCCGCCAACACTTCCGATGGGAAGCCGCTGCAAGATTTTCGTCGCAATCAGTTTGGCGGAAGCTTGGGTGGCCCGATTTATAAAGATAAGCTCTTTTTCTTCGGGGCAGCCGAAGGTATTCGCGAGAATCTCACGCGGCAAAATCTCAGTAGCGCCATTGGCACTCCATGCGGGTCAAACATCGTGTTCAACGGCACCCCAGGCACTGACGCCCAAATTCTGGCTAGTCCGGACTGTCAGCGGGTAGCGCTTCTGAACTTCATGCAGAGCACTTTCAGTGAGAATGATGGGGCACCGGTAAATCATGCGATACGCAACGGTGCGGTCTTTGGCAGGATGGACTACAACCTGAACGCGAAGAACCAGATATTTGGTTCGTACAACTACGACTATTCAAAAAACTCAAATCAGACATTTGACGTTCCTGCTTATGGAACGACGGCCAATGGCATCGAAGGACCATCAAAAATCCAGGCGATCAATACAAACTGGTTTAGCACCCTATCAAGCACCAAACTCAACGAAGCGCATTTTACGTATGCGCGCGAAAATCGGCCACGCAACGCGACCAATTCTTCTGCCGTGCCAGACACAAATATCGGCTCGGCGAACAGCCCAACGAACTTCGCTTTCCGGTTTGGTCAGCCCTTTTTCCTCGAACCTACAATCGATGAAGTCTTTTGGCGTACCGATGTGCGAGACAACTTTACCGTCATTCACGGCAAGCACACGATCAAGGCCGGTGGCGAATGGCTACACAGCAATAACACTCAGATTTTCCGAAAGGCCTGTACTTTTTCGATAACGCCGTGGGTTTCATGCACTACGTTACAAATGGCCCCACGGTACAAGAATGTTCTAACGGAACCTTTGTGGCGCCACCCGCCACTTGCGGGGGAGGGTCCACATTCACAGGAGGACCGCTATTCCTGTTTCTCCAGCATGGACCTGCCACCCAGGGAAAGACTTTCGATCAGTCCGGGGCCTCCTCGATCAACAACGAGGAGTTCGCCTTTTTTGCGCAAGACACTTGGAAGGTTACGCGCAACCTAACGGTAAACCTTGGCCTACGCTGGGAAGCACAGCACTTTCCCGATCCGGTTACTCCTCCTGCCCAGACGGCATATGGCCAGTACTTGAGCAATCCGAATTTTCCCACCGATGGGAGATTACACAACCAGAACAAGATGTTTCAGCCGCGAATTGGCTTCGCTTGGGACATTCGCAGTAATGGAAAATCGGCGCTTCGCGCCAGCTGGGGGATCTTCAATGCCCGCCAAAACATGCTGACCCAAGTTGGTGCAATTACCACCAACGGTGTGCAGCAACAATCCTTCGCCGCAGGCTCGGCCTTTGGGACTCCGCCCGCCTTTGGAACCAACGCGTCCGCTTTCGATCCGGCGAACCTTCCTCCACCGGGAACTCTTCCAACGCCCCCAGTTGACGTGACTTTTTTCGACAAGGCCTACGCCAATCCGCGGATTTACACCACGAATGTTGGTTACGAGCAGGAGATCCTCGCCGGGTGGGCAGGTTATGTAGATCTGACGCTCTCCAAAGGAGTGCACCTGACACGATTTATCATGCCGAACGTCTGTTGCTCCACGGCGAATCTGATACCGACCGCGGATGTCAACGTGGGTAACGGGCCGTCGTATTGCCTAAACCCCCCCAGCTGCAGTATGGGGCCAACTCCTGTGCCGTTCCCCAACCTAGGAAATTTGACAACGGACACTGCTAGTTCCGCAAAGTCGCTCTATCGCGGGGCAACGATTGGGGTACGCAAGCGCTTCAGCAATAGATTCCAATTGGAGGCGAATTACGTCTGGTCGGAAGATCTGGACGATGATTCCAACGAAAGAGATCCATTTAGCTTCCACTACTATGATTTTTACAATCTTGCGAAGGAATATTCCTTTTCCGACCGCGACGAAAAACATAAATTCAATTTCATCACTCACGCCGAATTGCCTTGGAAGTTGGCTGTTGACGTGCGGATGCAGGCGCACTCGGCGCAACCCTATAGCGCCAATCCCAATGCCACGGGCACCGGGCCGCTCTGCAGCAACTCACAGGCAGCGCATCGCGTGCAAATCGGCTTAGGCCCAGGCGGAACGGACGTCGATTGCGGAAGAAATTTCCTTCGCAAGGACAACGGCTACTTTGCGTTTAACTTCGGGGCGGCGAGACCATTTCACCTAGGGGAGCGGTTCCAGATCATTCCCAAGGTGGAGGTCTTCAACTTGTTCAACAACAAGAACAACATAAACACGATCAGCGGCAGCGGTACGCCATTGTTTGATTTCGATGGATTCATACGGCAGGGCGTGGGCGATCCGCGTGAAGCGCAACTATCAGTGCGCTTCCAGTTCTAACGAGGCGGCTGTAAGTCACAAAAGCAATTCGCACCCAAAGAGGGGCGCTGCGGCGCCCCTCTTTGTTTTTCGGGGCAATGGGGAAAGACCAAAACGGGACCTATGAGCACACGCCGTTTCAACGACACTTGCTTGCGCGCCGCGAATCCCGGACAATCTAAGGTTTAACGATGCGTGTTTTTTTTCCGCACGGTAGCGGTGGCCCGCACCGAAAAGAGAAGCGAGTGAAATGGCGAGCACGGTCAATTCAGTAAAACGATTAATCGCGTATTTTTCGATGGAGATTGCGCTCGAGAACGCCATGCCGAGCTACAGCGGCGGGCTGGGCGTTCTTGCGGGCGACACGATTCGCGCTGCTGCCGACCTGCGGCTGCCCATGGTGGCCGTCTCGCTGCTTTACCGCAAGGGATTCTTCACCCAGCGTCTCTCCGAAGACGGCTCGCAGACCGAAGAGCCTGTCGAGTGGCGCGCGGAAGATTTTCTGACGGAAGAACCTGCGCGAGCCAGCGTTCCGCTAGAAGACCGGCGCGTTGAATTGCGTTGCTGGCGCTATGCGGTGAAGGGCGTACGCGGCTTTGAAGTTCCCGTATATTTCCTGGATGCCGATCTGGCGTCGAATGCGGAAGCGGACCGCGCGCTAACCGGAACACTGTACGGCGGGGATTCCTACTACCGGTTGAGGCAAGAGGTGCTTCTGGGGATCGGAGGCGTGCGCATGCTCCGCGCGATGGGTTACGGCGACCTGACGCGTTACCACATGAATGAAGGGCACGCGGCGCTGCTAACTCTGGAATTGCTTGGAGATGAAGCGCAGAAAGCGGGTCGCAGCTCCATCCGTGGCGAAGACATCCAAAAGGTTCGCAATAAGTGCGTGTTCACTACCCACACGCCGGTTCCGGCCGGACATGACCGCTTTCCCATGGAATTTGTCACACGGGTGTTTCCTGGGAAGACGGATTTTCTGGACTTGAAAGATACCTTGGCTGCCGATTTGATGAAGCGCGCGCTGCAGGTGGAGCAAAATTTTCCGGGATTGCAGGAGGCGGCGCGGCAGGGCGCTTCACTGAATATGACGCAGCTTGCGCTGGGGCTGAGCACGTACGTGAACGGCGTCGCTAAGCAGCACGGGGAGACTTCGCGGCAGATGTTTCCAGGGGCGGACATCGAGGCCATCACCAATGGCGTGCACGCCGGGACGTGGACCTCGCTTCCGTTTCAACAGCTCTTTGACCGCTACATTCCTTCGTGGCGCGAGGACAACTACAGTTTGCGGAGCGCGCTCGGATTGCCGGCGGAGGAGGTTTGGGCAGCTCATCTGATCGCCAAGCACGACTTGCTCGAGACAGTTCGCCAGAAGACTGGCCTCAAGTTCGATCCCGAGGTCTTCACCATCGGGTTCGCGCGCCGCGCAACGGGTTACAAACGAGCCGACCTCATCCTCTCCGATCTTGATCGCCTCCGGCAGATTGCCAAGAATGCCGGCCAGTTCCAGATTATTTATGCCGGCAAGGCGCATCCGAATGACGGAGGGGGCAAGGACATTATCCGCCGGATTTTTCACGCGAAAAAAGCGCTGCGAAAAACTGTGCCGGTAGTTTTCCTCGACGATTACAATCTCGATCTCGGAGGCAGGATCACTTCCGGCGTGGATCTGTGGCTCAACACGCCACAGTTTCCTCTGGAGGCCTCCGGCACCAGCGGAATGAAAGCCGCGCTGAATGGCGTGCCGAGCCTCAGCATCCTTGACGGCTGGTGGGTGGAAGGCCACATCGAAGGCGTTACGGGCTGGTGCATCGGGGAATCGCGGCGCACCACTGCGGGCAACACTCCGGCTGACAACACAGCGGAAGCGGAATCACTCTATAGCAAGCTCGAAAGCGTGATTCTCCCAATGTACTACAACGATCGCACAAAATTCCTGGAAGTTATGCAGCACGCCATCGCCATCAATGGGTCGTTCTTCAACACGCAGCGAATGGTGCAGCAGTACATCACCGACGCGTATTTGCACTGACGGGCGGAAGTCGGTCGCTAAATTTTAAGGTTTAGCAGACTCCCCGCTCGGACTGCGCGAGCGAGTCAGCGCAGCCGGTTCTTGTACATGGCCATGCCGACGGCGGCATCCATTCCTATTTTTTCCAGTGCGGCAATTTCGCGCCTCGTTTTGATGCCGCCTGCCGCAATAATCGGAAAGGAAGTGGCCTTGCGCAGCCTTCGAAACCATGCGAGGTTTGCGCCCGTCATTGTGCCTTCGCGGTCCACGTCGGTGCACAAGAAACCCGCGCAAAATGGTTCGAGCTGGGTCATCACTTTTTCGGCTTGCAGCGCGATGCGCTTCCGCCAGCCGTGGATGGTGATTCGTCCATGAGCGGTGTCGAGAGCTATGATAACTTTTCTTTGAGGAACTTTCTTTGTGAGCTGACGCAGGAAGTTGGTATTTGCTTTTCCGTTACGGAAAGCGGCGCTTCCAACAATGATCTGGTTCGCGCCCCATGCAACGATTTCTTCGGCACGAGGGACTGTTCGAACGCCGCCACCGACGCGCACCTTCATGCCGAACTCTTTTCGCGCACTTTGACAGAGTTCGCGTACGAGGTCGTCGTTCTGGCCCTTGCCCATGGCCGCGTCCAAGTCGATGACGTGCAACCAAGGATGTTCCTTGAATTTCTTCAGAAGGCCGAAGACGTCAGTGACGGCCAGTTCGCGCTTTCGGCCGCGAACCAACTGAACTGCTTGCCCGCCTTGCAAGTCGATGCAAGGAATCAGCACGGCAAGCGCACCTCGACGCCGCGTGCGGCGAGGAATTCCTTCAGCGTTTGAATGGATTGCGCTTCATCATGAAAAATCGATGCTGCCAAGGCCGCGTCGGCCGCGCCGCCTTTAAAGATTTCTGCAAAATGTTCAGGCGATTTGGCGCCACCGGAGGCAATCACCGGAACGGTGACGGCTCTTGAGATTGCAGCGGTCAGCGCAACATCGAAGCCGCTCTGCGTGCCATCGCGATCGACTGATGTTAACAAAATCTCTCCGGCACCCCGCGCCACGGCCATCCTTGCCCAGTCGATGGCATCCAACGATGCGGATTCCCGTCCACCTCGGACCATGACATCCCAATGATCGCCAGCGCGCTTTGCGTCAATCGCGAGGACCACGGCTTGCGCGCCAAATTCGCGAGACAGTTCGGAAATGAGTTCGGGCCGTTCCACTGCGGCAGTGTTCACGGTGACCTTATCTGCGCCTGCGCGTACCACGGCGCGTGCGTCTCCAAGCGTTCGAATTCCGCCGCCAGCGGTCAGAGGAATTGCCAATTCCTCGGCAACACGACGGATGGTCTCAAGGAAAGTGGGGCGGCGGTCGCGCGAAGCGGCAATGTCCAGCACCACCAGTTCATCGGCGCCTTCGGCGTTGTAACGCGCCGCCAGAGCGACGGGATCGCCGGCATCGCGCAATCCGACAAAGTTGACGCCCTTGACGACGCGTTCGCCGTCGGTATCGAGGCAGGGAATGATGCGGTGCGCGAGGCTCATCCCGCGAGCCTCAGAAAATTCCGTAGCACGCGGGCGCCAGGGTCGCCGCTTTTTTCCGGATGGAACTGCACGGCGTAGATATTTTTATGCTCGATCACGGCAGTGAATTCCGCGCCATGAGAGCAGGTCGCCGCAGCCGCGCCATGCGCATCGAGTGCGGCGTAGGAATGCGCAAAATAAAAATAGGCGCCAGCGTCGATGTCTGTGAGGAGGGAAGACTCGCGCTTTTCTGCGACCTGATTCCAGCCCATGTGCGGGAGCTTTACAATTGGCGGCAAAGCGGAAACGATTCCGGGCAGCAGATTCAAGCCTTGGAGTTGCCCGGCTTCTTCGCTGGACTTGAAAAGTACTTGCAGTCCAAGACAGATCCCCAGGAAAGGAACGCCGCGGTGGATGGCGCCGACTAAAGGCGCACGGAGCTTCTTTTCGTCGAGTGCACGAATGAGAGCGGCGTAATGACCAACGCCGGGAAGGAGAAGAGCCTCTGCTTTGGAAATACATTCGGGCGAATCGGTGCGGTGTGATTCCGCGCCGAGGCGTTGAAGAGCGCGTTCGACGGAGGGCACGTTGCCGGCACCGTAGTCGAGGATGGTCACTTTCATAGAAGCCCCTTGGTGCTGGGCAAGACGTGGCGAAGGCGCTTGTCGCGAGAGACGGCAAAACGAAGTGCGCGGGCGAACGCCTTGAATATGGCTTCGACTTGATGATGCGACGAGCGACCATAGAGAGAGCGCAAATGGACGTTGGCTTTAGCAGCTTGCGCAAAGCCTTGGAAGAAATCTTCCATCAGTTCGACCTCGAAATCGCCGATGCGTTTTGCAGCGATCTTCGCATTCACGACACAATAGGGCCTTCCGCCAAAATCAATGGCGGCAGCGGCGAGCGTTTCGTCCATGGGCATCAGGAAATAGCCGGCGCGCAAAATGCCGCGTTTGGAGTCGAGCGCTTTCTGCACGGCTTCACCGAGGGTGATGCCAACGTCTTCGACCGTGTGATGCTGGTCCACATCGAGATCGCCGCGGGCGTCCACGTAGAGATCAAACGCGCCGTGACGTGCAACCAGTTCAAGCATGTGATCGAGGAAGCGGATTCCCGTCGTGATGCGCGCCGTTCCACGCCCATCGAGATTCAGCTTCAGGCGGATGTCCGTCTCGTTGGTCTGGCGATGAATTTTAGCTGTGCGTGGCATGATCAGTTCTCTTTGAGGCCGGTGTTCAGGCCGGAGTCTTCCATTCTTTTCGAATTGCCTTCAGCAGTCGCCGCATTTCGGATGGCGTTCCGATGGTGATACGGACAAATCCGGGTCCGATGTCTTTGCTGCGGTCACGGAGCAGAATTCCTTGCTCCTCCAGCTTCTGAAAGAGTGCCGGACCGCCTGGCCCAAAATTTGCCAGAAGAAAATTTCCAGCGCTGGCGTAAGTCTTCACGTTGATCTTCACCAATTCTGACGCGAACCACGCGCGCAGCTCTTTCACTGTTTGAACGTACGCCCGCATCGTTGGCTGGTCGGATATAGCAGCCTCCATGGCCACCAATGCAGCCAGATTCACAGGGAAGGGCGGCATGGCACGGCGGACCATGGTGAGCGATTCTTTGCACGCGATCACCGCGCCAAGACGAAGGGCTGCGAGGCCGGCGACTTTCGAAAATGTTCGCGCCACGAACAACTGCGGATACTTGCGAATCCACGGAATGGCAGAGAAGCCGGAGAATTCCGCGTAAGCTTCATCCATTACCACTGCTGTGTGCGTGGCGGCTTTCAAGATTTTCCGCAACTCTTCTTTAGCGAAGAACTGAAATCCGCGCGCCGTATATTTCCGCGTAGTAGCGGTACATCGGAAAAGTGGGTTCGCAAATCAGGATGCCGCTGCCAGGCTCGACGAAGGTGTCGAAGAAGACGCGCAGGGCGTCATCACCACCATTGGCGAGGAGCAATTCTTCGGAGCGCACGCCAAAGTAACGCGAGATCCGCCGTGTTGACGATTGATATTCGGGGTACATCGCTAATTGTTTGGTAGTGAGCTTTGCGAGGGCGCGCCGCACCGCCTGTGAACAGCCCGAGGTGTTTTCGTTGAAATCCAGCCGCAATTTATCGGAACGCCCTTCGGCGGGCGCTTCGTACGTGCGCCGATTGAGAATTGCCTTGCGGACTGGCAAATGAACTTTCATCGACGGACCCTCACGGCATTGCGGTGTGCCACCAAGCCCTCGGATTCTGCCAGAATTTCCACGGTATCGGCGAGCCGGAGAAAACCTTTACGCGCGATGGTCTGAACGCTGATGCACTTCACGAAGTCCGCGGCCGAAAGCCCGCCGCGCATGCGCGCCCAACCGCCAGTTGGAAGGACGTGGTTGCTGCCCGTCGCGTAGTCGCCCAGCGGCTGCGCTCCCCACGGTCCGATAAACACAGTCCCGACCGAATTGATTTTCCGAAGCAATTTGTCTGCGTGTTCCGGCAAGCTGAGATGCTCGGGAGCAAAGCGATTAACGAATTCGCAAGCATGGCCGAGGGAATCGGCAACGAGAATGGCGCCGGCAAGTTCGGTGGAGACGCGCGCCATGCCAAAAGGCAATTCACCGAGCTGCCATTTGATTTCGCGCTGTACTTGCCGAGCGAGAGAGCGCGAAGTCGTGATGAGAAAACTTGCCGCATCCTTTGCGTGTTCCGCTTGGGCCAGGAGATCGGCGGCGATCCATCGCGCGTTGCCTTCTGCCGCCAGGACAATCGCTTCGGTTGGCCCGGCGGGCAAATCAATCGCGCAATCATTGCTGACGATCTGCTTTGCGGCAGTAACATATTTGTTGCCGGGCCCGAAGATTTTTTCGACGCGGGGAATTGAATTTGTGCCGTAAGCGAGAGCAGCAATCGCTTGTGCGCCGCCTATGCGGGCGATCTCCGCAACACCGAGCAGTCCAGCGACTGCCAGCAATTGAGGATTCGGCCCGGGACAAACGGCGATTACGCGCGAAACGCCAGCGACTTGGGCCGGAACGGCGGTCATGATCAGCGTTGACACGAGAGAAAAATGGCCGCCGGGGATGTAGCAGCCAATCGATTCGATTGGTGAAACGTGCTGGCTGATCCTGACTCCCGGCTCGGATTCAAATGACCATAGGCGGGGAAGCTGTTTTTCGGCGACGCTACGGACGTTTTTCGCTGCTCTTCTTACCGCGTTCAGGAATGCCGGACTCATGTTCCGTACCGCGGAGCGGATTTCCCTCTTGGAAATCCAAACGCCTTCGCGCGCGAGATTGAAGTGGTCCAGTTTTTTCGTCCAAGCAAAGAGCGCAGCATCACCGCGTTTGCGGACGTCAGCAACAATCTCGGCGGCGGCAGACTTTGCTTTGTCATCTTGCCGGGCACGACGGGCAAGCAGCCATTTTTCGATTCGCGGCGTGAGTCTGACGATGCGCATCACAGCACGATCTTGTTCAAGGGATATTCGACGATCCCCTGAGCTTTGGCGGCTTTTAGCTTTGGCAGGATCTGGCGAACCACCGCTTCTTCGATGATAGTATTGACCGCGACCCAGTCTGGGTCACTCAAAGTGGAGATCGTCGGCTTCTTGAGGGCCGGAAGAACTCCAAGAACGGCGGGGAGATCATCGCGATGGACGTTGAGGAGCAGACCCACTTTGCTCGCGGCGGCAATCGCGCCCTGCAGCATGAGAATCAAGTTTTCGGCCTTTTCGCGCTTCCAGGAATCGGCCGCGGCGGCGCGATTCATGATGAACACTGTGGCGGATTCCAGCACGGTGTCGACAATGCGCAGGCGATTCGCGCGCAGCGACGAGCCTGTCTCGGTCACTTCCACAATCGCGTCCGCCAATTGCGGCACTTTGACTTCGGTGGCGCCCCAGGAAAACTCCACGCGGGCCTTTACGCCATGCTTGGCGAGATAGCTCTCGGTGATGTGCACGACCTCGGTGGCGATGACTTTGCCTTCCAGGTGGCGCGCTTCCCGGATCGCGGAGTCTTCCGGCACAGCAAGGACCCAGCGGACGCGGGCCAGCCTCTGCTTTGCGTAAATTAACTCCGACAACTCGTCCACTGCCGCACCCGTTTCCACTACCCAGTCGTGACCAGTGATCCCCGCGTCCAGTGCGCCGGACTCGACGTAGCGCGCCATCTCCTGCGCGCGCACCAGCAAACACTCGATTTCGGAATCGTCAATTGCGGGAACGTAACTTCGCGAGCCTAACGTAATCTTCCAGCCGGCACGCGAAAAAAGATCGAGCGTGGCCTCCTGCAGGCTGCCTTTTGGGATACCCAGCTTCAGCCGGCTCATCGGGATTTCTCCTGTCCGTAAACTTTGTTCGGCGCAAAGGTGCGCTCGGCGATGACGGCAGCTTTTCCATCGGGCTCCAGTTTCCGGAAAAAGCAACTCCGGTAGCCCTCATGACAGACGCCCGGCCCGACGGCTTCGACGCGCACGAGGAGCGCATCCGCGTCGCAATCCACGCGCATTTCGCGGACCAGCAACACATGGCCGCTCGACTCGCCCTTCTTCCAAAGCTTGTTGCGCGAGCGGCTGAAGAACACCACTTCACCGGTGCGTTGTGTCTCGGCGAGCGAGTCTGGATTCATGAAGCCGAGCATCAGCACGTCGCCAGTGCGCTCGTCCTGGATGATGGCAGGTACCAGTCCGCCGCTTTTCTGAAACTCAATCTCCACGGTGTCTTCTCCTAAAAAACGTTCCCCAAAATAAAAATCCCGCTGGGGCTTGCTGCGCCAGCGGGCTGAAGAGTGTTTTGTTTAGCGAATCGCTATGCACACCTCAGCGGGCGCGGGATGTGACCGTGATGATGATGGTGCGCCCGACCTGTGTGCGTGTGAGTCATCCCGAATTCCCAAGTTAAAGGAATTTCCCACATCAGTCAATAGGAAGCTTCCTCGCGTCACATGATAATTTGAATTACGATTATCGAAATTTCAGCCATGATGGTTTTCCCCGGCAGGCCCGCTAGATCACTGGGACCACCATTTGCTTTGGCACCTGTAACTTCAAGCCGGTACCTGAATCAAATGAGCAATGGGGAAAACGGAATGGAAGGCAAGATTCGCAAAGACGAAGCCGCCTGGAAGCAGCAACTCACGCAGAATCAATACTTTGTGACCAGGCAAAAAGGAACCGAACCGCCGTTTACTGGCGAATACGAGGACACCGAAACGGCAGGAACGTACAAATGTACCTGCTGTGGCCAGCCTCTGTTTCGTTCTGAGACGAAATATCACTCCGGCTCCGGATGGCCCAGTTTCTTCGCTCCAGCCAGCGAAGAGGCCGTGGAGGCAGAAACTGACACCAGCCACGGCATGCGACGAACCGAAGTAAAGTGCAGCCGCTGCGACGCTCACCTGGGGCACGTATTTGACGATGGACCACAACCAACGGGGTTGCGCTACTGCATCAATTCCGTGGCTCTGGAGTTGGAAGAAGACTAGAAAAGCGCCCCAGTTCGTCGCAGGACGCTTTCCTGGTCGCTTTTCTCAAGGAATATCTGAAAAGGGAATTACGCGGCGGGGCAGGAACAGGCCACTATAGCCGCTACAGGGTCGCTGTCGCGTTCCCAAACGCCGAGCAGCAGCACTTTGGTGCCCGTCGGATACTTGAACACATAATAGGTGTTCGAAAGCCCTTCCACCTCGTAGAAGCCAGGCCGGCGCGGATCTGGCCGCGAAGGCGCACCCACAGCGAGAAGTTGACGCAATTCGGCGATCTGCTCCTGCGAATGGTTTCGCAGATCTTCCACGAGGGGCGGTTGTTTTGGGACAGTTATCGTCATGATGTTACTCCGCCACATTCAGCTTATATTCTCCTCACAGGTAAAGACGTTTAAAACCGGAAAATGTTTCGTGGAGCACAACAAATTTTCGGTCAAATTTTCGGACAAATTGGCCTGCTGGTACCTTGGTTCCGATGTCCCAAAGCCTCGGTTTACAACGGAATTTCGTGAATATCCTGTGAAGCCGGCAAACTGTCACCGGTTTTTTCCCGCGCCCAGGGAAGTGCTGCGTTTCCGAATAGCCGTTTTTCCGCTGTAATGCAGTGCGCGTTACTATCTTCTCTGGTACTTGTGCGCCGCTGACTTCCTTGAGATAGTGATGCGCTTATTCTCTTCCGATGGAGTGGCCAACGTGACAAAAGGTGAGACGAAAAAACCCGGAATTCGAGGAAAAACTACTTTCGGCAAGGATCGCCGCCGCAAACATCACCACTACCTTGTCAGCGTTTTCTATGCCGACGGGGAAAAGTTCGGCCGCGTTTATACGGATAAGGATAAGGCCACTCGGTTCGCAGAGCGTCAGCGCCGCTCACCGGTGGTGAAGTCCGCGCGGATTACGCAAGTTTCCTGATCATTCCTGCTTGTTGACCATTTGGATCCAGGCCAGCTTGGTATGGGGAAGGCTTGTGGCGGCACTGCGGGCATGCTATAAAAAGAAGGTAGTTTAGCGGCCTTAGTATAGTGGTAGTACGGAACCTTGCCAAGGTTCAGGTGTCGGTTCGATTCCGATAGGCCGCTCCAGATTC